>FWPU01002494.1_pt1 | contig 50681 bp, 51 predicted proteins | sample 2228361 | NCBI WGS metagenome assembly FWPU01 (sample SAMEA103939777, study PRJEB20133) | metagenome | reverse complement strand
GATCTCGATACCCACCCGTTCGGCGGCCGGCGGTCCCGCCAGCCAGATCAGCGTCTCGATGGCCTCCAACTGGCAGAAGAAAAAGCGCTGTTCCCGCTCCGGGTCGTGCCAGTGTTCCAAAAGGCGCTTGGTGATGCCGGTCACGCCAGGGTAGCCTGCCTCGCGCCATTTCTTGACGCGCGGCCGGATTTGGTTGACGAGCGGGATTTCCACGAAGATGCCGGGGTCGTCGAACGATTTGGAGCCGGGGGTGGCTACCACGTAGCCCGCCGGCCGGCGGCCCTTGACCAGCTCGAAGGTGCGCGTCTCCCGGTCGTAGCGCCAGTGACGCTGCGGCTCCTCGTAAGGCGAGTTGATAATCAGGCGGTCTATGGTAGAGCGATTCATATGGACTCTTCAGGAGGGACGAGAGGCTCCAGGGCGGTGATCAAGGTAGGGAGGTCTTTCGTGGCGATCTCCCACACCCTCACCAGATCAAGCCGAAAATAGTCGTGAGCAATTCGATGTCGGAGAGCGACGATACTTGACCAGGGGATCTCAGGATGAGCGGCTTTGGTCTCTTCAGAGATCTTGCGAGCGGCCTCACCCACGTTCTCGAGTGCCTTGGCGATGGCATATTGATGGAGCGAACTCTCACAAAACTGCTCCCAGGGAAGCCCTTCGCAGAAATCACGAGCTTCCCTGGCAGCAATCAACATGTCCAGCACATAGGCCTCATCCCGCCACATAGATGCTCTCCAGATGATTCAGGATATGTTTACGGCGGATATAGTTCTTGCTTTGCTCCACCAGGCGCCGCTCAACCATATCCACTTTTCGTCCGAAAATCGCCTCGAGCTCACGGCTCATGTCCAGCCACTGCTCAAACGTCCACTGCGCACCCGGCGCGAACGTGACCAGCACGTCCACGTCGCTCTCCGGTCGAAAGTCTTCGCGTAGCACCGACCCGAAGACGGCGAACTCGATGATCTTCCATTTTTGGCAAAATGCGACGATGGCTTCGCGAGGGATTTCTATCCGTGTACTCATCACTGCACCTGTATCACCTTCAGACTCTCAATTCCCCGGTCGTCCACGATCTTGACATCCAGATGTTTTCTGAGAGTTTTGCCCACTACTTCCCCCTCGTGGTTTTGCCCTTTCGGCAACCTTAGCGATGTCGTCAAGGACCTGCAAAATCTCCGGGTCAATGGCTTCCGGCGCCACAAACTCTGCCAGCCGATGGTAATCGCTTTTATCCATCCAGTTCTTGAGGCCGAGCGAAGCGTAGAATTTTCGGAATATCGGCTGAAAAACCCGTCACTGGCTTTGATCTCGCCACCCCAGGGGTCTTTACCAAGGGTGCGCAATGCCTTTTCGATATCTTGGATTGCCTCTTTCATCTTCTCGCGCCATGCCCCGGCGAATATGTCGCCTTGCTGTTTGCGCCCCTGATCCTCCGCAAAACAAAGAAGCGTCTCCCGCTGGCACAGACAGTTCTCCAGGTCGCGCCGCTCCCACATCCGGTGCACCAGCACTGGATCGTCCGGCAGGTTTGCCTCCAACCGGTCGTAGATGGCAATGCCGAGGAGGTCGGGCTTGGCTTCGCGCAAGGCGTGAAAATGTTCCCGCGCCTTGTTTGGATGGTTGGCGACGTCGTGCACGAACGGCCGCTCAACCTGCTCATTTGCCGGATGATTCAGGGCGATGGCATGGGCCCGCAGCATCGCGAGGTCTGTCGAGCCTTCCACATACACCACCCGACTGGTCTCTTCGGCGAGGTAGTAGTGCTCGAAACCCATCTCGCGCAGCGCCTTGAGTACCTGGCCACCCCGATCGTTGATCCGGTGCGGACTACCTACAAAAGCAATGGCCGGGTCACGACTGGCGGCCTCGTTGAGGATCACTTCCGAATGGCTGGCAGCGATGATCTGGCTCCCCGTTTCTGCCGCCGGGTCGGCCAGTACCTGATAAATCTGTCGTTGACGCAAGATCTCCAGGTGTGCGTCGGGTTCATCCAAAAGCAGCACCGCTCCGGGATTGACAGCCATATGTGCGAACAGGAGCAGCGTCTGCTGTTGGCCGCGCCCGCTCGCCGATAGATCGAGCGTGATTCCATCGCGTGTCCGGTAATCCATGAGAATCCCGCCACGCTCCTTGATGTAGGGCGGTTGGTGGAGCCTCGCGCCGAACAGCTTCTCAATCAGCTCGACGATGCGCTGCCATTTTTCCTTCCCGTTTTCCGATTCATACACCTGCCAGCACGGGTTGCGCAGCGCCTCCGCTGTGCGGCCCTCCCCGAGCCGCACGTTGATTGAGCCTAGTTCCAAGCGATCTTCGCGGGGCGACAAGCCCGACACCGGCGGCAAGTAGGCCAAGCGAAGCTCGGCAAGATGTGATGGCACTTCCAGTCGCCGGCCATCCGGGTCGCGGATCGGACGGCAGTAAAAGGACTCTTCGTTGGCATGATCGAACTCCAGCCCGCACGTCCACGCTTTCGCCTGGTCCACGCCTTCGACGGTGATCTCGATCCGAACGTTCCGCGTGCGAATCTTGCCCTCTGCGCGGCTGCCCTCGCGCACGTGCAGATCGCGCCAAAGCAGATTGGCCACGGGAACCGGCACGGCGATGAGGTCGCGCCGGTTGATGGTCACGTGCGGGTAGCCCGCCGCGTGCCAGGCTTTCACACGCGGGCGAATGGCGTTGGCCAGCGGGATTTCCACAATGATGCCCGGATCGTCAAAGGACCTTGAACCCGGCGTCGCCACCACGTAGCCGGCAGGGCGGCGGCCATCCACCAGCTCGAAAGTGCGCGTTGCCCAGTCGTAGCGCCAGTGACGCTGCGGCTCTTCATACGCCGAGTTGATGATAAGGCGGTCAATGGTCGTGCTGGCCATCGCAGCAGCCGTTTGCTCCGTTAACTTGTCTGCGGAATCGATTCGAACAATAGTCGGCGAATGTCAATGTCCGGTGCCCGCTTTGAAAGATAGAGCATCTCAATGCCGACGACGCGTCCCTGCTCGTCGTAGTCCATGATGATACCGGGCGAGACTTCCTCCGACCGGTGTGCCGGTGCTTCGCTCAAGGTGAGGTACAGCGCATCGGCCTGCTGATCCACTTTCAGCCTCATGGAGTAGTCCTCCTCCTATCGAAAAATGCGGTCACGATCCGCGGCGGTGTCGCTTTGACATTCACAATGACGCGCAGCACGCGGTTGCCTTGTTCCGGAATCCTGGCCAAGCGGTGCTCCAGGCTAGGGTCCACCGCATCGGCCTCGGTCGCCCCCGACGCATGAAACGCGCGTTCCAGCCAAGAGAGCAGGATTTGCCGCTTCTCCAGGGCGTCTCGTGCATGTTCCGTCAACACATAGTCCATCGGGCAATCACTCGGCAAGACCCATCACCTTCAGGCTCTCGATGCCGCGGTCGTCCACGATCTTGACCGCGATGCGCTTATGCTCGCCCGGCTCAAAGGGCAACGAAACCGTGCCGCGATAGGCCTCAATGAGTTCCTCATCAATTTCCGCCTTCAGGTTGCGCGCCAGTTTTGCCCAGCCTTCGTTTTCGCCGGCCATCGGGAAGAACACCTGGCGCGGGTAGAGACTGCGCCCGTCGTAGTCGGTATCCAGCATCCAGACAGCAATCTTGTCGGCGCCGCCGGATTCGATCTGGCCGCTTTTGGTGTTGTAGTAGTCGAAGCCGTGGACAGTGACCTGGTAGTAGGGGACAGTGGCCAGTGGATAGTGGGTAGAGGTCAGCGACGCAGCGATTTGACGAGCCCGCTCAGCAATTTCCCGATTTCCCCGCAATCGTTCAATGCGCTTTGCACGCTCGTGCTGTCCAACAGATTCAATCGTGCGCACAAAGTCAGCAGCGTCTCCAATTTGGCCAGGGAACCTCGTGCCACGCCCAGAAAGTGAAGGATCTCCCCCGTCCCGTGACGCGCCTGCCCCTCGGCGATGTTGGCCGGAATGGACACCGCCGCTCGCGTCAGTTGCTGCCGCATCCCCTAGGTCTCTTCTCTGGGCAATTGCAATGAAATACGGTAGATCGTCTCGGCTAAGGTCATTGATTTCTGCCAGACGATCAAGTCCTGATAACTTTGCAACGACGTCATAGGGCGCCAATGCCTCCCTTTCACTCGTCCCTGACCACTGTCCACTGACCACTTGCACCGGCCTTAACGCCCATTTTGAAAGTTGATCTAGTCGTTTGACGGAGAATTCGGCTCTATTTGTCCATGATTTGCCCTGCGGCAGATCCTTGGACTGCGGGCCCTGCGCTGCGGTTCAACTGCTTGGCCGAGCGCGCGAGGAAAGGCCACGTTGCCTGGAACCGGGTGTCTGGCGACCCTACCGCTCTGTCGGACCAACCTGACCAGCGATGCTCCAGATCCAGGTGGCGCAAGCCCGCAGCGACGGGTTATCGCGGGCCCTGTTCGGTTGCCTCCCGCGCCGCTGTCCGAAACAGCCAGGCTGATCCGAGAAACAGCACCGCGAAGAAGCCATTCAAGATCAGGATGCCCAGCCGCCTCGGCGGCTCCGTGGCGCCCAATCCGCAGACCAACGCGATCATGGCGACCAAGACCTGAGCAAGGGCCGTGGCAAACAAGGCGTACGCCATCCCCTGTGGCCTGAAGCGCCCGATGAGGGCGCCTATGATCCCGACGACGAGCACACCCAAGTACATCCAGTTGGCGCCGCCCGGTTCCCCGATGATGCCCACGGCAGCGTTGATCCACACAAGGAAAAGTGCCGGCCCACTGCAACGCCGCCGGCGGCTCGGTATGCCACGGTGTTCCCCTTGTTCGCCACGAACTCATACGTAAGAGCAGCGCCGAACAGGAGGACCGCCATGAAAGCGAAATCAAACAATGTCCAGTCCACTTCATCGGTGAACTGCATCGCCACCAAGGGAACGAGCAGTATGAGCGCTACGACGAGGGCCCAAAGGATCAGTCTTCTTGTCATGTTTTGCCTACTGACCAATCTATTCTTCCGCAATTCCCGCCGATGTCCCGACGAACAGCCAGAGATCGAGGTATAGCTTAGAATTACCTCGCCCAGGAGCAGCAATTTAAAGGTTTCTCAATAGAGAAGCCTCTGTGGCGTGTTTCTCTCTCGAGGAACCCCCCCTTTCCTCGAGGAAGCCCTTTTTGACCGCGGGCTCTGGTGAATGCTTCTCCTTGGAGAGAGCTCTCACACTCACCATTGGACTTTGCTAACCAAGTGCGCGCACTTGTCTCCAAGGAGCTGCCAGTCTCACGATCCCACCATGCCTCAGCGGTTGCGACCAGTCTTCGCACCTATGGTTTTCCTTGTTGTTCGGTCTTCCTGTTCGTGTCAAGCTGGCGGGGGAGCGTGCCAGTATGACTTCGCCGGTTCCCATCTTTTGCGGCCATATCTGCAACCTATGCGCCTGGAGTTATCGCCCCACTTCCCTTGCAATGCTCTACCACGGGGATGCTCCGCACTCCTGCTTGTGGGGCCAACTATTTCGCCTTCGCGCCGGTAAGGGCGCTGTTAGATTATACTGAATCCTAGCGAAAAAGGCAATAGGAAAATAGCTCCGTCGTGGCTTCCTGGCCACGGAGGTTACTCGCCTCAGATAGTGCGGGTCGCGGGGGCATGCGCTGAGGCCACCTTGACGCGCGGTGAGGCGCACTCTGGGATGAAGGGTGAATTGCCATTGCCCCCGGGCACGCCCTAGCACCGTCCCCAGAACATGTGTTGTGCACCTGACAGGCCTCGGGGCGCCAGCGCCCAGCAGGAGCCCGTCTCCAGCTCTCGCTCGCAGCCTCACCCTAGATGGAGGCCAAGGTGCGCAAGGAAAAGGGCCTAGGGGACATGGAGCCGAAGCTGTCTGCTTAGCCAGCTGGTTTGATGCGCTATGGGATCGGAATAGCTGGTGCAGTATGATGAGCGAACGAGGTGGTGGTCGTTTGCGGCCAGTGGTGCACGTCTCCCATCAGCGACTGGTGTGGCGGTCTGAGAGCAAGCCCCGAGTCCGTGTTCACCCGCGACTCACCCTCCTAGCGCCTTGGCTCTTTTGACCTGCGGCCTTGCCTGGCGCCGGCGGCTGGGCCGCCAAAACGAAAGGCATCGATTCGCTCCCTGCAAATGGAATAGACCTCCATGCGGTTGGCGCGGGCGGGCAGGTAGAGTGAGCGCTGTAAGGGTTGGCGGGGGAGCAGTCGCACCCCATGTTCGTCGTAGGCGCAGGCGGCAAATTGCGGCCAGAGGGCATAGCTGCCCCTGTCCTGCCCCTTGCCGTCAGAGAGTTGCACTAAGACCCCGTGCTCAAGGAGGGTGTAGACCCTGGCCCGCCGCGCGCGAGCCAGATAGGCAAACAAAGGAGGGAGCAGCAGCAGGACAAGGGTCTGCGCCATGCCGCTCAACCTCCTGACCCAGGGCAAGAAGTGGGCGCCGTAAGCAATGATCATCAGCACCAGGGCCACCAGCACAACGGCGACCAAGGTGGCCAGCTTGGGCCCAGGCGCCGGTTGGTAGAGCCACGAGGTGAGTGAGCGGCCAAGGTCGCGCCCATCATACGAGCGCGTCGGGGGAATCACCATGTGCCCTCCTCCAGATGACTTGCATAGGTCAGTGGCAAGACGGCCCGCAGTCCTTCAGACGACTGCCAAAGTACACAATTCCGCGGAGAAAATCAAGGGCAAAGGCAGGGGGGAAAGCCTGGTGACCGTACCTGATATTCACCCTTGAGCAGGGTAGATTGGAGGTTGTGGACGTGCCGAGGCACGGCGCTGGCACTCTCCGGGGAGTTCACTGTGCCGCCGTATGTGGCCGGGGTATCTTTCCTCCGTTGTCCTCCTTGAGCGAGTGGGAGTGGCTCCGAGTAGGACATGGCAACGGGTTCCTCCGCACCGTAGGAGTCGCCTGTTTGCGAGGAGGCGCCAGGTCTTGTCGGATGCTCCGAGACGAGCGCACCCCCTGCCCGCCCTCCGACACGGCGTGCGCAGCCTGGCAGGCGGGCATGGGCTCCCCCTTGCCCCCCTGTTCCCTTGCCGGTCCCCTCAGTCAAGAGTCACCCCGGGCCACGGCTCGCAGCACTGGCAAACGGCAGAACACTTGGGCGCCCGGCGCCGTCATCTAGCAGGAGCCGAGGGGCCGGCGGAGTACACCCTGTCGCCCAGCGACCGACCCATCAGACTGGCGTGTTATTCCCGAATGCCTGAGTTGGTCACCATGCCCGCGCTCATTACGTGGGAGCCGCGCGCGGAGGGTGTTTCGGTCTGCTTAATCCTCACTGCGTGGCCCGAAGGGCTATCATGATCAAGGCGAGAGCACTCTTCTCTTCCTCAGAGATTTTGTCCCCAGGCCCAAGATCCCTCCACCAGAGGCCTGAGCGACATCGCGGCCGATCAGGAGCAGGGCACTCTTGAAGTTCTTCGCTTGCTCCTGCGTCACCTTGCTATCGAGCACGTCCGCGACGTCTTTCAGGCCGACCATGATATCGCGCGAATCTGCGCGGTAGTGATCCATGACGTCCGCCAGAGCGCTGTTTATTGAGGAGAGAACCTCTCGTACCAGCGGTTCCTTGAACAGGCCCCACTCGGACAGCTCCTTGGCCAGAGCTGCTGTTTCCTTCTCGTCAATCTTGCCATCGGCGCTGGCTACTGCGGTAAACACCCAAAACGGCGCGAATTGCAGTGTGCGCCACTGCTCCATGGTGCATGACTCTCGAAACATGGTGTCGTCCTCTCAGTTGTGAGACGGTCCTCTTTTCCTGCTATTGCTTCCGTCTAGCTTTCCGTTCAGCCAGACTCCACAAGGCACGCCTTCACTTTCTCCGTGCCAGAGGTGTCGGCCGAAGTGGTACCAGACCTGTGTTCCACCACTGCTTCGCATCCGCGGCAGCCACCTCCAGGTCCAGTCCCCGTTTTTCGGCCCCCTGTTTACACATGAGAATCGGCGAAAACACGCCCGATCCGGGAACAATCGTCGCGCCCAATTTGGCGGACATCGGCCGTATCTTTACCTGGGCCTCGGCCTCGGTCAGGCAGTCGGCACGAAATTCGACAACTTCTTTTGAAACGTACATATATCCCTGGCCCCGCAGGATGGTCGCTCCAGGAAATCCGCAAGGGCAGGCGTCGTCGGAGCAGTATGCCTGGGTCCGGTGGTTGCCGGATACTTGCATGTATTTCATAGCCTCTCCTCCTTTGCTTTGAAGTGACTGCGGGGGCTCCCTTCGTGGCCTTTGGGGTGGGCGCATGAACAAATGGCAGGCAAGCAGAGCGAGCATGAGCAGTGCGACAATAGTGGCGACAGGGGCCCCCCAGTCCGAGTTTGCGGCCATGGCTATGGCGCTGAAGACCTTCATCATCGCTGTCTCCTCTTTTTCCCGGAATCCTTGCCTGAGAGCGATAAACGCTGTGGCAATCCAAGGACCAGCAGCAGGGAGGGCCGGCCGCGTGGTGCCCTCGTCTGTCTCCGGTCAGCAGTGCTCAAATCTGCACAACCTTGGAGCCGACGAACACGTTGATGGTCCCCCGCCTGCTCCTGTTCATTGCGCCGCAGGCGTAGCACTGGCGCTGAAAGTCGCCCACCTCGGTCTCAACGGGCGACTTGTAGCCACAATGGCCGCACTCAAGCAGCAGAACGAAGGCAGCGTAGTGGCCCAGTGACTTTAGCTGAGCAACCGAACTCGCGCTCTTCATCCCGTCGCCGAACGCCGTCAGGCTGACACTCTCCACCTGCTCCCGCACTGATGCAGGGGTTTCGAGTCTCAGCCCGCTCGTCTTGATTGGGGCTTCGGTGTAAAAGCCGAACATGTCCCGGCCCAAGCTGCCATCTGGTGTCTCGACCACGTAGTAGGTTTGTCCGGGGATCGAGGATAGTGCCTTGAGGATCTCCGTTGCCTGGAGGAGGCTTCGCCCACGTTGGGTCAAGTAACGGCACTGCCCTGACCGATTCTCGTCCCACCTTCCGCCTCGGAGGTTGACCCTTGTCACCTTGCCGCTCTCATCGAATTCGATGGTGGCGCTCTTCGGCTCCGAGGATCCCTTGTTGCCCTTGAGGAAACCAAACAAGTCCATGGGCACTCCTTTCTTCTGTTCGTCCAAGCGGCCAGTACCTCCACGTCCAGGTTAGTACAGGCCTCGGACAAAACCTGTTCAGATAATGCCAATGGAGCTGTGCTATTCCGTCATAACGCAGCAACCTTGATTGCTCACTGCCGACACACGGCCAACCCAGTATCCATCATCTCCTGCTCCCGGGGAACCCGAGGAGTCGCACAATCCTTCCGGTGTCATCCGTTCAACGGAGCTGATGCGCGATCTCAATTCCTTCTCTCCTCAAACAGGAGAAAAGATCGCCGTTGTGCTCCCCTCTGCATGTGCCACGAGTTTTTGAAGGGTTCGCACGTCGCACTTGTGCGAAATGACCTGCCAGGGACGATCAGCTGCCATCCACCTCGAGGTTCGGCACGTGAGGCTCTCATGGTCAACACGCCAGCATGATAGCGTGTCCCGAAAGATTTTCGGAGGGCCCTTTCACGTTGTGGTTTTTGGGCCATCAAATCCGTTCCCAGCAATCCTTTCGCGTTCTGCACAAGACTGGGATCTGGTCGCTCTCCCTGGCAAGACCGGGCACTGGTTTGATTCGACCATTTGTCTTCTGCGCTCCGTGGCAAAGAGTCGTTGCGTAGTAATCCGGAGCCGCAGAGGAGTGTGGCGATGAGACAGTCCATGCCCCTGAAACGATCCCGAACACGTGGGATAGAACCTCACAGAAGCTCTGCTGCCCATTTTCGACAAATGGCGTGCACTAGAAACAAGGAGTGGTCGTCCTGGGCAGTTGAGGCAGGCTTGCGCGGTCTTGCTGCTCTGGTGTTTTGCTAGAAGGACGGGGCGCACCACAGTGAGGAGTTGGGGCCTCTTCCCAGCAGCGGAATTGTGGCTAAGACGAAACATGCCCACCCCACGTCGGGGGTGAGAAGCAACGAGCACCTCGTGGGTTTGACCTATGGTAGCGAATTTCAATGAGAATAACAAGAGAAAAAGCGGAGCAGGGCAAGAAAGTTTCGATCCCCTGCTCGGCTAGCCCAGTGCCGTTATGGCAAGGCGGGATGAGGGGATGACGACAGGGGGGCGAGTAGACGCGCGCTTCGTTTCCGGGGGGGCCGGGCTGTCGCTCTCTTCGAGGGTTTCGGTGGAGGACCTTTGGCGGGAGGTAAAATCACACCGCCAGGAGGACATGGCGATGTTCTCTGACAGCGATAGTGAGCAGGGCCGGGCAAATCCCACCACGCGCTCTTGCGGTGCATGTGCCAACGAGCCGAGGGTCCTGGGAGATCGTGCCCCACAGCCGCGCCGCGGCTGAGACTCACTTCGCGTGGCGCCTTTCACCCCTCAGCCACGGGCAGACGACGCACTTCGTCCCGCGTGTCAGGTCGTAGTGCAGGGCCTTTGCCTGGGTGTGCGGAGGGGAAGACGGCGACAACAGCTCGCAGCGCAAGGCACTGACCCTTTCCCCTGGTGCTGCACTGGCGCGCATCCTCTTGAGCGGTCAGTCAATTTCTGGTGACCACTGCGGTGGGCAACATTTCCCCTTGCATTTCTCGGGCGCATTTCGTACAATCTCAAGTCAGCCCATACACGAGGAGTGCCATGAGCTGGTTATTGGCCCTTGTGCTCTTGACGTTAGGACGAAGCGGAGACAAGGCACTTTCTATGCACGGAGACGATCCGATCAGGCCGGTGCCGTTCACGGAAGTGGAGGTGAGGGGTGGTTTTTGGGGGAAACGGCTGGAAATCAACCGCAGGGTGACGATCCCACTCGCTTTTCGGCACTGTCAGGAGACCGGGCGCATCGACAACTTTCTCAAGGCGGCGGGTAAGATGCGGGGCCCGTTCCAGGGCATCCACTTTGATGACTCGGACGTGTACAAGGTCATCGAGGGTGCGTCTTACGCGCTGGCAGTGCAACGGGATGACGCGCTGGAGCGCTATCTGGATGAACTCATTGCCAAGATCGCCGCGGCGCAGGAGCCTGATGGGTACCTTTACACCGCGCGAACGGTGGACCCGGACAACCCGCCGGCGGCTGCTGGTCCCGCGCGGTGGAGCAACCTCAAAGACAGCCATGAGCTGTACAATGTGGGCCACCTGTACGAGGCGGCGGTTGCATATTTTCAAGCTACAGGCAAGGGGGCGCTGCTGGAGGTGGCGCTTAAGAACGCAGAGCTTCTGCTGCGCACCTTCGGTCCTCACGGCCGGCACGATGTTCCCGGGCACCAGGAGGTGGAGATCGGTCTGGCAAAGCTCTACCGGATCACCGGCGAGCGCAAGTATCTGGACCTGGCAAAGTTCTTTCTTGACCAACGAGGCAGGCCGGACGGACGTGTGCTCTATGGTGCCTACTACCAGGATCATCTGCCGGTGACCGAGCAACGCGAGGCAATGGGCCACGCGGTGCGCGCCCAGTACATGTACGCAGGAATGGCCGATGTTGTCGCCCTCAGCGGGGACCGTACCTACCTGGAGACGCTCGACAGCGTTTGGCAGAATGTGGTTGGCAAGAAGCTCGCCCTCACCGGCGGCGTGGGTGCACGTCCCACGGGCGAGAGTTTCGGCGATGACTATGAGCTCCCCAACAAGGAGAGCTACAATGAGACCTGCGCCGCTATCGCCAATGCCTTGTGGAATCACCGCATGTTCCTTCTCCATGGGGACGCCAAGTACCTGGACGTGCTGGAGCGCGTACTCTACAATGGCTTCCTGGCGGGGGTTTCGCTGGAAGGGGACGCCTTCTTCTATCCGAACCCGCTGGCTTCTGACGGCGGTTATCGCCGGAGCGCCTGGTTCAGGTGCGCTTGCTGCCCCAGTAATGTGACCCGCTTCTTGCCGTCGCTCCCGGGTTTTGCCTATGCCACGCGCGGGCGGGCGGTGTACGTGAATCTCTACCTGCCGAGCGTGGTGCGCCTTCACCTGGGCGAGGAGGAGGTGACCCTCGAGCAGGCCACTGACTATCCGTGGCGGGGCGAGGTGAGCTTGCGGGTGGATGCAGCACGCGCTCTGGACTTTTCCCTTTACCTCCGGGTACCAGGCTGGGCGCGGGGCGAGCCGGTCCCCAGTGACCTGTACCGCTACCTGGACCAAGCCCTGTCGGCTGTGGCTGTCACCGTGAATGGCCGGCCCTGGTCATATGAGCTGCGCCAGGGCTTTGCGGTCATCGAGAGGACCTGGGCATCGGGCGATGTGGTGGAGCTGCACATGGCCATGCCAGTGCGGCGCGTGGTGGCACACTCGCGCGTTTGGCACGACACAGGTCTGGTGGCCATCGAGTGGGGGCCGGTGGTGTATTGCCTGGAAGAAGCAGACAACGGCACCAGCGTCTTTTCCCTGGTGTTGCCGGACACGGCCGCACTGGAGAGCCGCTACCGCCCGGACTTGCTCGGCGGCGTGGTTGTGGTGCAGGCGCGTGGTCTGGTCCAGGGCCCAGAGGGGATGCGGCCTGGCACCCTCACGGCCATTCCCTATTACGCTTGGGCACACCGCGAAGATGGGACCATGACCGCCTGGCTCCGTAGGGAGTGATGGCCAGTGCGGCGGGCGGCTGGTGGTCAACATTCCACCGCGCGCTGCCTGCGGTGGCGGCAAGTGGGTCTGCTGGCTTTTGCATAAGGAGAACGGCCGCGAAGGTCGTCCCTGGTTTTGATGCGAGTGTCGAAGCACATACACCCGATCTCTCTTCTGGTACTTCCTGTTGCCGCAGGGCTCCTTTCGCGCCTAGGATTCGGCCAGGTAGCGGTTCGCGGTCAGGTCTTGGACGCAAACTCTCAACGGGCCATTCCCTATGTCAGCGTAATGCGCGCGGACAGTCCAGTAGGGGTGAGCAGCGATGGAGCAGGTAGATTTGCGCTCACGGTGCCGGACACGCGGGTGACGATGATCTTTCGCCACATCAACTACGAGGTGAGGACACTGAGCGCCGGTTCAATTCTGCGCAACCCTCAGGTTTTTCTGCAGCCGCGGGTGATTCCTCTGCCTGCGGTGGAGGTGGAGGCACGGCGGGAGAGGCTAGCTGCCACCTCTGACCTCCCCCTGGTCACCGGTCACATCCTGCGGCCCCAGTTCGACCTGCGGGGTTTTGTGGATGCGGGTGACCTTTTGCACACCGCCCCCAGCGTGCAGGTTGACGAAATGCTGAGCGGACGCAAGACGGTGTCCATACGCGGCGGCAATGCTGACGACGTCGCCGTGCTCTTCCAGGGCATCAGACTCAACAGTGCGTTTGACAACGTCTTTGATCTGTCGCTGATCGACCTGGCGGATGTGGAGCAGGTAGAGTTGATCCGCGGCAGCAACGCAGCACTGCACGGCGGCGGGGCTTTTTCCGGCGTCATCAACCTCGTACCCCGACTGGAAGAGACGCACACCCTGCGACTGTACCAACGGGTCGGTACCTATGATGCCGGCACCTGGGGTCTTTCCGTATTTGGCCAGCGGGACGGAGCCCGCATGGCCGCGATGTACCGCGAGTCAGGCTCCCGGAGGTACCCGGAGGGGAGCCCCTCGCCTGAAGTTGGGTTGCGAAACTCTGGCCGGCATTTCACCCTGCATGGGCGCTACGCGTTCGATCGCTCCTCTGGTGCCGCGCCTCGCGAGGAGCTTTCGGCACTTTACCTGCACGTGCGGAGCGAATACGAGAATCTCCTGGCCGCGGAGGCGGTCGCCCAAACAAACGAGCTTCTGGGCGCACATTACAGCGGCGCCCTTGGTGCGCTCCGGGGACTAGAGCTGGGTGTGGCCCACCATCGACTGCAGCAGCGACAGCAGGTTCATGAAGCTGGCTCGTGGCTGGACAGGCAGGTGCGCGATCAGGCTCTGCAGCTGGAGGTGCAGAAAAGGGTGGAGTTCCCCGGGGGCGAGGGCATAGTGGCCTATCAGCGGGCCCAGGACTGGCTGGATTTCCGTGACAGACGCGAGATGGCGGGTGGGTTGGAGCGCGCGGAGGCGGCCTTGGTGCGCACGCACCACACAGCGGTGGGGATAGCCAGGCTTCATCTGCAGAGCGGTTCGGCACGCCTGAAGGCAGTGAACTTTGACCTCGCGCTTCGCCACGAGCACGTTGCGGATCGATGGCGCAAGGCGCACGTGGGCGAAAGGTTGGCCTTGGGCACCTTTGACCGCACCACCTTGCGCTGCGGCGTGCGCTTTTCTGGATCCCACGGGCAGTTCGCCTACGAGGTTCTCATGAACATCGGCAGCAACGTGCGCTTTCCTTCCCTTGCCCAGGTCATCAGTGGGGCGCGCTTTGGCAGCGAGGTGGCCCGGCTCCTGCCCGAGCACAACCGCGGCGTGGAAGTTGCCACCAGCCTAGCGCGGGACTTGGGTCCGGGTCTGGTAGTCCAAGGATGGGAGTTGGGAGTGGGCTTTTTCCAGAACGATTATGGGCCCAAGCTGCGCGAATATGTTGCCGTAGGCATTCCTGTGAGCCTTTATGATATGGTGCCCACGGCGCGCATCTCCGGCTTCGAGGTGAAGGCTGCCACGTTCCTTCTCCGCAAGAAGATAACCGTGGAAGGCTACGCCAGCCGCGTTTTCATCAGTGAGCACGCGGCCTTTCCCTTCCACGCCGAAGTGCTGCGCCACCTTGCCGTTGATGTGCTGCACGCAGGCTATGCCCTGCGGTTGGTGTGGTTCGCCGAGGGGCCGCTTGAGGGGTGGGTGCGTGACAGCCAGGGTAATTTGGCGCAAATGATTCTCGGGGGACGCAGTGACGTCGACCTGCACGCGCAGAAGAGCTGGGACCTGTGGCGCCTGCGGGTAGGTGTCTGTCTCAGCCTGCGGAATGTGCTCAACAGGCGCGACGTCCTCTGTGGCCTGGCGTTGCGCGACAGGCGGTACTATCTGACCGCCTCAGTGGAGTATTGACATGGCTGAAACTGTGCCTCGAGACCGCAGACGCTCTTTCCCCTGGATGAGGGCCACGTTCGCCCTCGCGCTGGCAGCGGTCGGGCCATGGCTCCTGGTGTGCTTGGTCACACTTGCCTTGGTGGACTGCACGCACAATCCCTTCAGCGAAGAGAGGGTCGGGCTCGAGGCTCGGGAAATCCGCGGGCGAGTGAGCCTGGACAGGGGTACCTCGCCAGAGGGGGTGTACGTGTGGTTGGAAAAGCTGGCCGCGGCCACATGGACAGATGCCGGCGGAGAATTCCGGCTCCCACTGAGCACCGGAGCGACTCACGCCGGTACAGGATTCACCGGTAGCTTGCGCCTCTTTTTCTACGTGGGCAACTATGGGCTCAAGACTGCAGAGGTGGTATTGCGCAACGGAGAGCTGGTGTCGGGCCATGGGGACGTGGGCGAGGCTGGGGAATTGCGCAGCCCGGTGCTGTTGGGCAGGTTGCTGGAAGTCATGACTCAGGTGCAGCCGGATACCTTTCCGCCGCCAGTGGGGGGAGATGTGGGCTCGGGGACATTTGCGGGTGCAAGCATCGCTGTCACGGTCACTTTGCGGGCAGATGTGGACACCCTGCCAGTGCTCCTGCCCAATCGGAGAGGCGGCCCGGCAGCGGTCCTCATGGTCCGCTCTTTAGACCCTCATTCACCACTGCAAATGATTCCCCAGGAGAGCCTGCCGGTCCTGACCCAACCCCTCGTGGCCGATACGGTCACCCCCGCCGGACGGACGTGGGATGGCCGCTTCTACCTCCCTGTAGGAGTCTTGCCCCGAGGCAGGTACGAAGTGGTTCCGTACGTTCTTGTTCCCCAAGAACAGTTGCCACAGGCGTTGTTGGGCAGCTTGGGCGTTGGCGATCGCCCCGGGTTGGAGTACCTGCGACTGCCCTTCAAACGCAGAGGCGGGGTGCTCACGGTTATGCGGTGACGTGGTCTTGCGTTGGTGGTACGAAACAGGAGAGAAGATTCCCATGCGTGATCGACTTTGGCAAAGCTGGACGTTCATCTTCGGACTTGTGCTCTTGCCCGGGCTATTGGGTGGTTCTGAGGTGGTGTTCGACCGCTACCACTCCTACGACGAACTCAGCGGGGCACTGAAAGAGATCGCGGCCAAACACAAGGAGGTTGTACGCCTGCAGAGCATAGGGAGGAGCGGACAAGGCCGTGAACTGTGGCTGGTCCGGGTCGCCGGGAGCAAGGGGACAGACCCGGACCGGCGTTCTGCCGTGCTTATCGTCGCCAACCTGGAGGGAAGCCATCTTATCGGCACAGAGATGGCCTTGTACACTGTCCATTACCTGGCCACGAACTATTCCTCAAACGACACGCTCCAGATCCTTCTGAACAGGCGGACCTTCTACGTCCTGCCCTGTGTGAACCCGGATGGGATGCACGCGTTCTTCGCCGGGCCGCTCTGGGCGCGGGTCACGAACGCCACGCCCCGGGACGAGGACTTTGATGATGTCGCGGATGAGGACGGCCCCGAGGACCTCAACGGCGACGGACTGATCACCTTGATGCGCGTCAAAGCCGCGGACGGCGAGTATTTGCCCAATCCTAAGGAACCGCGCCTGCTGAAGCGCGCCGACAAGGCCAAAGGGGAGCGCGGGGAGTACAAGCTCTACACCGAGGGGCTCGACAACGACGGGGATGAGCAGTTCAATGAGGACGGCCCCGGCGGGGTAAATCTCAACATGAACTTCCCCCACGCATATCCGGAACGCGCGACGGGCGCAGGTCTGCACGCGCTGAGTGAACCGGAAAGTCGTGGGCTAGTGGACTTTTGCCTTGCCCACCGCAACATCGCCGTCATTGTGGTCTACGGGACTTATGACAATCTGCTCACACCGCCGCAGGAGCGCGCCGGGGGCGAGGGTGAGCAGGAGCCGGATCTGACCCAGATGGCTGGCCGCCGGGGCTCTGACTTCCCCACAGGCATGAGCAGGGAGCAGATGCGCCGCATGTTCGAGCGCAAGGCGCCGACTGCCGTGCTTAACCAGGACGTGCCGTTCTATCAAGAGGTGAGCAAACGCTACAGGGAGTTGGTGGGGATTGCAGAGGACCGAGCTAAGGACAAGCCCAGGGCGCGGGGCGCCTTCTACGAATGGGCCTATTTCCAGTACGGCGTGCCCTCGTTCGCGGCAAAGGTGTGGACATTGCCGGAGGTGCGCGTGAGGCAGGGGGGGGACACCATCCGGCGACAGGCACGCGCTCCCGAGGGAAGACGCGCGGCTGCAGTTACCCCTCGAACCCGCGAACGGGATACGGAGGAGAGCGACGAGGCCTTGTGGCTCAAACGGGTGGACAGGGAACAGCAAGGCAAGGGGTTCGTCCCTTGGACGCGCGCATCGCACCCCACCCTGGGTGAGGTAGAAGTGGGAGGATTGGAGCCCCTGCTCAAGGTCAATCCCCCTGCGGCGCAGATCGCTGAGCTGGGGATGAAGCATGCGGGATTCGCCACCTACCTTGCCGGGCTCTGCCCAGAGCTTGCGCTTGACAACGTGGAGGTCAAGCCCTACGGCGGCGGGGTGTTCAGGGTCAAGGTGGAAGTGGAAAACCGGGGCTAATTTCCCACGGCGCTGGCCCAAGGGGTGCGCTGCCAGGGAGTGAAACCGACCCTAATCCGATTCTCTTTGGACAGAGGCGAACTGCTGACCGGCAGTCCCCTATATCGTCTGCCCGCACTAGCAGGTTCGGGCAGCCGACAGCGGTACGAGTGGCTGGTCAAGGCTACCCCGGGCAGCAAGGCCAGGCTGCAGGTGGTGTCTGAAAAGGCTGGCCAGCTGGAACAGCAGATAACGTTGCGCTAACACACGTCGTCAGAGCAGGGAGGAAAGGACACCGATGAGATCTGGGCCCATAGTTGCTGGAATTATTGGGGGAACGCTCATGGCCTGGGGCGCTGCTGTGGACCCGGTGCTGGCCCAGGCAAAGCCCCACAAGGTAAACCTGGCCTTCAATCGCTACTACAGCTACGAAGAGCTGACGCAGGCGCTGCAGACGCTGCAAAAGGCCTATCCAACGTTCCTCACCCTGCAGTCGGTGGGGAAGAGCTACCAGGGCCGGGATATCTGGGTGGTGATTGTCAATAACCCTGACACCGGACCGGAGATGTCCAAGGCGGCGATGTACATCGATGGCAACATCCACGGCAATGAGATCCAGGGGGCGGAGGTCTGTCTCTACACCATCTGGTACTTAATGGAGCACTATGGGGAAATTGACAAGGTCACCGAGCTGGTGGATCGCCGCGTCTTTTACATCCTGCCCACGGTCAACCCGGACGGCCGGGCGTGGTGGTTTGAGCAGCCGAATACCTCCAGCTCCTCGCGCAGCGGACTCAAGCCTACGGACAATGACAATGACGGCCTGTTCGACGAGGATGGCTACGACGACCTGGATGGGGACGGCGAAATCCTCCAGATGCGCAAGAAAATGCCGTGGGGAGACTATCGCGTGAGCTCCCAGGACCCGCGCCTGATGGAGCGGGTGGAGCCGGGCCAGGTGGGGGACTACATCATGCTCGGTCTGGAAGGGATCGATAATGACGGCGATGGGCGCATCAATGAGGACGGCCCAGGCGGGTACGACCCTAATCGCAATTGGCCCACAGATTGGCAGCCCAACTACATCCAGAGTGGCGCCGGTGAATATCCCCTTTCCTTACCGGAGAGCCGCGCCGTGGCAGAGTTTATTTTCTCCCACCCCAACATCGCCGGCGTGCAAGCTTACTACAACTCCAGGGGGATGATCCTGCGCGGACCTGGGGCAGAAGAGCGCGGAGACCCACCCGCCGGTGACTTGCGCGTCTACGACCTCATCGGCAAGAAGGGCGAGAGCATCCTGCCTCACTACCGGTATTTGACCATCTGGAAGGACCTCTACACGGTCCATGGTGGCTTTGTCAACTGGACATACGAAGGGCTTGGCATCTTTTCCTTCACTAATGAGCTTTTCAGCACGCAGCAGTACTCCGGTCAGCAACAGGGGCCTGAAGGGGAGCGCGGTCCGCGTCGAGGCGGCATCGAGGCCCAGAAACAGCGCCTGGAGTTCAATGACCTGGTGGAGTTTGGGCAAATGTTCGTCCCCTGGCATCCCTGCAATCACCCCACCTACGGCGAGATCGAAATCGGTGGGTGGCGCAAGAGGAGCAGTCGGGTAAATCCCGGATTTATGCTCGAGGAGCTCTGTCACCGCAACTGCGCCTTTACCCTGTACCACGCAGATCAGATGCCGTTAGTGGAGATTCGGGAGGTAGAAAAGTTGGCGCTGGGCGACCGCCTTTATCGCCTGCGCGTGACCTTGGCCAACAAACGGGCCATCCCCACCATATCGCAGCAGGCGGCCCGTCACCGGTTGCAGAGGCCTGACTGGGTGAGCATAAGCGGCAAGAACCTGAACGTCATTTCTGCCGGCTTTGTGCGTGATCGGTACCTGGGCCCAGTGGAGGCAGTGGAGCGCCACCCTGAAAAGGTGCGGTTGACTGAAGGGATCGGCGGCCATGATGAGGTGCAGATCGAGTGGGTGGTAAGAGGGAGTGGCAGGGTGCGCATTCGCTTCGAGGGCGTGAAGGGCGGGGTGGCTGAACAAGAGTTCCTGCTCTGACGGAAAAGTCTCTTCTTGTGCAGTTCGCGGTTCTTTGCTATATTAGCGAGAGCTCGCAGACGGTGGTGAGGAATTGGTGTCAAATGCCAGAGCTGGTGGACGTCATATTGTGTACTTACAATCGCGCTCACCTGATTGCGCGGGCCATCGCTTCGGTTCAGGCTCAGTCCTACGGGCACTGGCGGCTGTTGGTCGTGGACGACGGCAGCACCGACCGCACCCCCCGGCTCGTAGCACGGCGCCAAAGGTCCGAGCGGCGCATCGACTACCTCCGCCTGCCTCATGGTGGCCTGGCCCGGGCCAGGAATGCCGGCATTGCGCACGGGGCGGCGCCGTTCATCACCTTCATCGACGCCGACGACGAGTACCTGCCCGAGCATTTAGCGCTCCGGGTGTCCCACTTCCTCCACCATCCGGAAGTGGACCTTGTGCACGGCGGGGTGGAGCTTGTGGGAGAGGAGGCAGACCAGTACGTGGTCGACGCCTATGGCCCCTCGCGCCTCATTCACCTGCGCGATTGCTGCATTGGCGCCACGCTTTTTGGCAGGCGCGCAGTGTTCGAGGCTTTGGGCGGATTTCGCCTCCTGCCCTATTCCTCGGAGTCGGATTTTCTGGCCCGGGCAGAGCGGCGGTTTCGCGTGCACAAGGTGGAGTGGCCCACCTATAGGTACCATCTTAAGCCCGAAGACCGGACCTGCAAGCTCATCCGCCGCGCCCAAACCGAGGCAACGCCTGGAGAGAACAACGAGGCATAGGCCATGGTCTGCATTACTCGGAAGGCGACTTTTAGTGCAGCGCATCGGCTGCACAATCCGGAGCTCAGCGACGAGGAGAACGTGCGCCTCTACGGCTTGTGTAACAATCCCATGGGGCACGGCCACAACTACACGGTGGAGGTGACCGTATGTGGCGAGACGGACCCGCGGGACGGCATGGTCATCGATCTTGGCGAGCTGGGCGAGATCGTGGACAGGGAGGTGATCCGGAAAGTGGATCACAAGTTCCTCAACTACCAGGTGGACTTCTTGCAGGGGGTAATCCCCACGGCTGAGAACCTGGCACGACGCTTCTGGGAGGTGCTGCGGGAAAAGATCCCACGCGGGCGTCTGTACGAGGTGCGAGTGCACGAGTCGGAGCATAATTGTGCATTCTACAGAGGAGAGGAGGCGGATGGCTGAACCGATACGCGACCTGGTGGAAAGCTTGCTGTGTGCCTTAGGAGAGGATCCCACGCGCCAGGGTCTGCAAAAGACGCCCGAGCGCGTGGAAAAGGCTCTGTCGTATCTCACCCGGGGTTACCAGCAGGATCCCGAAGCGATTTTGCAGAATGCCGTGTTTGATGAGCACTATGACGAAATGGTGATTGTGAAGGACATCGAGCTCTTTAGCCTGTGTGAGCATCACCTTCTGCCGTTTTTTGGTCGCTGTCATGTGGGGTACCTGCCGAAAGGCAAGATCGTGGGGGTGAGCAAGATTCCGCGGGTGGTGGACGTGTACGCCAGGCGCTTGCAGCTGCAGGAGCGACTCACGGCGCAGATCGCCGACGCCTTGTGGCGCCACCTGGAGCCTCATGGGGTGGCGGTGGTAATCGAGGCCCGGCACCTCTGCATGATGATGCGCGGCGTGGAAAAGCAGAACTCGGTGATGACCACCAGTGCCATGCGCGGCGTGTTTCAAAGCGAGCGCGCCACACGCATGGAGTTCATGGAGCTCATTCGCTGCCATGGAGAGTGAGCAGTGAGCGGCAGAGTGCGGACGGCAAACAGCGAGGGGCTCATCGCCTGGGTGACCGGTGCGAGCCGTGGGATTGGGCGGGCCATTGCCGAGGGGCTGGCGCGGAAGGGGATGCGCGTGGTGCTGTCGGCGCGCAGCCAGGAGCAAATCAGTCTGGTGGTCGAGGGGATCCAGGCGCAGGGGGGACAAGCCCTGGCCATCGCGGCGGACGTGACCAAGCCTGCACAGTTGACCGCCTTGGTGGAGCAGGTGCGGCAAGAATGGGGAGCCATTGACATCCTGGTGAATAACGCCGGTCTGTGGCGCTTCACCAAAGTGGCCACGACCACCCAGGCGGAGTGGGAGGAACAGCTCGCGGTCAACCTCACCGGCGCATTCCTTTGCACCAAGGCGGTGTTGGAGGACATGTTGCGTCGCCGGCGCGGGCACATCATCAACATCATCTCGGTAGCGGGCAAGAGACCTTACGCCCGCTGTGCCGCCTATTGTGCCTCCAAGTACGGCCTCCTCGGGTTCACTGATGTGCTGCGCATGGAGGTGCGCACGCAGGGCATTCGCGTCACCGCCATCTTCCCCGGGGCCACTGATACGCCCGGCTGGGAGGCGGACAGCGAGCGCCGGGCGCTGATGATGCGGCCGGAGAGCGTGGCCGAGGCGGTGGTGGCCGCCTGCCTTGCCCCTCCAGACGTAATGCCCGAGGAGATCGTGTTGCGCCCTGTTCCCGGAGATCTGTAGGCCGGTTGCGCCAGCAAGGAAAGGAGCGGTGTGGAGCAGCCAGATGCATTGAAGGGGTATCGCGGCAGGGCTCGCGCCAAGTTGCAGGAGATGAAGGTGCGGGTGTGGAGCGATGTGGTCCTCTCCTCGCGGAAAGGCGACTTTAAGGGCATCATCCTGCCACGGAGCGAGAACGCAGACGATGAGCACATCGTCCTCAAGCTCCACAGTGGCTACAACCTCGGCATCCACGTGGACAACGTGCTGAGCATTGAGGAGGTGGGCTACAAGGAGGCACACTACCGCATCCCAGAGCGCCAGTTCCCCCATGATGATCGCAAGCCAGACGTGATCCTCCTGGGCACCGGTGGCACCATTGCCAGCCGGCTGGACTATCGCACCGGTGCTGTCATTCCGGCCTTCACCCCCGGGGAGCTCTACGGCGCCGTGCCGGAGCTCGCTGACATCTGTAACCTGAAGACCATGAAACTCTTCGGCGTGTTCAGCGAGAACATCGAGCCGCAGCACTGGATCACCATCGCGCGGGTGATCGGGGAGGAGATCCGCAATGGGGTGAACGGCATCGTCATCGGCCATGGAACCGACGTGATGCACTACACCGCTGCCGCGCTCACGTTCATGGTGCAGAATCCGCCGGTGCCGATTGTCATGGTGGGGTCGCAGCGCTCCAGTGACCGCCCGTCCAGCGATGCCGCGCTTAATCTCATCAACGCGGTGCGGACAGCGGCGTACGGCGACATCGCCGAAGTGATGGTCTGCATGTTCGGCCCCACCAGCGACCAATACGACCTGCTCCACCGGGGCACGCGCGTGCGCAAGATGCACTCCAGCTACCGCAACACTTTCCGCACCATCGGCGATATCCCTCTGGCAATGGTGTGGCCGGATCGGTTCCAGTATCTGACCAAGGACTATCACCGGCGCCGCCAGGATCGGGATGTGAGCATCGACGCGGTGTTTGAGGAGAAGGTGAGCATCGTCTACTACTACCCCAACATGATGCTGGAGGTCATCGATGCGCTCACCGACCACGGCTACAAGGGCATCGTCATTGCCGGCACGGGGCTAGGGCACGTGAACCGCAAGATCAACCCGGCGCTCAAGCGGGCCGTCGACAATGGAGTGACGGTGGTCATGACGGTGCAGACGCTGTGGGGATATGTGCAGATGTACGTCTACGACACCGGCCGCGACCTGTTAGACCTGGGCATTATCCCGCTTGGTAACATGCTGCCCGAGACGGCCTACTGCAAACTGGGGTGGGTGCTGGCCCACACGACCGAGCGGGAAAAGGTCAAGGAGATGATGCTCACGCCCATCAATCACGAAATTACCGAGCGGGAACCAGTCAATGGCTATCTGATCTTCCAGGGTGGCATTCCGGAAGTGGAGGAGTTTTTGAGCCGGGTGAGGAGGTGATGGGTATAGCTGCGCGCTGGCCACTCGTACTGCTCCTTGCGCTGTCCATGGCGCTGGCAGGGGATTCCCTCTGCAGGGCGGGCCTGCCGTTGGGAGTGCGCGGCGTTGGCGCAGTAGTGGCATGGTCCTCATTCCAGCGACACGACACCCGCGTGCTCTCCAACAGTGCTGTTGGGCTCTGGGGCGAAAAGCGGCTGGCACTTCTGGCCTCGCTGCTCTGGGAGGTCAACTACACCGCCCTGGGAGGGGCGTTAGTGGACAAACCGATGTATGGGGTGCACGGGATCTACGCCTACGACTTTACCCTGCGCTGGGCGTTTGTTGAGGTGCCCGTCCTGCTATCTTTCGAGGTGCCCGTCACGAAGCGCCTGAGGGCTCTGTTCTTCTCTGGGCCGTCTCTGCTCCTTTATCAAAAGAACCTCTCCCAGACTCAGAGAAGGCGCTACTTGCACCCTTGGCAGCCCGGTGAAAGGTGGGAGTACGTGTGGTTGAATGACTACCGACCGCTGGAGCTGCGCACGAAGAGATGGGGCTATCACCTTGGTTTAGGCATCCGCCTGTCAACGTTCTTGCTCAGCGCCGACTATTTCCAGCTCAACGGCGAGGTGGCAGACATGGTGAGCTCCATTTATCGCGTTCGCAGGCGAATACATGCCGTGCGTCTGCAACTTCGCTGGGAACTGGCGCACTACCTTCCAGGAGGTAAGGAGCCATGAGCTGGCCGAGAGCCACCTGGGCTCTGCTCCTGTGTGTGCCTCACGTCCTCCAGGCGCAGAGCGGGATGACGATCAAATCGGGCTGGAGTGTCTCGGCTTTTGCTGACCAGGACCGTTCACCGAAGGTCGGCGTGGTGTTCGGAATTGACAAGGAATGGGCGTTGACTCGCAAGCTTTCGCTTTCATTTGAGCTGGCTTACACCACCAGGGGGGGAGTGCTCCAAGAGAAGGTCGTGGGAAGCGGGTTCCGATACGCGTCGCGATACTGGCGCTCGCAGATCTGTTCGATGGGCTTTCTGGAGTTGCCCGTCTTGTGCAGGTACCAGGTCGGGCGCTCGCCGCTCTGGGAGTGGCAGCTGACAGCGGGAGTGGCACTCGCGGTGGCGGTCAACAATAATTCTGAGGTACTCCGCTCGGAAGAGATTCCAAACTCGTATGACCCAGTCACTGGTGAGCCCACGATGGCGAGCGACTACGACTGGTGGGATGGTGAGGCGCTGTTTTCACCTGCCTCGGAAAACTCAGATGTTGTGGCCCATCTGGGCGTGGGAGTCAAGAGGGGGCACTATCATGCGGAGCTGCGCTGCGCCCTGCCTTTCTGGGGATTGGCTGATGCTGCCGAGGTCGACCTCAGGGGCAAAAGGTACTACGCCGTGGCCGTCATGCTCGGCGTCTGGCTGCCAAAGCAGCCCGACACCAAACGGGAAACGACGTGTGAGTGAAATGGCTGGCAACATTCCGACGTTTCTGGTCCAGGGGAGGAACCTTCCGGAGACCTGGGAACGCGCAGTGCTCACTTGTTGGCACGAGGGTGTGCAGGTGCGCACAGAATACGACAAGCCGGAGGACCCGCCCAGCAAGGATTGCACCATGGTGATGGTGGTCGAAGACCCCTTCGCGGAGCCGCGTATCCATCGCGCTTTTCCTGGTGGGTTGGAGGACCTGGAGGTCTACCGCCAGGAGGTCGTCGAGGGAGTTCATGACCACTGGATCTGTCCGGAGGAGGGGAAGTGGACTTATACCTACCACAAGCGTCTGTTCGCCTACGAGATGGAGGGTGAGGTCATTGACCAGATTAACTACATTGTGGAAAAGCTGAGTGCGGCCAGCTATTCGCGACGGGCTCAGGCCATCACCTGGAACCCAAAGACGGATCCGCCCACCTACGACCCGCCTTGTCTGCAGAGGGTGTGGTGCCGCATGCTGCCGGATGAAGGGGGAAACCTCGTCCTCAACATGAACACTCACTGGCGCTCGCGCGACGCTTACAAGGCGGCCTACATGAACATGTTCGCGTTGACCGACCTTCAGCGCCTGATCGCCGAGCGCCTGGCGCAGAGGTTGGGCCGGCCAGTGAGAGTGGGCCGCTACGTAGACATTGCCGACAGCTTTCACATCTACGGCAGCTACTTCCGCGAGTTTGCCGGGTTCCTGCGCAGCGTGCAGGACCGAAGCTTCGAGGAACGGACCTGGCACTCACAGTTTGCGCAACCGATGTTCGAAGATGCGCGTAAACGTCTGGCCGCAGAACAGGGAGGGCAAGGGCACCATTGCAAGAATTAACAGGAAAGGGGTTAGGACAGCTATGGAGTGCAAGAACTTTGAGAAGAACATGGCTCGCTGCAACTGCTCCTACGACCCGTGTTCGCGCAAGGGTTATTGCTGTGAATGCTTAGCCTATCACCGCCGGTTGGACGAGTTGCCCGCCTGCTTCTTCCCAGACGAAGTGGAACGGACCTGGGACCGCTCGCTGGGCAGGTTTATTTTGCTGCACAAATGACCACCCACAGGCCATTCACCACCATCATCTTTGACCTGGACGGCACGCTCCTGGATACCGCGCCGGATGTGCACTATTGCTCGAACCAGGTGCTGGTCATGATGGGGCTGGCGGAGATTTCCCTGGAACGTGCCCGTGCCTCCATCGGCCACGGGCCGGACAACTTTGCCCGCATGACCCTGGGCGAGGAGAACGTGCACCGCTTTGGCGAATTCATTAGCCGCTTCCGGGAGCTCTACGGGATGCACTGTCTGGTGCGCACGCGGCCATTTCCTGGCGTGGTGGAGTTGCTGGCAAAGCTGAGGGGGCACCGTTTGGCCATCGCCACGAACAAGCCCCGGCCTTACACCAGGCGTATGTTGGATGGATTGGATCTGGGCCACTATTTCCACGCCATAATCTGCCCAGAGCAGGTGAGACACCTCAAGCCTCACCCGGAGATGATTCTGACTGCCATCGAGCGCACCGGCGGCTCCCTCCAGAGCACCGTGGTCGTTGGTGACACCGACAACGACATCTTAGCCGCCAGAGCTGCCGGCGTGGCAGCTTGTGCCGTCACCTGGGGTTATGGCCCCCGCGCCACCCTGGAGGCTTTGCACCCAGATTTCTTGATTTCGTCGCCAAAGGAGCTCCTGGCGGTGCTCAACGGGCACATCCAAGAGGGCCGCGATCCCGGGTGAGCCCGAAGGGGATGTGACGGGCCATGATGCCCAGTTCCGGCGCTGCGATGGACAGGGCAATTCTCTGTGATGCGTGTGGGGCTCGAGTTTGGTTGGCTTGGTTGGAGAGGAAGGAAGGCATGTGCGAGGAACAGACCGAAGTGTGTGCCACTGGGTTTGAACCTGGCAGGACATTGCCCACTTATGAGGGGTGTATCGTATGTGGGAACAGGCAGGTCAATGCGGCCACCCTGGGACTGAAGTTCACCACCGATGACCAGGGGGTTTATGTGGAGTGTGTGCCCTCGGAGATTTATGCCGGTTACAAGGGCATTGTCCACGGGGGCATCATCTGCGCGCTCCTGGACGAGACGATTGGCTGGTCGGTGGCGGTGGCACGCAAGAAGTACTTTGTCACCGGGGAACTCAATGTGCGGTTTTTGCGTCCCCTGCCTGTGGGTCTGCGCATCACCGTGCGCGGTCGACCGGTGGCCCACCACGAACGCTACTCGCTTGCCCAGGGGGAGATCGTGGGTCCCGAGGGGAAGGTCTATGCCGAGGCCATGGGCAAATTCTATGTGATGGGTGATGAAAAGGCCTGGGAGGGGCGGGAATACCTCACATTCTCCCCTGGCGACTGGGACTTTTTGGGGGAGGAGCGTGTGAGCGGCGCGTGCCAGCGTGGCCAGGAGGGAGGGCGGTGAGGGCGGTGGGCACGCCCCGGCGGCAGCCTCGGGTCAGCGCTGGCCAAGGTGGCGGTGGGTCTCCGCAGCTATGCCCTCCGCGGCAGAAGGAGCAAAGAGGCGACAGAGGGAATTCCCCTTGACGGTGGGGGTGAATTTTTGTAAATTTCCGGCAGACATCGGACAGGCCCGATGATGAGGGCTGCGGTTGTATTGAGAGACCGTTCTTTTAGAGAGAGCCGTTGAAGCACGACCTTAGCATAGGAAGCGCCTTAGACTTGATCCTCTTTGAACCTGCCAGTCACTCAAGTGCACCCCCAAGGTGCACTTTTTTTATGGGGAGTGGCAGGAACTCGGGAGGACGCGTCGGCAGATGACGAGGGAGGAGGGCCACACGGTGCGGGAACAGCTTCGCCTTCTGGTCAGTTTGCAGGAGATCGACCTTCGCCTCCAGGACCTTGAGGCGCGGAAAGGGAACTTGCCCCAGGTGGTACAAAGACTGGAGGAGGATCGCCGCCAGTTGACCGGGAGCCTGGCAGCTCGCGCCGCGGAGACACAGGAGTGGCAGAAACAGAAGCGCCAGGCAGAGGGCAGGCTGGCCACGCTAAAGGAGCAGTTGAAGAAGTATCAGACCCAGCTGTACTCTCGGGTGACGACAAACCGCGAATACGACGCCATCACGGCAGAGATCGAGGCCACCGAGAAACAGATTGACGACGTGGAGATGACGATTCTGGAGCTGGACGAACAGCTGGATGGGGCGGCGAAGGAGAGTGCGGAGCTGCGCCAGCGGTTGGAGCAGCTGCAGGGAGTGCTGGCCCAACGGCAGAGCGAGCTCGAGGCGCGTATGCGCGAGACGGAAGCAGAGGTGGCTCAGCTCGCCGCCCAGCGGGACCAGCTTGTGGCCCGGCTTAACCCACGGGTGGTTGCCCGCTATGACCGTATTCGTGCGGCTAAGGGTGGTCTGGCGGTGGTGCCGGTGCGCAACAGCGCCTGCTCCGGGTGCTTTACCACGATCCCACCGCAGAGAAGCCTTGAGATCAGGCAGATGAAGGACATGATCGTATGTGAAAGCTGCGGGCGGATCTTGGTGTGGGAAGGGAACGGCTGAAGGAGGAGCACGTTAGAAGAGGTGCGGGTCCAGGGCGGATCAGACGATCGCGTCTCGCCTGGGTGCGGGATGAGGAAAGTCCGAACTCCACAGGGCAGGATGCCTCGTAACACGAGGGTTCCGCTCTGGCGACGGAGCGGAAACGGATAGCGCCACAGAAAACAGACCGTCCCGGCTGTGCTGGGACAAGGGTGAAAAGGTGGGGTAAGAGCCCACCGCTCTGGCGGTAACGTCAGAGGCATGGCAAGCCCCATCCGGAGCAAGACCAAATAGGAGGGATGAGGCGGCCCGTCTCGTTTGACCTCCGGGTAGGTCGCTTGAGGTCCACCGTGAGGTGGGTCCTAGACAGATGATCGTCGCCCGTGGCGGGGTGACCTGCCTCGGGTACAGAATTCGGCTTATCGATCCGTCCTGAACCCGTTACTTTTTTACCAGCGCCGAACAAGGGAGGCAGGGAGAATTTTGCTCGAGCAGAAATGGGTCATGGAGGGCACGCACTCCTTGGCGGAGGTCCGGGAGTTGGCCGGGGCGCTCAATGTGCCCGAGATTATCGCAAGGTTGTTGCTCAACCGGGGCATCAGTACGCCAGAGGCGGCGGAGCGCTTCTTTCGGCCTAGCCTTGCGCACCTCCACGACCCTTTCCTGATGAAGGACATGGACCGCGCCGTGGCGCGCTTGCTGGAGGCCCTCCGCCATAAGGAACGCATCATGGTCTACGGCGACTATGATGTGGACGGCATTACTGCGGTGTCCATGACCTACCTTCTGCTGCGGCGACTCGGGGGTGATGTGATCTTTTACATCCCCGATCGGCTGCGTCAGGGCTATGGTCTGTCGGAGGTGGGGGTGCGCGAGGCGCATCGGCGGGGGGCCTCGCTCATTGTCTCGGTGGACTGTGGGGTAACCGCCTGCCAGGAGGTGGCGCTGGCCAACTCGTTGGGGATGGAGGTCATAATCTGTGACCACCACGAGCCTCGCTCGGTGCTGCCGGAGGCGGTGGCGGTGCTGGACCCCAAGCGCCCGGACTGTGCCTACCCTTTCAAGGAGCTGGCGGGCGTGGGGGTCACCTTCAAGCTTCTCCAAGCCCTGTTCATGACCTTGGGTCAGGACCAGGCGCTGGTGGAGGAGTTTGTGGACTATGTGGCCATCGGGAGCGCTGCCGACATCGTCCCGTTGGTGGATGAGAATCGCGTGCTGGTGGCCGAGGGGCTGCGGCGGCTGAACGCCGGGCCGCGCAAGGTGGGAGTGCAGGCGCTGCTGGAAACGGCTGGACTGGTGGAGCGGGAGATAGGCACCGGCCAGGTGGTCTTTATTGTCGCGCCCCGCATCAATGCCGTGGGCCGCATGGGCGACGCCCTGCGGGCGGTGCGTCTGCTCACCACCGACGTGCCGCAGCAGGCGCGCAACATCGCCGCTATTCTGGAGGCGGAAAACCGCGCCCGCAAGAACATCGACGAGGAGACTTTTGCCCAGGCCTTGCGGATGCTGGAGGCCGATTACGACCCCCAACGTGATCTGGTGCTGGTGCTGGCGCAGGAGGGGTGGCACCCGGGGGTGATCGGCATCGTGGCCAGTCGCATCGTGGAGCGCTACTATCGCCCCACCATCATGATCACGCTGGATGGGGAGGTGGGCAAGGGCTCGGCGCGCAGCATCCCTGGCTTTGACATCTACGCCGCGCTGAAACAGGGGGAAGACCTGCTGATAGAATTTGGCGGCCACAAGTATGCCGCCGGGCTGACCGTGCGCCGCGAGCGGGTGGAACCCCTACGCGAACGCCTGCAGCAGGTGGCAGCCGCACAGTTGGGCGAGGAACTGCGGGTGCCCAAGTTGCGCGTGGAAGGCGAGATCCGCCTGAGCCACATCACCCCGCGCACATTCGCCCTCCTCAAGCAGTTCGCCCCGTTTGGTCCGCAAAACATGCGGCCAGTGTTTGTCTCCCGCGGCCTGCAAGTGGTGGGGGAATCGCGCATTGTGGGCAACAATCACCTCAAGCTCAAGGTGCGGCAGGACGGCATCGTCATCGACGCCATCGGCTTCAACCTCGGCGACCTCAGCTATCGTGTGGCACCCGGCGAAGGGAATCTCGACATCGCCTACGTCATCGAGGAGAACGAGTTCCAGGGACAGCATTTGTTGCAACTGCGGCTGAAGGACCTGCGTTGAACTTGGGCAGGACGTGAGCGGGCACATGAAGATCGCGCAAGAGGGGACACAGCACAGACAAAAGGCAGAACCAACACCCCAAAGCGGAGGAGAGTATGGACCCACGCGACGAGAAGGGCAAAGTCTGGTTCAGCGGTAAGTTCGTCGACTGGAAAGACGCCACCGTGCATGTGATGTCGCACGTTCTCCACTACGGCTCCAGCGTGTTCGAGGGGCTGCGTTGCTACAAAACTCCGGCCGGGCCGGCAATTTTCCGGTTGCAGGACCACACCAAGCGGCTCTTCAACTCCGCCAAGATCTGTCGCATGGAGATCCCGTTCACCCAAGAAGAGGTCAATCAGGCCTGTATCGACGTGGTCAAGGTCAATGGCTTGGAATCGGCGTATCTGCGCCCCATCGTGTTTCGGGGCTACGGGCAGTTGGGCGTTGACCCGCGCGGCTGCCCCATCGAAGTGGTCGTCGGGGCGTTGCACTGGGGCAAGTACCTCGGGGATGAGGCAATTAACGAGGGGGTGGATGTCCAGGTCTCTAGTTGGGGGCGAATGGCGCCAAACACCTTGCCTGCCCTGGCCAAGGCCGGCGCCAACTATCTCAACTCGCAGTTAATTAAGCTGGAGGCGGTTGCCAACGGCTTTGTCGAGGGGATCGCCTTGGACGTAAACGGCTACGTGAGCGAGGGGAGTGGGGAGAATATCTTCCTGGTGCGGGACGGGGTGTTGTATACACCGCCACTGGCCGCATCCATACTGCCCGGCATCAGTCGCGATTCGGTTATCGTCTTTGCCAAAGAGATGGGCATTGAGGTGCGGGAGATGATGATCCCGCGGGAGATGTTGTACGTGGCCGACGAGGTCTTCTTCACCGGCAGCGCTGCCGAGATAAGCCCCATCAGATCCATCGACCGTGTGCCCATAGGCAGCGGTAAGCGCGGTCCCATTACCTCACGGCTTCAGGAGCGCTTCTTTGCCTATGTGAATGGGGAATGCGAGGACTGCTACGGGTGGCGGACGCTCGTGCACTGACCCTGTGCTTTTGAGCTCTTTGACGGTTGGTTTCTATGATCCACTCACGACGGGCGGCGCGGGAGCTGGCGCTGCGGGCCCTCTACGCCGCAGAGCTGAGCGGACGCTCCGCGGCAGAGGTGTTGCGTGACCCGCTGGTCCTGACTCAGGCGGACGGGCCGCTAGTGGAGTTCATCCGGCGGCTCGTCACCCTCACGCTCCAGCACCGCCCCCAGCTGGACGCCTATATCGCTGCCAAGACCACCAACTGGGACTTTACACGGCTGGCGGTCATCGACAAGTTAGTGCTGCGCATGGCCGTGTGCGAGTTCCTTTACTTCGAGGACATCCCCCCGAAGGTGACCATCGACGAGGCGATCGAGATATCCCGCAAGTACAGCACCGACAAGAGTGACAGCTTTGTGAACGCCATCTTGGATGCCGTGCTCAATGAGCTCCAGGCCCAGGACCTCATCGTCAAGTCCGGGCGGGGGCTGCTGGACCAGTCGACCCCTAAGGAGTGAACTTCTCCGGGTGTGGGGCGTAAAAGACGTGGTGCATCTGCCAGCGCAGATTTCTGAAAGGGATGTAACTGCCAATGGCCAATCTACTGACAAAGCTTTTTGGTGACAAGCACACCCGCGATGTGGCCCGCATCATGCCCATCGTGCACCAGATCAACGCCATCTACGACACGCTGCACGAGCTGACCGACGCCGAGCTCCGTGCCAAGACAGACCAATTCCGGGCGCGGATCCAGGAGGCCACGCGAGAAGTGCGGGTCAAGCTCGAGGAGCGGCGCACCCTTTTGACCACCGATGCCGTAGAGGGCGAGGAGGCCGTGCTGAGGGTCGATGCCGAGTCCTTGCGGCAAGAGATCGCGGCCCTGGAAAAAGAAGAAAACCAGATCATCGACCGCGTGTTGGACGAGATCCTGCCAGAGGCTTTTGCCGTGGTCAAGGAGACTTGCCGCCGCCTGGTGGGCGAGACCTGGAAGGTCTGCGACCACGATGTCACCTGGGACATGGTCCCGTTCGACGTGCAGCTGATCGGTGCGGTGGTGTTGCACCAGGGCAAGATCGCGGAAATGGCCACTGGTGAAGGCAAGACTCTTGTGGCCACCATGCCGCTCTATTTGAACGCCCTGGCAGGGAAGGGCGCGCACCTGGTCACGGTCAACGACTACCTGGCCCGGCGTGACTGCGAATGGATGGGCGAAATCTACAAGTTCCTCGGCCTGACGGTCGATTACATCGCCAGCGACATGGACCCGGAGCGGCGCCGGCACGCCTACAATTGTGATATCACCTACGGCACCAACAACGAGTTTGGGTTCGACTACCTGCGCGACAACATGGCGATCCGGCGCGAGGACCAGGTGCAGCGGGGTCACTACTACGCCATCGTGGACGAGGTGGACTCGGTGCTCATCGACGAGGCGCGCACACCTCTGCTCATTTCCGGTGCGGTGGAGCACGCCACCAACCTTTTTGCCGAGCTCAAGCCGCGGGTGGAGCAGCTGGTCAAGAGCCAGACGCTCCTGGTCAACCGCCTGGTGGCCGAGGCAGAGCAGCTGCTGGAGAAGGGGGAGGAATACGCCGCCGGGATCAAACTGCTGCAGGCTCTACGAGGCGCGCCCAAGAACAAACGCCTCGCCAAGATCATGCAGGAGGTGGGCGTTAAGCGGCTCATCCAGAAGGTGGAAGCGGACTACATGCGCGATAAGCGCATGCACGAAATCGACGAAGAGCTCTACTTCTCCATCGACGAGAAGAACCACGTCATTGATCTGACCGAGAAGGGGCGTGAGGCCCTCTCTCCCAACGACCCGGAGATGTTCGTGCTGCCCGATTTGGCCGAGGGGATCGGCCAGATCGAAAGCGACCCCACGCTGTCGCCGGAGGAAAAGGAAGAACGCAAGGCGCGTCTGCACCAGGAGTATGGCATCAGGAGCGAGCGCATTCAGAACATCTCCCAGCTTCTGCGTGCTTATTCTCTGTTTGAACGGGACGTGGAGTACGTGGTCTCCGAGGATGGGCGGGTCATTATCGTTGATGAGTTCACCGGCCGCCTGATGCCAGGACGGCGCTACAGCGACGGGCTGCACCAGGCCATCGAGGCGAAAGAGGGCGTGCGCATCGAGCGCGAGACGCAGACCTTGGCCACCATCACCTTGCAGAACTTTTTCCGCCTCTATCGCAAGTTAGCCGGCATGACTGGCACCGCCGTGACCGAGGCGCAGGAGTTTTGGGAGATCTACAAGCTGGACGTGGTGGTCATTCCCACTAACGAGCCAGTACGCCGCATTGACTATGACGACCGCATCTACCGCACTAAGCGGGAGAAGTACAATGCAGTTATCGAGGAGATTGCGGCCATGCACGCGGCCCGGCGCCCGGTGCTGGTGGGTACTGTGTCGGTGGAGGTCTCCGAGACGCTCAGCCGGATGTTGAAGCGACGGGGCATCCCTCACAACGTGCTCAACGCCAAGCATCACCAGCGGGAGGCGGAGATCGTGGCGCGGGCGGGTCAACCCGGTGCAGTGACCATCGCCACCAACATGGCCGGCCGCGGCACGGACATCAAGCTGGGCGCAGGCGTGGTCAAGCACCCCAACTGTGCCCTGGTCAGGCCGGACCCAGGCTCGGAGCCGTGTCCCTACCTTGAGGAATATGACTGCTACAACCAGGTGCCCTGCGGTCTGCACATCCTGGGCACCGAGCGGCATGAGGCACGGCGCATCGACCGGCAGCTCCGCGGACGAGCCGGGCGCCAAGGCGACCCAGGCTCCTCCCGTTTCTACCTGTCCCTGGAAGACGACCTGATGCGCCTGTTCGGTTCTGAGCGCATCGCGGGGATCATGGACCGCCTGGGCGTGCAGGAAGGCGAAGTGATCACCCACCCGATGGTTTCCCGCTCCATCGAGCGCGCGCAGAAGCGGGTGGAGGAGCACAACTTTGACATCCGCAAGCACCTGCTGGAGTATGACGACGTCATGAACCAGCAGCGCGAGGTGGTCTACAGCCGGCGCAACTATGCCCTCAGCGGGCAGAACCTGCGCGAGGACGTGCTGGAGATGCTGGAGGAGGTGATCGAGGATCGGGTGGAGGAGCATACCTCCGCCGGACCCTATCCTGAGGACTGGAATTGGAACGGCCTGAACCAGGACCTGCGCCGGATCATGCTCACCACCGTCAGTCGCGAGGAGTTCGACAGCGACCGTATCTCCCGCGAAGAGCTCATCGACAAGTTCCGTAGCAAGGCCTTGGCTCTGTACGAGGCCAGGGAAAAGGCGCTGGGTGGCGCCTTGATGCGCCAGCTGGAGCGCTTTGCCATCCTGAGGGCCATCGACGAGCAGTGGCGTGACCACCTCTACTCCATGGACGTGATGAGAGAGGGCATTGGCCTGCGGGCCTATGGCCAGAAGGACCCGCTCATCGAGTACAAGACCGAGGCCTTCAAGATGTTCTCCGAGATGTTGGCCCGCACTAATGAAGCCGTGTTGGAGATGGTCTTCAAAGCACAGCTGCAGGTGGCCCCGCTGGTAATGCGGCGCATGCCGATGCAGGTGAGCGCCTCCCACGCCTCCACGACCGGGATGGGGCTGCGACGCGCGGTCCAGGGCGAAGGGGCACCAGAGCCGGGCAAACGACAACCTATCCGCGTCGGCGTGAAAGTGGGGCGCAATGACCCCTGCCCGTGCGGCAGCGGCAAGAAGTACAAAAAGTGCTGCGGCGCCGCTGTACAGTGAGAGCGTGCGCAACAAAGCTCTTGTATTTGCCAAGATTTCTTGTATATTTGAGGACGGGTTCAATACCGTCCCCCCGCAGCTTTGACGAAAGGGTGTACCATCGAACGCCTGGTAGAAATACTGGTGTACATCATGAGCGAGGCGCACGGCAGTGACTTTGGCCTGGAGCGCCTGCGCACACTGACCGACGACTTGCTCAAGCAGGGCTACACCGCGAGCGAAATTGACCTCGCCTTCTCCTGGCTCTTTGAGAAGGCAGGGTGCAACTACGAGAACTTGGGCGCCATCCGCACCCCCCTGTCGCTGTACCGCGTACTGCATGCCGCCGAGAGGATGGTGATCAGGCCTGAAGCCTACAGCTACCTGCTACAGTTGCGGCAGCTTGGTCTGATCGATGACCAGCAGCTGGAGGAAGCCATCGAGCGGGCTATGCAGTTGGGCGTCAGTCCCGTGGACACTGAGGACATCAAAGAGATCGCCGCTACGGTGATGTTTGACTCCGATTCCTTCACTGGCGGCTACCTGTTCAGCGATACACACATGGGCAACTAGGCCACGTGCTGCAGACAGTACATGGCTGGTGACAAGAAATCGCTGGTTGTCGTCGAGTCTCACGCCAAGACGAAAACGATCAACGCCTTTTTAGGCGAGCAGTTTACGGTGCTCCCTTCGTCCGGGCACGTGGTGGACTTGCCGAAGACCAAGCTGGGGGTAGACATTACCAACGGGTTCCAGCCACACTACCTCCCTCTCCGGGACCGGCGGAAGGTGGTGAAGCAGCTGCAGGAGGCAGCGGCCAAGGCGGAGTGGGTGATTTTAGCCACTGACCCTGATCGCGAAGGTGAGGCCATTGCCTGGCACTTGGCGCAGATCCTCAAGAAGAGCAACCCCAACATCTCCCGTATCACGTTCAACGAGATTACCCGGGGAGCGGTCCTGCAGGCCTTGCAGAACCCTCGCCCCATCGACCTCAACCTGGTAGAGGCGCAGAAAGCGCGGCGTGTGCTGGACCGTCTGGTGGGCTATCAGGTGAGCCCGATCCTCTGGCGCACGGTATACACCGGGCTCAGCGCCGGACGCGTGCAATCGGTGGCCTTGCGCCTCATCTGCGAGCGTGAAGAAGAGATCGCGGCCTTCGTCCCGCAAGAATATTGGCTCATCGACGGCACCTTTCAGGGGCGGAGGACCGAGCCTTTCCAGGCGCGGCTGGTCCAGGTGGCAAAGGAAAAGCCTGCGATCCCGAACGAGCAGGCCACTGCGACCCTGATCGAGGACCTTCGCCAACAGGAGTGGTTTGTCAAGGACATCCGCAAGAAGGAAGTGGAACGGCACCCAGCTCCTCCCTTCACCACCAGTACCCTGCAACAGGAGGCGGCGCGGCGATTCGGTTTTTCCACGAAGATGATCATGGCCATCGCTCAGCAGCTGTACGAAGGGGTTGACCTTGGGGGCGAAGGTCCGCAAGGGCTCATCACCTACATGCGCACCGATTCGGTGCGGGTGGCAGAGGAGGCGGTGACGGCGGTGCGGGCATTCATTGCCGACAACTATGGCGTGGAGTACCTTCCCAGCCAAGCGCGGCGGTACAAATCCCGCGCTGGAGCGCAGGAGGCGCACGAGGCGATCCGGCCCACGGCCGTCAAGCGCACGCCGCGAGCGTTGCGCAAATTCTTGACGCGCGAGCAGTTCCTCCTCTACGAGCTCATTTGGCAACGCTTCGTCGCCAGCCAGATGGCTTCCGCGCGGCTGCTACAGACGGCCGTGGATATCGTCAGCGGCGACAAGGATCTCTATCTGTTCCGTGCGAGCGGAACCGAGGTGCTCTTCCGAGGCTTCCTCCAGGCATATGAGGAGGGGCCGCGGGAGGAGGAAGAGGCAGAAGAGGCGCCCGTCACCAGGGTGCCGGAGAACCTCGCAGTTGGAGAAAAGCTCACCCTGCTGGAGCTCTCGCCCAGTCAGCACTTTACCAAGCCGCCGCCGCGGTACACGGAGAGCAGCCTGGTGAAGGCCCTGGATACCCTTGGCATCGGGCGCCCCAGCACCTACGCGGTGATCGTGAGCACTATTTTGGAACGCAATTATGTGGAGAAGCTCGGTCGCCAGCTGGTGCCCACAGAGCTGGGCAAAACGGTAAACAAGATCCTGGTGGCCAATTTCCCAGATATCTTCACGGTAAAGTTCACCGCGCGCATGGAAGCGGAACTGGACGAGATCGAGGCGGGGAAGAAGCCTTTTCTTCAGGTGATGGAAGGCTTCTATGGCCCCTTCAGGCGGGCGCTGGAGGCTGCCGAAGGCAAGCGGGTGGAGATACGCGACTCGCTGCGGGAAAAGACCCAGGAGCTCTGCCCGGTCTGCGGCAAGGAGCTGGTGATTCGTTGGGGGCGTCACGGCCGCTTCATGGCCTGTTCTGATTACCCGCGGTGCCGCTTTACCAGGTCGGTGGAGCAAGAAGCGCTCGCCAGCGACGAAACGTGTGAGCTGTGCGGCAGTCCCATGGTGGTGCGAGGCAGTCGTTTTGGCCGCTTTCTGGCCTGCTCTGCCTACCCCCAGTGTAAGAACGCGCGCCCCTACAAGATAGGCGTCAAATGTCCCAAGCCGGGCTGCGAAGGGGACGTGGTGGAGCGAAAGACGCGCCGGGGGCGCACATTTTATGGATGCAGCCGCTATCCGGAGTGCGACTTTGTCTCCTGGCAGGAACCGGTCTCCGGTCCCTGCCCATCGTGTGGGAACAATCTGCTTTATAGGCGGTACACCAAAGTGAAGGGCACGGTGCTGCGCTGCCCGCAGTGCGCGCAAGAGTTTGCCCAAGAGCTGGCCCCATCACCCGGTGCTGCCGATGAGTGACGACCTGCAGACGTGGTGCCTGCGGTTTGTGGACTATCTCAGCAACGTGCGGCACTATTCTGGCCATTCGGTGACTGCTTACCGGGTTGACCTGCTGCAGTTCTGCGAATTTGTCAGCGAGATGGTGGGCACGCCTCACCCTTCGGTGCGCGAGGTGGAGCGTGGCTTCTTTCGCGCCTACATGGGGAGATTGGCCAGAAGGGGATACACACCCCGCAGTGTGGCTCGCAAGCTGGCGGCCTTGCGGAGCTTGTTTCGCTATCTGGTAGCCCAGGGGGTGGTGGAGGCCAACCCCATGCTGGGCTTACAGGGCCCTAAAGCGGCAAAGCGCATCCCCAAGTTCCTGCCGGTGAACAGGGTGTTCATGGCCCTTGAACTCCCGGAGGGGGACTCGGTGCAGGGACTGCGCGACCGCGCCATTCTGCATCTGTTCTACGCCACTGGCATGCGATTGAGCGAACTGGCGGCGTTGAATGTCCAGGACGTCGACTTTGCCAACGGCACCGTCAGGGTGATGGGCAAGGGGGCGAAGGAGCGCGTGATTCCCTTCGGCCGGGCAGCAGCCGAGGTGATGCGCCAGTATCTGGCGCGCCGGAACGAGCTTGGGGGGCCGGACACGCATGCTCAGGAGGCCTTGTTCCTCAATGCACGGGGCCAGCGACTTTCGCGCAGCAGTGTGGCCCGGAGAGTGCGGCGGTACCTGGAGGTGGTTCCAGAGAGCAAGGCCCACAGTCCTCATGTGTTGCGCCATTCGTTCGCCACGCACTTGCTGGATGCAGGGGCGGACCTGTTGGCAGTCAAGGAGCTCTTGGGACATTCGCGGCTGTCAACGACGCAGATTTATACCCATGTGTCTGCCGAGCGGATGAAACAGATCTACCGCCAGGCGCACCCGCGCGCCGAGCGTGGCAGGCGCCGATGAAGGGCGCGTGGCGGTGACCTCAGTAGGCTATGGTGTGGGCGGTACCTGCGTTGGGATCAAATCAAGGGAGGAGCCTATGAGACTCAACATCACAGCACGGCACTTCAACGCGTCGGACCGTCTGAAGGCGTACACCGAGAAGGAGGTGAGGCGGCTCAAGCGCTATTACGATGGCATCCTCGATTGCGATGTCATCCTGGATTACGAGAAGCAGTCGCAAGTGGCAGAGATAGTGCTGCACGTCTATGGGTCAAAGCTGACCGTCCGAGAAAAGAGCGAGGACATGTACAAATCCATCAACCTGGCGGTGGACAAACTGGAGCGCCAGCTGAAGAAGTACAAGGGGAAACTGCGCTCCTTCGACGCCGTCAAAGCCCGGGACGTGCTCACTGAGTGAGTTTGGTCAGGGGGCTGCCTGGACCCGGGCAGCCCCCTTTGTCGTACCGCGGAGGGCAAAGGAAGGGGCTATGGATCAATTGACCGTCGAGACTCTGTACGAGGAAACGAAAGAGACCTTACGGCTGCAACTGTTGAATCACCGCGGCAGCTTCAGCAAGGTGATCAGCGAAGGCGAGGTCCACCGTCCAGGGCTGGCCTTGACCGGTTTCACGGACGTCTTTACCTACCACCGGGTGCAGATCCTCGGCAATACGGAGCTCGCCTACCTGGAGACCCTGAGCGAGGCCCAGCGGCGCCAATCCATCGAGAAGGTGCTGTCGTTCGACATTCCCTGCATCATCATCACCGACAACAACAAACCTCCGCGTGTGCTCCTGAAAGTCGCCGATGAGCGGCGCATCAGCATCTTTGGCACCCCACACAACACCACGACCCTCATTCACCTCCTGGGCGACTACCTTGATATGAAGTTCGCCCCAAAGGTGACCATTCACGGTTCGCTGGTGGACGTGTATGGGGTGGGGATGCTTTTTACCGGGCGAAGTGGTATCGGCAAGAGCGAGGTGGCCTTGGATCTGGTGGAACGCGGCCATCGCTTAGTGGCGGATGATGTGGTGCATATCACCCGTGCGGCCAAAGGTACCCTGATCGGCACCAGCGACGATCTTTTGCGCGACCACGCGGAGGTACGGGGTCTGGGGATCATTAACGTCCGCCAGATGTTCGGCATTCGCGCCGTCCGCCTGCGCAAACGGGTGGAGGTGCAAGTCGACCTGCAAGAGTGGTCTGAGGACGTGGATTACGAACGCATCGGCATCGACCAGGAGACTACCACCATCCTGGACACAGAGATACCCCTGGTGCGATTGCCCATCATTCCCGGCAAGAATATCACGGTCATTGCCGAGGTCATCGCCCTTCACCACCTGATGCGCATCAGAGGCTACCTGTCGGCTGAGGTCTTTAACCAGCGACTCATCGAGCGCATGCGTCAGGCCAGTAGCCATCCATACCCTTATTCTCCGGACAGAGACTTCGAATAGGTGCCCCATGGTGAACTGTGTCCTAGTCACTCACGGTCCTGTAGCAGATGCTCTGGCAAAGGCAGCGCAATCGGTCTTGGGGGAGATCGATGGGGTGCACGTGCTTTCGGTGTCACCATTGTCGTTGGAAGCTATCCTGGAAAGGCTCGAGGCTCTGGCGACGAGTCCCGAAGCGCAGGATGGGTTGCTGATCATGGCCACGCTGCGCGGCGGCAGTTGCTGGAACGCAGCCTGCAAGGTCGCCCAGCGCCATCCCCACGTGCGCGTCATCTCTGGTGTCAACCTTCCCATGCTGCTCTCCTTCCTCACCAAGAGGGACAAACTTTCCTTTGCGCAGCTTGCCGAGACCGTGTGCCGCGACGGCGTACGCGGCATTACCGCGTTTCCAGAAGAAACGACCATCAGCAAGTGACGGATCTCCTTATGGCTTTGGTATTGGTGCGGATCGATGACCGGTTAGTGCATGGGCAGGTGGTCGTCGGGTGGGGCAATGTCCTCCACCCGGACCGCATACTTCTGTGCAACGATCAGATTGCGGCCTCCCAGTGGGAACGCGAGCTGTACACGGGCGGAGCCTCCGATGACGCGCCCATTGAAGTGCTGTCCTTGCGCGAGGCTGCCGACAGCCTTGCTGGCAACAGATTCGCCAAGGAGCGGCTGTTTCTGATTGTCGAGTCGCCCAGAGATGTGCTGCGTCTGTTAGACCTGGGCGTGCCCATCACCGAGGTCAATGTGGGTGGAATGCACCATAGACCTGGGAAGCAGCAGGTTGCGCCTTACCTTTTCGTGGATGAACATGACCGTGACTGGTTCCAGCAGCTTCACGCTCGCCGGGTACACCTGGTGGGGCAAGATCTTCCCACGGGCAAGAAGATTGACCTGGCCAAGCTGCTGAAGCTGAAGTGACTGACAGGCCTCCGGCGTGGTCCTGATCTCCTCGCGGCTGGCGGTGCCTCGACGGCACCACTGCCCGGGTCTGCCTGGGCGATAGGGCGTTGCCGACTGCTCTCGGCGGCGGTCCCGGGGACGTGGAGTACTCTCCGCAACCGGTATTGCACGCCGGTAAGAAAGTGACGCAGGTCATGGGTGCGCGCCACGCTGGGACAAGCGCCAGGAGCTGCTACGCCTGGAGGAGCTGGCGATGACGAAGGCCAGAGGACGTGACTAACTATCACATGGACTGAGGAGCTATGACAGCAAAGGCACGGGTCAAAGCCTATTTTCAACGACATGGCCAACAACTGCGTCAGGAGGTCGTGGCGCTCACCTCACGCATGGTGCGAGAACGGACGGTAAACGTGGTGCCGGAGAAGCTCGCCGATTTCCCTTATCTCAGCCAGCGGGGAGAGGAATGGCGCGTGGCGGCCATTGTGACGCAGGTCCTGGAGCAGTTGGGGGTGTCCTATGCCGTGCATGAGCGGGTGAGAGGGCGTAGCAACGTAGTGGCCAGGATGGGTCAAGGCAAGGGCCCATGCAAGCTGTTGGTGGCCTGTCACATGGACGTGGTGCCGCCCGGTGATGGGTGGGACACAGATCCATTTGAGCCGGTGGAGAAGGAGGGGTTTCTCTACGGACGCGGGGTTCTCGACAACAAGGGGCCGTTGGCGGCAGCGCTTGTGGCTGTTCGTGCGCTTAAGGAGACGTTGGACGAAGAGGAGCTGGCTGGGCAGCTACTGGTCGCCGCGCTGGCCGACGAGGAGGCCTCGGGCCCTGAGGGGGATTGCGGCATCGGCTACCTGCTGGAGGAAAAGCTCATTGCTCCCACCTGTGCCATCATTCCGGACATCGGCGAGAACATGCGGAGCATCGACATTGCGGAAAAGGGGCGAGAGGTGTTGCGAGTGGTGGCCCGCGGCCTGCAGGCACATGGCTCGACGCCGGAGCGGGGGGTCAACGCCATTTACAGGATGGCACACTTTGTGACCCTCTTGGAAAGGCTGCAGCTGCCGCACGAGGTTCACCCCCTTCTTGGCAGCCCTACAGTCAACTTGGGGGAGATCCATGGTGGGGTAGCGGCCAACGTGGTCCCGGGCGAGTGTGTTGCCTACGTGGACGTGCGCATGGTGCCAGGGCAAACGGTGGAGCAGGTGCGGCAGGCCGTTGCTGCGCTGGCCCGCCAGGTCGCCGAGGATTTCCTGGTGGAGGTGCAGTCGGCCAGTGAGCCCCACGCCATCGACCCCGAGAACGAGCTAGTGACTGCGATCCAGGACAACGTCCAGGACCTGTGGGGCTGGCGGCCCCAGGCCATTGGCATAAGCGGCGGCACGTTTGCCAAGACCCTCAACCTGGCCGGAATACCTGCGGTCGGCTTCGGCCCCGGCGACGAATTTGCCTTCCACGCGGCCAACGAGCGCGTGGAGATCCAACAGCTGGTTGACTTTGCGCAGGTGATAAGTCTGGTAGCCCTTGATTTAGCAGGTCGAACCTGAGGACTCTGCGCGATACCTGGTGCGATTCACCACCTCGGTGACGCGACGGGCCAGATCGGAGGTGGAAAGACCTCCCACCTTGGGCATGATGACGATGGTACCTCCATAACCCTCTACCACTCGTCGCTCGGTCTGGTCAATCGTGTCGATGGTATAGTCGCCGCCCTTGACGTAGACGTGCGGCTTCAGCAGCTCCAGCAGGCGCACTGGTGAGCGTTCATCAAACAAGATCACATAGTCTACGTACCGGACCGCGGCCAGCACCTCCAGACGGTACTCCTGGGGTACGAAAGGGCGATCCGGGCTTTTCCACAGGGCGACGGAGCGGTCACTGTTCAAGCCGACAATGAGCAGGTCGCCCAGAGCTTTGGCCTGGCGCAAATAGCGGATATGTCCGGCGTGGAGGAGGTCAAAACAGCCGTTGGTCCAAACGATCCGCGCCCCGCTGGCCCGCGCGTGTTCCACGATAGCCAGCAGTTGTCGTTCATCCACGACTGGGCCTGGTGCGATGGTCATACGCTGCTCCGAGTTCTGCGCTTCCCATTTTCTGGTGAAAGGTAGAGAATTTTGCGGACAAAAGCAATAACAGGAATAGGCAAAAAGAAACAGAAGTGTCAAAACTTTATGCTTGACTTTTTGTCCGGGGAGATGTACATTACCTGCGCAGGTAGCATGTGGGATCCGTAGAAACGGTCAGTCTCCCTATCAGGTGGCGACAGGGAACGTGAATTCCACCGACGGTGCATACGGAGCCGGTGCGACAGCCTGGGGGTCTACTCCTGGGAGGCCGGAGGTGCATGAGCTGCCGAAGGAGTTGCGCAAGAAGCCATTTAGTGGTTTCGACCGCACCTTCATTGTCATTCTAGTGCTTTCGCTCGCCGCCCATGCTGCCCTCGTCGCATATTGGCTGGGGCATGTGCGCGCGCCCGGTCGGAGACTAGCGCCTGCCAGCATCCCCAGGGATTATGTCGATCTAATTGTCCGGCGTCAGCCGGCAAAGGTTCCCCCTACCGAGGCTCTGCCTGTTGGGGCAGGAGAAGCGTTACCTCCGATTCTTGCCACTCGCGAGGCGGTTCCCGGTTTTGAGCGCGAAACCATAGAGACAGTGGGCCCGGCGGCGGAAGCTGTCGCGCGCGGGGCGACCGCTGCGGCAGGCGAGCGGGCCGACACGCGCGAAGCCCGAGCCAGCCGCGTGCGTACGCTTGGAGTCTTGCGCTTGATTACTGGCGGCACCAGCATCGTGGACGTCGGTCAGATGGCTCCGACGCTCGAGGCTGCGGCGGGCAACGTGCGTGAACTGGGTGTGGTGTTGGGCCAGGTGGACGCATTGACCGTACCACGCGGCGAGCAGGCGGGCATTCGCGGCGGACGTGTGCTGACCTCCACCGCTGACTTGAAGGGACAGCGGGCCGCCCGTCCTGTGGATGATATCGCCCAGCTGATAGGGGAAGTGGCGCCCCTGGCGCCAGCACGGGAGCGCGCGGTAGAGCGAAGCCGCACAATGGAAAAAGTCCACAACACTGTTACGGCGCGACCACCGGCAGAACAGCTGCGCGGCGTGACGCGGAGCCCTGACGAGGTGAGCAGCGTCATCCGCGGTCACCACAGCGCCATTCAGGACTGCTATAAGACTGCGCTCCGCACCAAACCAGACACCCGGGGAGAGCTCACTGTGCGTTTCTGGGTGAATCCGGATGGAGAGGTGGTGGATGCGCAGATCGTCTCCTCCACCGTGGGCAATCCGGGTCTGGAGGCGTGTGTGGTACGTAAGATGCTGCAGTGGCGCGACTTTGGCTTTGCCGACCCGGAGCTTGGGGTGGCGGTCTATCGTCAAACCTATCAGTTTGGGCTATAGCATGGCCAGGGCCTAGGATGCTGGCGCCACTGGGCGTATAATCAGCCGCCGTTGCCCCCTTGGGCGCCGGCGGTTTTCTTTTCTCTGGGATGCGGCACAATCACAGGATGGGAGCATATGCACAACCGGCTGATTGATCTGTCTGGCAGAACGGTCCTCATCACCGGCGCCTCACGTGGCATAGGTGCGGCAGCTGCCGAGCTGTGCGGTCGCGCCGGAGCACGCGTCATGGTGAACTACTTCCGCAGCAAGGCAGCGGCCGAAAAGGTGGTGGAACGCGTGCGCGCCGTTGGTGGGCAGGCGACCGCCGTCTGCGCCGACGTTGGCGACCGTCGACAGGTGGAAGAGATGGTGGCCAAGACCGTCGAGGCCTATGGGACCGTGGACGTGCTCGTCAACAACGCCGGCATCTGGACTTATGGGGCCATCGCCGAGATGGAGGAGGCAGTTTGGCGGGAGACGATGCGGGTCAATCTGGATAGTGTCTTCTACTGTTGCCGGGCGGTGGTGCCGCTGATGATCGCCCGCGGCGGCGGCAGAATCATCAACGTCTCCTCCACCGCAGGGCAGCGCGGCGAGGCATTCCACTCCCACTATGCGGCCACCAAGGGGGCTATCATCAGTTTCACCAAATCGTTGGCCTCGGAACTGTCCGCGCACAATATCCTGGTCAACTGCGTGGCCCCGGGATGGGTGGACACGGACATGTCGGCCGAGGCCCTTCAGCAAGAGGGCGAAAAGATCCATGCCACCATCCCATTGCGCCGGGCAGGCACCGCCGAGGAGATCGCCGGTGCCATCGTCTTTCTGGCCTCAGATCTGGCCACCTACATCACCGGCGAAATTCTCAACGTCAACGGTGGCTCGGTGCTCTGCGGCTGAACCACCTTCTGGGAGGAGCAGTCCATGGTAAACCACGGTCTGCGCGTGAGCGTGCATAGCGTCAGAGGCCACTGCCCGGTCTATCGGGAAGGCGACAGCTTCGTCCTGGAGCAGGGATACATTCTGCAAGCCGGTGCGGGGGTGCGCATCTGCCTGCACTCGCTTGCGTCGGTGCTGCCATACCACGTGGCGCTCTTCCACGGGGTGCCGCCCACGGCCATCGGTTTGGCAAGAGAAGGCGCCAGTGCCTACGTCCAGTGCTTGGACCCGTGCGAGCTTACCGGGGGCGGTACCGTGACCTTCAGGATCGAAAGGGTATGAACCTCGCTGGTCGACGTTTCTTGGAAGTGGGCAAACTGCCTCAGGACTTGCTCGGTCGGCTGCTGCAACGATACACCGGCCGGGATGAGCGCCTGCTCGTCGGGCCGGCCATTGGGGTGGACGCAGCGGTGATCGACTTTGGCGACAGGTGCCTGGTCGCCACCACCGACCCGATCACTTTTGTGGCCGAGCAGATCGGCTACTATGCGGTGGTCATCAACGCCAACGACGTGGCCTGCATGGGCGCCAGACCGCGCTGGTTCTTGGCCACCGTTCTCCTCCCGGAACGGGGTGCCGATGAGGAAGTTGTCGAGGGAATCTTTGCGCAGCTGGCCGACGCCTGTTCCAGGCTTGAGGTGGTGTTGTGCGGAGGTCATACGGAGATCACTGCCGGGCTGGACCGACCCATAGTGGTGGGCCAGATGTTGGGGGAAGTGAGCAGGGAGCGCCTGGTGAGCAGCGCCGGCCTGCACCCAGGGGATCAGCTCATTCTCACCAAAGGCATCCCCATCGAAGGGGGCTCCATCATCGCTCGAGAGCGCGCAGCGGAGCTCAGCGAACTTTTTGGCACCGAGCTTGTGGCGCGGTGCCGTGACCTCATCTTCTCGCCGGGCATCAGCGTGGTGGGCGATGCTGCCATAGCCTGCGAGGCAGGCGCCGTGCACGCCCTTCACGATCCCACCGAAGGAGGGCTCGCTACGGGGTTGTGGGAGATGGCCTCAGCCTCAGGCGTTGGCCTGGAAATCGACGAGCACCGCATCCCCGTGCTGCCGGAGTGCAAGATTCTGTGCGACCAGTACGGCTTGGACCCCTTGGGGACGATCGCCTCTGGGGCCTTGCTCATCGGCGCGCCTGCCGGAGAGAGCAACCGCATTGTCGTGGCGCTGGAGGCCGCAGGCATCGACGCAAGGGTCATCGGTCGCGCGGTGGACCAGGAACGGGGCCTTCTGCTGCGCCGTGGCAATCAGTTACTACCACTACCCTCTTTTGCCCGCGACGAAATCACCAAACTCTTCGTCTGAGCCACAGCCAAGGGAAGGCATTTAGGGGGCTTCTTGCCCTTCTGAGGGCTTATCGCCTGCGGGGTAGCCTGCATGGGTGGTCACCAGGCACGGGCGCGGCGCTTTTCCCTTGACAAAGGCCGCAGAGTTGCGTAAATTATATAGAGGGCTGTGCTGAGGGGGAAGGGTATGCAGCGCGCGAGGAGCGGTCATGGGGAATGATGTCCACGAGCAAGCGCACGCCGGTTATGGTGGTTGCGGCCACTGCCGTCATGGGGCGACAGGCGGTAATTGGTTTGGAGGGGCAGGTGGTGTGGCGTATCGTGCCCGGGCGTGGTTCCCCACGGTCGCAGAAGAGAGGAGATGGCGCGTGCGACCCGGCAGACGACCCTCGGTTGGCCGGCTGGCAGGGGGATCGCTAGGCTTCCTGTGTATTTGCCCGCGGGGAGAGATCGCGCCGAGTCGGCTTTCCTGGGCCCGCCTTGCGCAATGGGGCCCCACCTGCTACCCCTGCCTCGAGACTGATGCTCGTACACCAGCCGTACTTGGAACTCTTGCGAGGGCGGGCAGACTGTCCGTAGACTTGGGAGAGAGGAGGCATCTATGTGTTTCAGAAATGTTGCTATTGCGGGCGCAATAGCGCTCTTGCTGTTGCCTCTGCTCACCGGTGCAAAACAGAGCGTACTACCCACCGCCGCAAATCTCGAAGGCTACACCTACTACTGGAGCCAGTACAAGCAGCGCTGGCTGGTTGCCGCAGGTGCAACGGTTGCCGCTTATCACCAGGGCCAGAAGTGCATGCAGACGGTGAGCGATAATCGGGGTTGGTACAACATATGCGTGTCCAGTTGCTGCCAGCAAGGGCCGCTCGTTCACGTGGAAGCCACCTATCAGGGCATGAGCGACATTATTGAGACAGAAGATGCCTGTGACAAGATCCTGCGATGCGACTTTTACATGAACGGGCACCACGAGGCCCCTCCCGGGTATTAGCCGGGCCATTGCTGTCCTAAGGCGAGCTCAAGGAGGTCTCCTATGCGCGCAGTTCTGCGGCCCGTAGGGCTTTGGTTGCTTGTCTGGGCCGTGAGCTTGCAGGTGGGTGGACTCGGGGTGCGTGGATGGGCTCAGAGCGCCTTTCCTTTGGACTTCGCGGTGGGGATCAAGGACGTGGGGCAACTCTCCACTATCGTCATGACCAATGGCTGGCTGGCGTATCCATCCTTCAGGGGGTACGTGCCGCTGCGCAGCGCTTCCTACAAAGGCTATACGGGTCTCGTCCTCTACTTAGACCTGCTTGTCGGCATTCCTGAGGGTCCGTGGACGCCCCGCCTCTTTGATGCAGCCCTTGGGGACACGGTCAGTCTGGGGCCGGCGGTCGCCGAAGGGCTATCGGCGTCTGCGCCAACGGAATCTGACTGGGGGCCGTGTCCAGGGTCTCGCGGCACCTACTTCTCAGGTGACGTCCTGCTGGGACACCTGTTCCCCTTTGCCACCCGGAATCGGGACCTAGCCGTGATGGCCACTTCCACTCTGGTCGAGACCTGGCCGCGGGATCTTTACGGCTTTCGGCGTTGGCCTGGGGCATGGGCCAGGGACCCTTGCACGGGCAAGCCGCTGCCAGGCACCTTCATCTCGGACAAGGAGTTGTATTTTTGCATCACCGACCAGGGCTACGCGGCGCGAACCTACCTCGGCGCACCCAGCTATGCAATCGGTGCCAGGGTCGAAGCTCAGGTTCATTCATTCAGGGATTCGTACGCTGAGTGCATCACCTTCTACGAATTCAATCTCATCAACACCTCGACCCACGACTACTGGGGCCTTTATCTGGGGCTCTTCCTCTACGTTGAGGCAGGGCCCTACTTCTACGAAGGCGAAGCAGTCGATTATCTGCTGCGAGAATGGGAAAAAGGGGGCAAGGTTGAGTATCATGTGGGGTACTGGTATAAGAAGCCTGAGGTGATTGCGCGAATCCGCGAGTGGGCCCACGATCCCTGCCTGCAGGTCCCCCACGTTGGCGTCATGTTCGTGGACACGCCATGTGCGGCCCCGGACGCTATCGACAACGACGGCGATGGAATAGTAGACGAACCAGAAGGGGAAAAAGCTGGCCTCAGCGGCTGGCACGTGTGCCAGCCGTACCAGCACCAGATCTCTGGTGGCAGGGTGGAGCCCATCAACTACCTGGCGCGCCAGGACCGGGACTTGTGGATGTACAAAGTCCTGGCTGGGGACACATCTGGGCTTTCGCCGGAGCTCCAACGGGCCTTTTTCCTGGCGGATGCCCATGGGGTCCTCGACCCGCGTTTCGACGCGCGCGGTGCCCTTCCTCCTGTGCCGCCGTACACGCACACCAATTGCTTCCTGGTTTCGTCCGGTCCTTTTGCTTGGGCAAGCGGCGATACTTTGCACTTTGTCTGCGCCTTGGTCTTCGGGGACAATCTCCAGGATCTAAAACGGAATGTGCGCACGGCGCGGCGGATGTACGAGCTGGGCTACCAGCGTTCGGGGCCGCCGCCGGCGCCGAAGGTGTACGCGGTGCCTGGCGACCGGAAGGTGACGCTGTACTGGGACCGGCGGGCCGAGGAGGCGCGCGACGTGATCTTCGGCTATCAGGACTTTGAGGGGTACCGTATCTACCGGACGACGGTGGATGCGGCGGAGGGGCGCTGGGGGGAGGAGATTCGGGATGCGCAGGGGAAGGTGGTGGGTTTTGTGCCGGTGGCGCAGTTTGACCTGGTGGATGGCTACTATGGTCTTGACCCGGAGTATCCGCACCTGGATTTGGGCAATGAGACGGGTCTTGTGCACACGTGGACGGACACGGGGTTGGTCAATGGGGTGAGCTACTGGTACAGTGTGTGTGCGTACGATCGGGGGGTGAGGCGGGACAGTGTGTACAATCCTGACGGGTGGCCTCAGTTTCGTTCGTTGGAGAGTCCGCGGGGCAGTGACCCTGAGCGGGAGGTGAATGTGGTGCGGGTGGTGCCTGGGGTGCGGCCGAGCAACTATCAGGGTCCAAGGGTGGTGGTGGAGGCGCTGCCGGGGACGTTGGGGAATGGGCGGATAGAGGTGGAGGTGGTGGATGAGTTTCGGGTGACGGGGCACAGCTATGTGGTGAGTTTTGAGGATACCAGTACGGGGCAGGTGAGCTACTGGGTGTATGATGAGGATGCGGGGGAGTGGGTAGTTGCGCGGGTGAAGGAGACGCGGGGAGAGGAGGGGCCGGAGTTTGCTGGTTTGCGCTTGTGGGTGGAGGGGTTTGACACGGTGGGGGTATGGCAGGAGCGGAGTGGGTGGTATCGCGCGGGGGGAGCGTCGGCGTGCAGGTGGCGGATCAGTGGTCGGCGGGTGGGGTCTGGGCTGCGTGCGGATTATGAGGTGCGGTTTGAGGGGCAGGAGGAGCGGGGGTATGTGACGGGGAAGGTGGCGCCGTTTAGTATTTGGAACGTGACGCGGGGGGAGAAGGTGGAGTGGGACATATTTTACAATTCGCCTGAGGACACGACCGAGGAGATGCGGGGGAGGTGGAGCAGTGGGGATTGGATCAGTGTGCGGGAGCGGGTGGAGGGGAAGGAGAAGTTGACGTGGGTGTTTGTGTTGAGTCGGCCGAGGGAGGGGGAAGATGTGGGTCCTGGGGTAGGGGATGTGGCGCGGGTAGTGACGACGAAGCCGTTTGGGGTGGGTGATCGGTTTCGGTTGGAGACGGTGGGGGTGA
>FWPU01002493.1_pt1 | contig 50682 bp, 37 predicted proteins | sample 2228361 | NCBI WGS metagenome assembly FWPU01 (sample SAMEA103939777, study PRJEB20133) | metagenome | reverse complement strand
TGAATTTCCGGGTGACGGACTGCTCTGGTTGTTACGAAAAGGCCCCTTTTCCCCCCCCCCCCCCGCAGGGTTCGAACCATAGCCCCTCGGCCGGATAAGAAAGTACCCCATGAGCCACCGATTCGGTAGGGTGTTGCATTGCCAGGCGAGAAAGCCGGACCCGAAGGGAAGGAAGAGCGAGATGGCGAATGACAAATTGGCAAGACGCAGAGACATCCCCCGCCTGGGACGGGTGACCCTAGCGACCGGCTGGGTGAGCTTTTTCACGGATGTAAGCAGCGAGATGGTGTACCCCCTTCTGCCATCATTTCTTCTGAGCGCGGGTGCGTCGCGGGCGATGATCGGGTTGATCGAGGGCCTCGCGGATGGGGCTCCCGCCATGCTGCGACTTATCGCAGGCATGGTGGCCGACCGTGTGAGGAGCCGCAAGGGATTGATTCTTTTGGGGTATGCGTTGTCCGCGGCGGCAAAGCCATGCCTCGCGCTAGCCCACGGCACGGTCTCTGTCCTCATCGTGCGTGTGCTGGACCGACTCGGCAAAGGAATCCGGACCGCGCCACGCGATGCGTTGATTGCCGATCATGCGGACGACCGCAACCGGGGACATGCCTTCGGATTCCAGCGCGCGATGGACCATGCCGGAGCGATGCTCGGGGCGGTGATGGCCTTCGGTCTCCTGGCGGTTTTTGGGGAGCAGTGGGTTCCAAAGGTGGTTCTGCTGGCCGGGATTCCGGGTGCGCTGGCGGTTCTAACCATTGTGATGTTTGTCACAGACCATCCCGGCCGTCGCGCGGTGTCGGCGACGCCGCTCCTTAACCGTAGCCCCGTGGTAAACATTCGCAAGCTTCCTGCGAGATTTTTCTTTTACCTGGGTGCGGTGTGCCTGTTCGCGATGGCGAACTCGAGTGATGCCTTTCTGCTTCTGCGCGCTCGTGACGTAGGTTGTCCCCTGGCCTCGCTGCCTCTTCTCTGGGGGGTTCTCCATGTTGTTAAGGCCGTTGTGTCGTTGGGAGGGGGATGGCTTTCGGATCGGTTGGGACGGGTGCCGGTGTTGATGTTCGGCTGGGTGCTTTATGGCCTGGTATATGGGCTGTTTGCTTGGACGACGCAGGAATGGGTCGTTTGGACGCTGTTTGGCATGTATGGTGTGTTTGCTGGAATGACGGAAGGCGCGGCCAGAGCCGTCGTCGCCGATCTGGTTCCCGAAGGATCCCGGGGGCGGGCCTTCGGACTATGGGGACTAGCGGAAGGGTTTCTTCTGATCGTGTCCAGCGTCGTCACGGGATGGCTGTGGGACCGTACCGGGAGTGCAAGGCTTCCTTTGTTGTTAGGTGCGGGCTTTTCGTTTCTGTGGGCCGTTTACTTAGGGGTGTGGTGGCGTGCGACGGGGCGAGCCATGAAGGGCGGTTGACGATGCGCCGTGTGCGTGGCATGCTGAACCGGATTTTCCGTCCAGAGGGCGGAGCATAGAAAGGGCATCGCGATGAAGCTGATTTTTATAGGGCCACCGGGTGCGGGCAAGGGTACGGTGGCACAGAAGCTGATCGAGGAACGCAAAATCGTCCAGATTTCGACGGGTGATCTCCTTCGCGACGCCGTCCGAAAAGGGACCGCGCTTGGGAAAGAGGCAAAGCGTTACATGGAGGCTGGAGATCTGGTTCCGGACGACTTAGTCATTCACGTTTTGAAGGAACGACTGGCCGAGAGCGACTGCATCAACGGGTTCATTCTGGATGGTTTCCCTCGGACCCTTCGACAGGCCGAAGCGTTGGAAGCGGCGGGGATCCGCGTGGACCGCGTGGTCAACTTTGTGGTCTCCGACGAGATCATTGTTCATCGGTTGTCCGGACGGCGCGTTCATCGGGAGACCGGGAAAATCTATAACGTGAATCCGGATGGCATTCCGCAGCCACCGCGGGATATCCCGGCCGAGGCGTTGTACCAGAGGGATGACGACAAACCGGAGGCCATTCGCAATCGGCTTCTCGTGTACCGACAACAAACGGAACCGCTCATCCGGTACTATGCGCAGAAGAATCTTTTAGTGACCGTGAATGGCGATCAGGACTTGGAGGAAATTGTTGACGAGGTGAAGCGTCGCGTAGGAATCTGACCGCGGGTTTTTTCGCGGTGCGGCGCTATAGAGGGTGTTGATCAGAAATCGATCCGTGGAGCATACGAGAAGACCGTACCGCGGCAAGCGGGCGACAAGGTTTACGTATAGGCGCAAGGAGAGAGGAGAGAGACGGGCGAGGGTGTGGTTATTTTTCTCCAGGCATAGAGCGTGGCAGGTGACACCACGCTGTTCATGGGAGCGGCACGTCTTATAGGTTGCGGAAGGAAGAGAGACGAGTGGTAAGCCCCCTCGGAATCCTATGCGGAAACATTGGCCCCGTTTGGGCGTGGGGGACATTGTGTCAGGGTGAATCAGAGCGATCCTTCTTCAGGAGGGGAACCATCCGATCGGGAAGCGGCTTTGACCATCAGACCATACGCATGCCAAGGAGTCAGGTGCGGAATGAAACAAACAGGGGTTCGGGTTGAGTGTCCGTCGGAATTGAAGAAGCTCGTGGACCTCGTGCGCGTGTCTTTGGGCGATGCCGGGTGGAGAGCCGTGCGTTTGGTGCGGTGCGACCGTGTGCAGCCAGGGTACGAGATTCGCGTGCGCGGGACGACGGCAGACATTCTCTATGCCACACCGGCGCAGGCGGGCCGCGCCTTAGGTACGCTTCTGAGTGGCGAATGGGGCCGTGACGGCGACGTCGTGGAGGAAACACCGTTCACCCTGTTGGGGGTCATGCTGGACTGCTCGCGGAATGCCGTGATGAGGCCGGAGCACATTCAGGAAGTCTGGATCCCCCGGCTGGCGCTCCTGGGCTACAACCTTCTGATGCTTTATACGGAAGATACATACGAACTTCCGGGCGAACCCTATTTCGGCTGGCAGCGGGGGGCCTATACCGCCGCCGAGCTTCGTTCCCTTGTCGCCGCGGCGTCGGCCGTGCATATCGAGGTCATTCCCTGCATTCAAACACTCGGGCATTTGGAGCGGATCCTCCGGCATTCGGCATACCGGGACGTGCGAGATACCGCTTCGGTGCTGATGGTCGGGGAGCCGAAAACGTATGCGTTGATCGAGAAGATGATCGGGCACTGGGCGGGCATCACAGCCAGCCGGCGCTTGCATGTGGGGATGGATGAAGCGCATGATCTTGGCCGAGGACGTTACCTTGATCGGTTTGGGTATCGACCCGCCTATGAGCTTTTCCAGGAGCATCTTGGCCGGGTGGCAGGAATCTGTCGACGACACGGCGTGCGGCCTATGATCTGGTCGGATATGTTTTTCCGCCTGGGGTCCTCCTCGGGCGGCTATTATGACCCACGCGCCATCATACCGCCCCGTGTGATCCGGAAGATTCCGCGGAACGTGGACCTCGTCTATTGGGACTACTACCACGATAGTCCCGGCTTCTATCGCGAGTGGATTACGCGTCATCGGGCCATGGGTCGAGACCCGATTATGGCCTCGGGCATATGGACCTGGAATCGCTACTGGTATGATTATCGGCGGACGGAGGCGAACGCGGGAGCCTGCGTACGAGCCTGTCGCGAGGCCGGTCTACGGGAGCTGTTTTTCACGATGTGGGGCGACAATGGCGCCTACTGCGACCACGATTCCGCGTTTGCCGGCATGGCCTTTTGTGCGGAACTGGCCTACAGCGGGAGCGAGGCTCCGGATTCAGGTCGACTAGAAAAACGATTCCAAGCAATCTGTGGCGGCCACTACGCCGCCCATCGCTTGGCCGGCGATCTGCATGGAGGTGTGGTGCAAGGGTGGGATCCGGATTTATGGGATGACCCTTTCTTTGAAACACGCTTTCGGACGTGGGCAGGGGACGATCCTGGTCGCATGGCGGAGGCCGCCCAGGGCTATCAACGGCTGGCTGAACGACTGGCGCGGTACCGGTGGGATCGGAAGGCGGGAGACTGCCGTCATGCCTGGCGGGTGGCCGTGGCGTTTGCCGAGCGTTACACACTGAGCGCCCATTTGCTGGCTGCGTACCGGAAGCGGGATCGTCGCGCCGTGGAGCGTGTGCGACGGCGGATTCCGCGTGTGTTGGCCTCGGTACGTGCCGTGGCGGATTCTTTCCGTAGCATGTGGATGGCGCACAACAAGCCACAGGGATTCGAAACCCTGCAGGCCCGATGGGGCATGCTGGAAGCGCGCTATCGTGAAATGGATAAGAGGCTCTGCGAATACCTCGGAGGAAAAATCAGAAGTCTCGCTGAACTTGATCAACCGTGCCCTCCGTCGGGGACCGTGCAGAGTGGATGAAGCACAGAGCGCTAGCCAGAACGGGGATTCTCTTTGCATGAAACGGCTCATGGTGGCCCTTGTGCAGGTCAACGCTGGCCGCGATGTGTCGAAAAACATGGCCCAGCTTGAAAAGACTTTGGCCGCTCTGCCCTCCGTGGATTTGATTGCCCTTCCTGAGGTTTTTGCTTTCCGCGGAGCGGAGGTGGACTATCGTGTGCAGGCGGAACCGCTGGGTGGGCCCCTGCTCGCCCGTGTGGGGGAGCTGGCGCGTCGACACCAGGCCTGGATATCGGCCGGCAGCCTTGTGGAGGCGGACGGCCCGCACGTTTACAATACCAGCGTGCTCCTTGACCGAAGCGGTCGGATACGGGCCGCCTATCGGAAGATTCATCTTTTTGAAGCCTATCTGGAGAACGGCCGTGTGGTGCGGGAGGCGGCAGCCTATGATGCGGGCGAGCATCCTGTTTCCGTGCGCATGGAAGGGTGGACGGTTGGATTGGCCGTTTGCTACGACCTCCGCTTCCCAGAGCTTTTTCGTCATTACGCAGCGGCTGGTGCACATCTCTTTCTCGTTCCCTCAAATTTCACTCAACGGACGGGAAAAGATCATTGGGAAATCTTGCTGCGCGCCCGAGCCATCGAGAATCAGTGTTTCGTTGTAGCGGCGAATCAGTGCGGGGAAAATCCGGCGACGCATGTAGCAAGCTATGGACACAGCATGGCCGTCGGCCCCTGGGGCGATATACTTTGCCGAGCCGGAGGAGACCAGCCTGAGATGATTGTTGCGGAATTGAATCCCCGTGAACTGGAACAGACCCGCATGCGGATTCCGGCACTCCAACATCGGCGTCTGTAGTGCGGGAAGCCGACGTTTCCACGCAAGCAACAGCCGCCTGCGCGCGGCGGGAAGAATTCGACCCTCCTCATCGACGTGCCGCCAACGGACCATATCGGCCGGTGCCAGCCGCGGCGCGGGGTTGCTCGGCGGCCCGGCGGGCCAACCGACGGTGATCGGAGCAACAGGGCGGAGGCTGCGGTCCCAGCCGACGAGGCGGCGAATGGTTTTGGGTCGGATCCATCCGATCCAACGCGTCCCGAGACCGAGCTCCGTTGCCTGGAGCATAAGGTGTTCTCCGGCAATACCGCCATCGAGGAGCGCATAGTCGACTCCGCCCTCGCGTCGCGATAGGCGCGAGGGACCGGATCGGAACGATACAGGCGGCACCTGCGTCGGGCGGCCACAAGCGCGAAAAAGGGTGAGGACTCACGAGGATGGGCGGGAACCATACATCGGAGAGTAGCGGAAAGCCGCACAGGACGCACCCTTCGGGCAGAGGCAGACGGTAGGCGGAACGACTGAACCACGAGGGGCTTCCCCGCGTTCTTTAAGAATGCCGCACGAGGTTGAGACACCGGTTCAGCCGAGAAAGGATTAGGAGGAATCACCATGCAACGACGCGATGTTCTCCGCGTTGTGGGGCTGCTGGCGATCTGCCTGAGGGTGATGGCGCGTGGCGCTGCCGTTCACGGGCCCGAAGCCGAGCGCGGAAGACTTCCACCGGATCTGGTCGCTTCGATGCGATCCGCAATCCGTCATGGGTTGGATTGGTTGGCGAATCAGCAGAGGGAGAATGGATCCTGGTCCAATGAAGGGTTTCCCGCTCTGACGGCCTTGCCGCTTCAGGCCTTTCTGGGTGCTCCTCATCCCCGGCGGGAAGTTGTTGTGAAGAAGGCGGTGTCGTTCGTTTTGGGCCACGTTCAGGAGGATGGTGGCATCTATCGTCGGTCGTTGATCCCAGGTCGCGGCGGACTCAGCACCTATAACACAGCCATTTGCATGACCGCGTTGCATGCAACAGGCAATCCGGCCTACGATCGCATCATTCAAAATGCCCGTGCGTTTCTCGCCCGATCACAGCTGACCGGTCAGGATGTTCATGCAGGGGGCTTTGGTTATGGAAAGGGTGGTTTGTGGCGTTCCTCGGATTTGAATAACACCCTCTATGCCTTGGAAGCGATGCGTCTGACCGAAGATGTAGAGGATCGTCGGGCGGAGGGACGTCGGGTGGACCTGAATTGGTCTCAGGCCATTCGGTACATCGAACAGCTTCAGAACAAACCGGATGCCGGTGAAGAAGAGGCGGGAGGCTTTTTCTACAAACCAGGAAAATCCATGGCGGGAACCACCCGGGGAAAAGACGGTAAGGTGATTTTCCGTTCATACGGAACCATGACCTATATCGGTCTGCTTGCCCTGGTCTACGCTCGCGTGGACCGGGACGATCCGCGCGTCCAATCAGCGTTTGACTGGGCTTGTAAACACTGGTCGCTCGACGAAAATCCGGGATTGGGCAAAGAAGGGATGTACTTTTTCTACCACGTTCTCACTAAATCCCTAACAGCCTTTGGACACGCGCTGATACCCTTGCGCAAGGGAATCTCGCTCAACTGGAGGGAGGCGGTTGCCCGACGCATCCTGGAGCTTCAGAAGACAGACGCGTTGACCGGCGCGAAATACTGGTTCAACGAAACGGGGCGATATTGGGAAAGCGATCCCGTTTTGGTAACGGCGTACATGATTTTGGCTTTGGAGTGGATGTTGCCGGCCGAGTCCTCATCGGGCGGAGTGTCTCGCTAAGAGGGGAAGGGAGGGGCGGTGCCACGCTGGAAGGGGTGGTCGCTGCAGAGACATCCGCCTAGATTTCTTGGTGGATATCGTGGGCGTCGCGACGTTTCCCGGGAGGATGAGGGGAGAGGGACTGTCCCCGCAAATCATCCTGAACACGCGAAAGATGCGTTTATTGCGCCGATCGGTATCTTCTCCCCGTCTCGGATATGGAAACGCGGCCGCGACGGGAGGAGCAAGCAACCTCTGCGCATGGGAAGAAGCCGGCATTGCCCTCTCTGGCCGACGCCGGCGGTCCGGGAAAAATGAACCGGATGCGCACGAGCGAGGACACAGATGGCCGTTCAGGAGGGCGGGCGATGTTCCGCGATCCATTGTTCTGCTTCATTCCTGATCTGGCGGAGGCGTTCCCGTATAGGAAGCCGCTGCGTGCAGCGTGCTTCGCAGGCTCCGCATTCCGTACACGAACGGAGCCTCTTGTCGTCCGGTTGGATATCCCAGTGCATGCGAAGTCGGCTGATGACAGCGCTCCGCCGGCCGGTCAGAGGGACATGATTGTACGCCTCCATAAGCCGGGAAACAGGAACGCCTGTTTCGCAAGGTTCACAGTAGCGGCATCCGGTACAGAGAGCCTGGAAGGCCGTTCGCAGGCCCGTGCGCAGGCGAGCGATCTCGCCGGAGGCCAGAGGGTGGAACGCCGTCGTAACCCGTACCGCCGGTTCGAGCTCCTCGAGAGTGCTGAAACCAACCAGTGCGACGGTGACACGCGGATCGCTGATCAGGAAGCGCAGTGCCCCCTCGACGACCGTCTCATCCGGACGCGTTCGGACAAAATCAAAATATTGTGGATTCTGTGGAATCAGCCCGCCGCCTAGCGGGTTCATCACGGCAACGCCGATTCCCCGTTCCGCTGCTGCGTCAAGGGCTTCCTCGCGAAAAGCGAAGTTCATGACGGAGTATCCAACCAGAAGCCCTTCGAACGGGTAGTCGGCCAACATGGCACGGATATCAGGGCCGGCCATATGTGTGGAGACGCAGATGTGTCGAATGAGGCCCTCATCCCGCAGGCGCTCCAATTCCCGGAGTGCGGGCTTGCGTTGTGCGTAATCTTCAGGCGTCAACACGCACCAGACGTGATAAAAATCAATGGTATCCAGCTCCAATCGACGCAGTGACGTCTCTAGATCCCGGCGCACGTCCTCGGGGCGGCTCTTGTGTGTCTTGGTCGAGACATAGAACGGGAGGCTCTTTCGGCGCCTGCGGATTTCGCGGAAGGCGGCGCCAAAAATATCCTCGGATCGTCGATATCCGGGAGCCGTGTCGAAAAAGTTGATGCCCTGCTCATAAGCCGCCAGGACAAGTTGCGCGCTTGTCTCAAGGTCGTCAGGTGTGCGAAAGCGCATCCCGCCAAAGCCGATGACGGAAACGCGCGCTCCGGTGGCACCATAGGGGCGATATAACATGGGATGAGCATGAAAAAAAGGAGGGAGGAAATCAAGGCGAGATCACCAGCGTAAGGATCCCGTGTCTTTTCACGGCCCAGAGGCGTTGCGCGCCGACAAAAGTGCGCGGGAGGAGAACTCCCTATCAGTGTGTTCCGCGGACAGCAGGCGCGCGGGAAGGATTCAACCGCATCAGCGGGTGAACGGCGAACGGCGGAAGGGAAGGCTCTTTCGCGCGCGGCCACTGCGGACGATGCGTTTGTCTCGTTGTGCGGGGAGTCAGACAGTGCCCTGAGGGTCTTGACGGGGGATCGGACGTGCGCCGTGACGGTTCTCCGGCCGCCGGCGGGGGCCGTCTTTTTTCCGATCAGGACGGTGCGTCGTGCGGAATGCGTGAAGCGCGTGGCGCAGCTGTTCCCAAGTCAGGTCGGGCTTTTGAGCAAGGCGGTCCAGGAGCGCGATCCATTCGGTGTGGAGTGTGTCGAGCTTCTTTCGGCGCTTGTCGTACCGCTCGGCGAGCCGTTGGAGAATCTCCTGCAGGCGAGCCTCGTCCTGTCCGCCTTTTTCGGCAAACCGGTTCTTGATTGCCTCCACGAGTTGTAGGTACTCGGCCTCGAGAAAGGCGCGATTTTCGTTGTATTGCTGTTCGCGATGGGTCCGGATAGCGTCGAGTGCCTCGGCGGGGGTCAGCCGCTTGATTTTCTGGCGGAACTCCTGGTTTTCCCGCCGCTGTTGCTGGAAATGAACGCGCGCGTTGTGTCGCACCTCCTGGAAGAGTTTGCCGCAGGCCTTTTGGCCTGGCGGATTTTCAGGGACAGCCTGCGCGGTCGGGATGCGTAGCCAGAAGACGCCTAAGACGAGTCCAGCGAGAAAACGTATGGCTTTCATGATGCGTTCTCCTTCGCGGCTTCTAAGCGCCGCTTCACCCGAAGTAAACGAAGAAGGGTTCTTTTTTATTGTGGCAGGCCCGGCGAAGCAAGGCGTAGGAACCAGGAGCCCTGGGGGTTGGGGCTATGCCATGCCGGAAGATTTTGTGTTGACCCCTGTGGCGTTGAGCCGATCCGTCCTTGTTTTTGTCCAGCATGGGTGGACGACGCGGGAACGGGAGGAAACGAGGAGCGAAACCGATGGACGGACACGCTTCGCTCTTTCCGGCTTGCCGAATGGACTGGCCTTCGTGTTGTGGGGAGCGGGTTTTAAACCGCTTTTTTCCAGCGGAGTTCGCCGATTTTTGTGCGGCGTGCGTCACATCCTTGCGGATCGAGAAGACCTCTGTTGGCGATGCGTTCCCTCTTTTTTCTGTGTCGTCGGGGCGTCCATGTGTGCGATCGTGTGACGCGATGAGATTTACCTCTCGACCCCGTTGTTACCGAAAGGCGGGCGGACCTGTATGAGGCGGGCGCGGTGTACGCGTGCGCGGTCGGGCTATTCCCGCCATTTCACACCGGCTCGGCGCAGCAGCTGCTGGAGGTCCGTGAGTCCGCGCCGGACATCGGTGGGTGCGCCAGATAGGCCGAGTTCCAATTCGGTTCCGCCTTCTTCGGTAAAGCGCGGAAGACTGGAAAACGACACGCTCGGATGGCTGGCGACAAAGATTTCCATCAAGGGCACGAGGTCACCTTCGCGGACGCCGGGCAGGATCAAACGGACAGCGCATCGCTCGGTTGCGAGGAATTCCCGCGTTTGGAGAACCCATTCCATCATGGGATGCGCCATTTCCGGAAACCCCGGGAGAAAGTACCCCTTGCCAAGGGAGAATCCCGGCACGCGGTTGAACGGGTTCGGAATGAGCGCGGCGCCGGTTGGGAATTCGACGAGTCGGCGGCGGGATGCGGTGAGAGTCGATCCGAACCGGTCTTGGAGGAGGGTGAGTCCTTCAGGATGAATGGCCAAGGCGACACCGGCGGCTTCCGCAGCGGCCTGCCGGGTGAGGTCGTCGGGTGTGCTTCCGATTCCCCCACAGCAGAAGAAGGGATCGGGTTGTGTAAACGCCCATCGGAAATGGGTGACGAGGACAGATAACGTGGCGGGGAGAAACAGACTGTAACGGAGAACGAAGCCATGCTTCTTGAGGAGGTCACGGGAAAAAGAAAAATGGGCGTCGCTGCGGCGGCCGTCAAGAATTTCATTTCCGACCACGATCAGACCGAACCCTTGTGTTTCTGAGCTCATCGGGTGGCGCGGTGGATCCGTTCGGGGATCGTATGTTGCGCTTGATCACCGCAAGGGATTATGCCAACGTTACGGGCGGAGGGTCAACGCAGGTGTGCTTTTCGCCCTCATACAGCGGAAAGGACGAAGGATAACGATGAAGAAAAGGGGCATGATTATGATAGTAGGGGTCGGTTGGTTGGGGCTGTCGGGGACGTCGGGGGTAGGACAAGACGCAGCCCCTGCAGAGGCGAAACCCGCCCGGGCGGAGCAGAATCCCGTGGTGGTCCTTGAGACGAGCCTAGGGACCATACGGGCTGAACTATGGCCCGATAAGGCGCCCGAGACCGTAAAAAATTTTCTCCAGTACGTGGACGACGGATTCTACGACGGCACGATTTTTCACCGAGTGATCCGTGGATTCATGATACAGGGGGGCGGGTTCACTCCGGAGTTTAGACAGAAACGGACGCGAGGCCCTGTTCGTAATGAGGCGCGAGAAGACGTGTCCAATGTCCGGGGAACGCTTGCCATGGCGCGCACACGGGATCCGCACAGTGCCACAGCGCAGTTCTACATCAATCATGCGGACAACAGCCGGGGTTTGGACAAGGGAAAAGCGGCGGATGGTTTCGGCTATTGCGTATTCGGCAGGGTTGTGGAGGGAATGGACGTGGTGGACAAGATTGCTGAAGTCGAAACCGGTCCGGGTGGTCCTTTCCCGAAGGATGTCCCGACATCCACCGTCCTGATTCGAAGCATTCGGCGAGTGAGCGCTGTAAAGGCCCCGTAGAGCCGATGCGGGGGGAGAGGATGGGGAAGATCGGGTCCTTATTCATCGGGCTCGCGCTGGCCCCAGATCACGCGATCGTGACCCGCCAGGTCGCGGGCGATCTGCACGGCAGAAAAGCCTGCCTCGGCGAGGAGCCGGCGCACCGCATCAGCTTGCGAAAAACCAATTTCCAAAAACAGGTATCCGCCGGTGCACAGTACGATGGCGGCATCGTGAATAGCCAGTTCGATCATGTCTAGGCCCCTGGACCCCCCGTCCAGCGCAATGCGAGGTTCGTAATCGCGAATGTGCCGGGGGAGTCTCTCCCACTCGGCGGTTGGAACGTACGGCAGATTGGCCACAATGGCGTCCAGGCTGGCAGGGTCCACCAATTCCGAAAGGTCGGCGGCAGAAAACCCAATCCGGTCGGCCACGCCGTGGCGGAGTGCGTTTTCGTGAGCCAGGGTCAGGGCGTCTCGGCTGACATCGACGGCAAGATACAGTCCGTTGGGGCGGGCAAGGGCCAGGCTGATGGCAATGCAGCCTGATCCCGTCCCCAGATCGAGGATCGCCGGATTTGTTTTTTGCCATAACGGCGCACAGCCAAGCGCCGTTTCCACAAGGAGTTCGGTTTCAGGACGCGGGATCAAGGCGCGCCGATCGACCTTGAACCGGCGTCCAAGGAACTCCGTTTCTCCCGTCACATACTGCACGGGTTCGCCAGCGGCAACCCGTTGGACACCGCGTCGCATGGCGTCGCGTTCGGCGGGCGTCAACTCGCGGTCGTGCTGCGCGTGAACATCGAGCCTCCGACAACCGATCAGCCGGCTGAGCAGGAGCTCACACGCTGCCTGCGGGTCCACCACGTGGTGTCTGGCCAGGTACGCGGTGCCGGCGCGGAGGACGTAGCCGACGGTCCGGGGTGGCACTGCTTGCGTCATACGCTAGTACCGAGCGTTTAGCATCCGGCGATACCGTGCCGGCGAGAAAAAGACTAAGTCAATAGCGCCCGAAAAACCAGATCACAGATGGCCTCCGCTTGCCTCAGACAAAAGAGTTGAAACCCTCTGGCACCAGGCGGCGTGCGGACGGCCGTTAGGTGCGGCAAGCTTGGAGAGGAATCGCGCGTGGGCGATTCCTGCTTGTAACTTAACTGGGCCATAGGTATCATAAATAACGAAATGAAGCAGCCGTACGCTAGCCGCGCGTGGTGTGTAGTCGGCCTGCTGATCACTGGACTCGTAGGGTTACTTCCCACCCTGAGTCCCCACTCCCAAACGCACACCCGTCATTTCCCCGAAGCAAACGCGAACAGGGCGGTGCCCGTCCTTCCATCGAACGCCTCGATCGCTCACCGTGTGTCAGAGGCCAAGACTGTGCTGAGCGAAGAGACGATCGCTCGTTGGCTGCGAGCCGTTCGCCTGCGGTTGGATCCGCCGCCTGATCTTCCTTTCGGTTCGGGTCTTGCCCTGCAAACCGGGTGGATTCGCACGAACGAAGGCCGTTGTCCAAATCTGACGCAGCCGCCGGGACGAACGGCCCTGACACGCCGGAGCACCGTTCCTGTTCTGGTCCAATTCAAGGGACCTATTCGGACGGATCACCGGGAACGCCTGACGCGCCTCGGATGCGTGATCCGCGGCTACGTGCCGCATCATGCGTTTCTCATCGAGGGCACACCGGATGTTCTAACCCTTCTCGATCGTCAGAGCGATGTGCGCTGGATGGGAATGTTTCTGCCGACCTACAAAGTGGAGCCTGTTTTGTGCTTGCTGCCGGATCTCTGGACTCGGCAGGAAGGTACCGTTTTTGACCCTGCGACGCACGTCCGCGTCTCGGTCCAGACCCTTGACCCGACCGATGTGGTTCCCGTTTCCCGGCATATCCAGCGTGAGGATGGCCGCGTGTTGGCGGTGGCGCCGGGACGGCGTTGGGGCTTAGTGCGTGCGGAATTGCCGTGGTCAGCCCTTCCGTCGGTGGCGGCCGACCCGCATGTCCAGTGGATCGAACCCTGGATCGAGCCGCGGTTGGTCAATGATGTAGCGGTGCGTCCAGGTTTTCTGAACGTGACCAACGTCTGGTTCATCCACGGGCTGACCGGCTCCAATCAGGTCATCGGCCATGCCGACACAGGGTTGGACGTGGGAGACTGGGCTACGTTGCATCCGGACCTGCGGGATCGCCTCCAGGCCGTATTTGCGCTTGGTCGGCCGGGCAACTGGAGCGACCCGCATGGTCATGGCACCCACACGGCCGGCTCCATTCTGGGCCAAGGAGTGGCCAGCGACGGGCAATTCAGGGGGGTGGCGTTCCAGGCCCAGCTCGTGCATCAGTCGGTACTGGACAGCTATGGCGGATTAGGCGGCCTTCCTCTGGACCTCAACGACCTGTTTGAGCAGGCCTACATTCACGGGGCCCGCATTCACTCCGATAGTTGGGGGTCACGTTCCTTTGGCCGCTACACCACGAGTGCCCGGCAGTGCGACGAATTCATGTGGGATCATCCGGACATGCTCCTTGTTTTTGCGGCGGGAAACGATGGGACTGATGCCGATGCCGACGGCGTGGTGGACCCCGATTCCCTTGCCGCTCCCGCTACAGCGAAAAATGTGTTGAGCGTTGGCGCCGCGGAAAGCGATCGGCCTCCGGGATCGGGCGGCTACTCCAGCTATACGTGGGGGGGCGCTTGGCCTTCCGATTATCCGGCCTCTCCCATTTATTCCGACTACGTATCCTGGCCGGCTGACGGTCTGCACATTGGCCTAGCGGCCTTCTCCAGCCGCGGCCCCACGGACGACAACCGCATCAAGCCGGATGTGGTAGCTCCCGGGGTCAATATCGTCTCGTGCCGGTCTCTGTATCCGGGCGCCGGGACGCTATGGGGCACGTACAGTCCGAACACGAGCTACGCTTTTTCTGGCGGGACCAGCATGGCAACGCCTTTGATAGCCGGGGCTGCAGCGCTTGTCCGCGAGTACCTCACGACACGCGGAGGCATTGTTCAGCCCTCCGCAGCCCTCATCAAAGCGCTTCTCCTGAGTGGTGCCCGTTCCCTTTACCCGGGCCAATACGGAACCGACCGTGCACAGGAAATTCCCGTCGCGACTCCCAACACCGTTGAAGGATGGGGGATGGTGGACGTGGAGCGCACGCTTTTTCCCGCTCCGCCGGAATATATTGTGCACGACGCTCTCTCCTCGCCGCTCCAGACTGGTCAGACAAACCAGTACGTGTTTCTTGTGACAACCGGCACTCCGGTGACGCGTGTTCTTGTCGCCTGGTCCGACTACCCTGCAACGCCAGGAGCCGCGATCGCCCTTGTTAATGACCTCGATCTCGCCGTGCGGATGCCGGACGGCCAGGTTCGTTGGGCCACGCCTATTGGTCCGGACCACACGAACAACGTGGAGGCCATTTTTTTGCCCTCATCGGCGAACGGCATTTGCACGACCGAGGTATGGGGCGCCAACGTACCCTACGGCCCGCAACCCTATGCACTCGTGATTCGTGGCCCTGTGCGCGTTGCGCCGACCGTTGCGCATACCCCGCTGGAAAACACCTTTGTCACCAATGCCCCGTATCCGGTTGTCGCACAGGTCACGTGTGCCACGCCGTTTGACACCAACTCCGTCCTCCTCTACTGGACCCTGGACGGCCCTTCCGGTCCCTTCACGGAAACGGTTATGACCCAGCGGCTAGACGGGGCGTTTGCCGCAGAATTGCCAGCGCAGACCGTTGGCGCGACGTTCCACTATTACATCGCGGCGGGAACCGTGCCACTGGTCACGACGCATCCGGCGACTGCTCCGTCCACGCTGCATGCGTTCTCCGTTACCGAGCCACGCGTGTTGACCGTGGCCGGTTCGCCGTCGGAATGGCTCACGGTGACGCCGCCGTACGGGACCCACACCATTGCGGACGGCACCTGGGTCAACGCCAGCGCCATGGCCTTCAGCAACCTTACGCCAACGACACGAATCGCTTGTGCGGGTTGGACGGGAACGGGCAGCGTCCCGGCCTCCGGGACCGCGGCGGAGGTTGGCTTCGCGCTGCTGGCTGATTCGACGCTCACATGGAACTGGGAGCAGCAGTACGCGCTCGTGCAAACCAGCTCGGTACTGGGTATAGTCAACACGACCAGCTGGTGGAGCGCTCTCGCCACAGCGTCCACGATTACGGCTCCCTCGGAGGCGAGGCTGGGCAGTGTCGTCTATCGGTTCGCCGGGTGGTGGGTGGACGGTGCGCGCCAGCCGGACAGCACCTCGCCGGCGGTCAATCCGGCTACAGGGCTTGCCATGCCCTGGCCGCGCACGGCCGTGGCGGACTACCGCCCGGAAGACGAGGACACCGACGGCGACGGCCTGTCGGACTGGTGGGAGCTTTTCTATTTTGGGTCGCTTGCAGCCGATCCCGACATGGACAGCGATGGAGACGGCTTCACCAACCGGCTCGAATACCAAGATCAGACGAACCCGCGCGACATGGCGAACCATCCCCAAGCCCCGAGCATCGCATTTGTGCCACTGAGCGATCCGTATCCGGCTCCTGCGCCGTGGCCCATCCGCGCGCAGATTCATGACAATGGCCGCATCGCTTCCGTTTCGGTTTGGTGGAGCCTCAACGGGGCCCCCTGGCAATCCGCTTGGCTCACCGATGCCGCGGGGACCGGCGAATACCATGGGGATATTCCACCTCCCGGAGAGAACGGTGACGCCGTCGAGTACCGAATTGAGGCTGTCGACGGTGCCCGTCTCAAAGCGGTCAGTGGCCCCTATCGTTTTGTGGCGCGCTACCCGGTGGCCCGGGTGGGCACTCTCGACGCCGGGCCGTATCGCCTGCGTGACGGCACTTCGACGAACCTGAGCCTTGTTGTCAGCAACGCCGGGTTGGCCATGCTCACCTGGTCCACTTCGGAGCATCTTCTCTTTGACGACATGGAAACGGACGTGGCCGGTTGGACACACTCCGGAAGCCTTGATGTCTGGCACATCCAGCAGGACCGGTTTGCTTCGGCGTCCCATGCCTGGCATTTCGGTAGTGGGCCGGGCGGCACCTATCCTGATCGTGCCCATGCCTCCTTGGTTTCGCCGGTCTTTGCACTTCTGGAGCCGGCCCGGCTCTCGTTCCGGCACTGGGCATCCATGGAGTACGACATGGAACAATGGGACAACCACTTTTGGGATGGCGGTATTGTCGAGCTTTCCACCAATGGTGGTGCCTCCTATTTCCAGATTGAACCGATAGGCGGTTATCCACACCGCATTACCCCAAACCCTGATTCTCCCTTCCCGCCGGAGACACCTTGTTTCGGCACGACGACCGGCGAGTGGGCAACCGTCGTTTTTGACCTCTCGGCCTGGACTACGCTCACGGCTCGCGTGCGGTTCCGCTTCGGAGCAGACGGATATGTGACGGACGAAGGGTGGTATATTGACGATGTGGCGATCACGCCGCGTTCCGGCGATGTGAACTGGTTGATTCCTTCGCTTGAGGGGAGTCTTGCGCCGGGAGGCGTTTCCAACGTCCCCATCACGCTTTCCGTGCTTCCCCTGGCGCTTGCGGAAACCCGTTCGGCGGTTTTGGTCGTTTCCAACAATAGCCCGGTCCGACCGAGCCTGACGGTTCATCCGTTGACCCTGCACAACAACTCGCGGGCCCTCCACGTGTCGTATAGCGAACGTGGGTTGGTTGTGCCTTCGGGGCGTGTTCTCGTGGACGGCGATTCCTCACCCAGCTTTGCCGTTGTCGCCGACCCGTACTGTCACGCCATCGCCCTGCGCACGAACGAGGTGTTGCTCGTTGACTGGCAGCCAACGCCGTCCACGAACTGGATATGGCCCCACGTCACGCAAAACGGGACGTTGCGAGTGGAGTTTGACTGGATCCGCACGGTATACGACACCCCGCTTTGGTGGCTGGCGGCCTTTGGCCTCACGAATCAGCCCCCTGAGATCGAGGCCGTGGCCGATCCGGATGGCGACGGCATGCTCACTTGGCAGGAATACCGTGCCGGCACCGTCCCGACCAACGCTGCATCCGTCGCGCTCTATATTTCCGACCTAAAGCTTCTGTCAGGCGGATCGGTCGCTCTGGAGTGGCTGAGCTTTACGAATCGTGACTACCGCTACGAAGTGTGGGTCGCCTCGAACCTCCGCGCGGGTTTCACGCTGGAGGGAACCAATCTTCCGGCCACCCCGCCGATCAACGCTTGGACTCATTCGGTATCGGATGACGGCCCGCGCTTCTACAGGGTGCGTGTGCTCCGGCCGTAACGCCCCGGACGCCGTCCGTGTGGTCCCCTGTGGGGGACCCCATGGACGTCCACGGCCAAGCCGGTCCTTATGCGTCCTGTCAGGCCGCTTTGCGACAGATACAGACCCACTCTGCGAATCGGTCTCATCGGAAGGTGACGGCCGCTCCGCAGACGCGGCCACGGCCATGCGTTCCCGATCGATTGTTTTGTCCTGTGCCGCGGGTGCCAGGGCGGGACACCAGAGTCGCGGGACGACGCCACCTCGGCATTCGTGCACAACCGTGTTGCGAGGCAAGCGGGTTACGTCCATTGGGCAAGCGGGAAGGCCATGGGCCTCCTGATTCGTGCCTTTTGTGCATGGTTTGGCGGAATGTTCGAGTGAGGAGGGATGGGGTACCGTAAAAGGGAGGTCGCTAAGACGTAAGGTGAGTAGCCCGCACCGACTTTTCTTGGCGTTCAGGGGAGTCTGCAGGGCTCCCCTGAAGCCTACAGCATAACAAAGAAATATCGCACCGTGGCGGAGAGGGGGGGATTCGAACCCCCGGTACGGTTTTACCCGTACAACGGTTTAGCAAACCGTCGCTTTCGGCCACTCAGCCACCTCTCCGTTCGGGTTCCTTGTTCCTTCCGAATCGGCATCGTCGCATAAAACCGTATCCGGTGCAATGCGCGTTTTCCGAACGACTGGAGACGAGTGTTCTGATGGCTCCATGGTGGATACGGAACGACCCGACAGACCGCATCTCTCCTCGTCCACGTCAGGAAAAAACGCGGGTCCCGCCACGCGCGAGAAAGCCTGTTGCGAAGAATACGCTTTGACGATATGGTAGAGAATATGTTGCGGTGAGGTAGGACGTGACAGGCGTTTGCCTTTCGACGTTTTTCCCGCGTCGGATAAGGGTGGACCGGAGAACCGGGTGTCGGAAACGGTAGAGGTTGGTTAAGCTGCGAAGGCAGATCGTTTGGGGCGGGAATCGTGCGGTGGAGAGGGGTGTACTTCCAGCGGGTAGATTTCTCCTGCCCGACCTACCCGTGACGAGACAGAAGTCACGCGTCGGGGGTACGTCCAGGGTTGGAGGGCGTGGACCGTTGTGCAACGTCCGGACTGCGGAGAGGTGTTTATGCGCACCGGCGGCGTAGCGGCGGATTGGAAAATTATCGCGATTTCTCCGGCCCTCGCGGACGTCTGTCGGTCGCCTCGTCCGGATCAGGTGTGGCTTGGCCATCCATCCCTGATTGCCTTGCCCGGCGGGCGGCTCGTGGCGAGTCTGGATCTGGCGGGGCCTGGGGTGAAGGGACTCCCCGGAGCCAAAGGGCGTCATCCCTATTCCGGGCATTGGATGATGGGCCGCATTCTTCTTTCCACCGACAAAGGCAAGACCTGGACGGTTCGGGCCGAATATCCATTCCATCAGGCCCGGCTGTTCCGTGTTGGTTCCGCGGTTTACCTGCTTGGCATCGGAACGGGTCTGCGTATCATGCGCTCCTTTGACGGCGGGGAGAATTGGACCAAGCCGAGTGACATTCTGGCGGAAGAGGGCCGTGAGTACGCGCAGACGGCAGGATCCGTTTTGTGCACGAGGAGCGGAGTCTATCTCGCGCTTTGGGAGTGCGCCGTTCACCGCGAAGGGAGCCGTTGGGGAACAGGCCCCTGGCTTCCACTGGTTCTGCGGGGAAGCCCGCATGCCGATCTCACGCACCGAAAAAGTTGGGTCCGCTCGGAACGTCTGGCGTGGGCGCGGAACGTTTCCGGTGAGCCGGGCGTTGTTTCGCACTCCGGCATGGACCGCGATCGCGGAGCCTCCGACGACAGCGAGGCCGTTTTCTCCTCATGGACCGCGGCGCACATCCTCCCCGTCAAAAATCCCGGCCATCCCTGGCATGATCCGGCGGAGGAACCAGCTTGCCTTCTTGCGCAAACCAAAAGCCGCGGAGGGCAACGCGTCATTGCCGGTCGTCTTGTGGAGGACAGCGCGGGAGCGATCCGCATCGATATTCCTGCGGCTACGCCCGGTGCCTGCGAGGTCTGCGTGTCCCTGCCGTGTGGAGGGTTCGCCTACGATGTTTTCTATGATGATGTCAGCCGCGCCTATTGGCTGGTCGGGAACGCTCCTTTTCGACGCGCCGTATTCCGCGGATCGCGCCACGGCCTCTCGATAGCCGATTCTGACGCCCGTTGTCGTCTGGCGCTCTGGTTCTCGCATGACTTGCTTAGCTGGCAGTTTGCGGCCTTGCTCGACAGGGCGGTCGAACAAAGGGAAGTTCGGCATTCTCCCAGTCTGGTCGCCGTGGGGACGAGCCTTTATTTTCTTTGTTGCGCGGGGCGTGGAGGCCTTGGCCGACGCGCGTATACCGATCGCATCACCTTCCATGAAGTCACCGATTTCCGCGAATTGGCGAACGCATGGGACGAAGGCACTCCCGCTCGTTCTGAACCGGCGGTAGTGCCTTCGCCTACCGGTTAAGGCCGACGGACGGGGAACGGCTGGCCGACGGTTTCTCGTGGATCCGACAGGAAGAGAGATCGTGAGCCAGCGCTTTTTTTTGTTTTGGGGTATGCGGTGACCGATAGATCCACAGGAGAACGCGTTTTTTTGAATGGGGCACGCGTTTCGTTCCTTGGCTCGGAGAAAGGCATGCGTCGGATGAAGTGGCGGGCAGAGGCAGGGCAGGGAGAGTCACAGACGAGTCGCCAATTCCAGCGCGGCTTTTTCCATGGCATCGCCGAGAGCGGCGGAAATGGGGGAGGGAAAAAAGCCGAACTCTCCACGAGTTTCCGCGTCAGTCGCAACGAGGTCCCCTTGCAGGAAACCATTAACGTGCGCGGCAACAACTGTCGGCCGACGGCTTTGGTTTTGGATTCGGTTTGTCAGATCAGCGGGAGGATTTCCAGGAAGTCCCACCAAGACCAGATTTCCGATTCGTGTGGTCCGCAATTCGACAGTGCCGTAAAGAAAACGAAGCTGTTCGAAGGTTCCGTCCTGTTGCTGGCGGATCAGTGTTAGGATCGCTTCGGCATGGGCGAGTTCTTCCCGCGCCTCCCAGAGAACGGGTTCATCGGGAGTCTGCATCGGGATGCGCTGGTGTAATCGATGGCGTGCTTCCTGGCACATGGCCTCTACGATGGAGACGTCGGGCATAATCCGAAACGGCACATCGAGAGAATGGGAGAGCATGTTGACGTTGAACCCGCGCAGGGGATCCCATGCGGTTGTTTGAAGGGCCTGCACCACGGCATCTCCCAAGGAGGAAGCTAACGCCTGGGTGTGACGGAACGGGTCGTCGCTGAAGACGCGGGGTCGAGGCTGTCCGCCGCGGGGACAGACGAACGGAAAGAGCACGAGCTGGGGACCCAGGCGATCCCACAGGGAATTCCGCAGAAATCCGGGATAATCGGCCGAGATGAGCGAGCACCGAGGGTCGATGGTGGCCGGTTCCTCCTCGCTTACGAGAATCAGAGCCGTGTGTATACCGGTTCCGGATTCACGGAACGCCAAGAGTCGGGTGGGAACAGGGGAGGAATCGGGGGGCAGGAGAGGGTTGATGGAGACGGCGGCAAACTCAACGGGCCGTGTTGTGGCGCAGGCTGTGGCGGCTGCTTGGAGCGCAGCGAGTTTGGCCGCTTCGATATCGCTCGTGCGGGGGAGAGCCGCTCCGGGAGCCGAGCGCCAGCCGTAAGCCCAGACGGTTGGGGGCGCAGAGTGGGTATGCGTACACCCCACAAACACGTGCATCGCGGGGATGCCCGTAGCGTCGGCGATCATCTCGCCGATCTGACGGCAGGTATAAGGCTCCAGATCGTAAAGATCCAGCGCCAGTAGTACAATCCCTCCTGTGTCCGTGCGGATATGGAGCGCCGAGGCATAAAGCGGGTCGTGAATACCGCTGGCTATACGGGGGGTCCCCGCATACCCCAGCAAGGGTCCTTCCGGCGGGATCGCAATCGGTTGGCAGGCAACACCGGCTCGCATACGCACCAGCCGATGCCCATCACATTCGGACAGGGCGGAACAAGGAACGGCTCGTCATGGCTTTCCGCCGATGGTTATCCACTCTTGCCGCTCCTGTTCTTCTGTGAGAAGGCGTTCGGACTCCCTGCGCCGTCGGAGTTCCTCCATCTGTTTTTCCGTCGGATCCTTCCGGCGCCTTCGGAGGTCAAAATGTGCCGGCGAAAGAAGTTCCGCTTCAATGGCACGCGTTTCCTCAGGGTACTGTTTCATAAGGGCATCACGGTCACCTGTGTCAGGACGCCCTTCGTGGCGGTCGAGTATCCGCTGTTCGATTTCGATGAGGTTTAAAATGATGCGACGATCTTCCCATCGAGTATCCTTCAGACGGTTGAGGACATATTTGGTGTGGATGGGCATGCCCCGGAACGCGATACGGGCAGCGGGTTCCTTGCGCATGCTGCGGAGCAGGGGCGTCATGACCGTTGTCTTTCTTGGACGTCGCGATGCGGTACACTATGCGGCACGGAACGGCCCGTGTCAATGCGAGAGAACGGGTTGTGGGAACACTCCTGGGTATCCCGAGCCCTGTGCCTTTTGCCCTTCTGCCTCGAATGAGAGGTGAAGACGCATTTTTCTTAACGCGTTGTTTCCCCGTGGGGACAGGCCACGGGTAGAACGGGGGAAAAACCTGCGGGAATTTTGGGATGAGACATTTCTAAAGGCTGTATCCTTTTGAGAGCTCTACGAGGGGTCGTGTTGCCGTGCGCAAGCCGCTCACCCTCCCTGGGCCGAGGGACGCTGGGTGCCTCGCGGACGAGGGCGTCGCTTGGCCAGGTGCGACGGACCGTGTTTTGACGTTTACTCGTGCACGCATACGGTTACGATATGCGGGTGTTCATGTGCATCTCGGAGGAAGAAGCGGAAAATTGCGTATTGCCGAAACGGGGAGGCCCGTTGTGCATTGTCTAGTCACAGGCGGCTGCGGATTCATCGGTTCACACTTGGTGGAGGAGCTTCTTGCAGCAGGGCACCGCGTGCGGGTGTACGATAATCTGAGCTCGGGCTCTCTGGAGAACATCGCTCCCTTCCGGAATCGGGTGGAGTTTATTCACGGAGACGTTCGAAATCTGGACGATCTGGACTGCGCCGCGCGCGGGGTGGACTGTATCTTCCACGAAGCGGCTTTGGTTTCGGTGGTGGATTCCATTGAACGACCTCTGGAAAATAACGCCATTAATGTGACGGGCACACTGAACGTTTTGCTGGCGGCGCGACGCGCGGGCGTGCGGCGTGTCCTTCTGGCGGCGAGTGCCGCCGCGTACGGTAACAGTCCCGAGCTGCCCAAGGAGGAGACAAGGAATCCGGATCCGGAGTCTCCGTACGGCGTGGCCAAGGTGGCCGGCGAGTATTACCTGCGTGTGTTTGCCGGCCTGTACGGAGTGGAAACAGTTTCCCTCCGCTATTTTAATGTGTATGGCCCGCGTCAGAATCCGGCCTCCATGTATTCCGGAGTGATTTCCCGCTTTGTGGATGCGATCCGCAAGGGTGATCCCCCCATGGTGTTTGGCGACGGACGTCAAACCCGCGATTTCGTGTTCGTTAAAGATGTCGTACGCGCCAACCTGCTCGCGCTCGGCGAGCATCGGATCGGCGCGGGGGAAATCCTCAATATCGGCACCGGGTGTGAAACGGCGTTGCGGGATATTTTGGACGCCCTGCGCACAGTGACGGGGCGTTCTTTCGAAGTCCGGTTCGGTCCCCCACGGCCAGGCGACATCCGCCGTTCCGTGGCGGACATCCGTCGGGCGCGATCGCTTTTGGGTTATGCGCCCGAATACGATATCCCTCGGGGTCTGGCGGAACTCTGGGCGAGTGTCAACAAAGCGGACATCTGACCCCCGCGCGAAGAGGGCGGAATACAGGGCGTTGCGCCGGTTCTTATTTTTTGTCTGCTCGATCGCGAAAGGCTTGCGCCGGGCGGGCGATCTGCCTATGGTGCCGGTGGCTGGCGCGAAGAACTCTACCGGGCGTCTCATCTCGTGAGACGCGGCCACTGTTTGCGGGCCAGGTGGTCCGTGGCGACGACATTCTCCGGAGGTTCCGTATAAAGCGCCAGTGCCCGGATGTATCCGAGAGAGTGGCTATGTTGCGCGGATTGGTGACGGCGTTTCGCACGTTGACCCTGTTCCCCGTGCCGGGCCGAGAGGCCGATACGTTTTCCTCTTCCCTTCCTTGGTTTCCCGTTGTCGGACTGATCCTCGGCGGATGTCTGTACGGATTGGTGCGCTTTCTTGCCCCGGAGCCGTTGCGGTCATGGCCCGAGGCCTTGGCGGTGATTGTGCTTATCGCTTCGGCGGTTTTGACACGCGGGCTTCACCTGGACGGGTTGGCAGACTGGGCAGATGGTTTCTGGGGAGGGCACACCCGCGAAGACATCTTACGCATCATGCACGATCCGCGTGTGGGAAGCTTCGGCGTGATTGCGCTGGTGTGTGTTCTCCTCGCCAAGTGGGTGTGTTTGACTCGGCTTGTTGCGGCAGCCCGAGAGGTATGGATTGTTACGGCCCTGGTGATTTCGCGGACGTTGCAAGCGCTATTGATGAGTTTCCATCCCTATGCTCGAACGGAAGGAGGAACGGCGGGGGCCTTCGTGCGCGAGGCGAGACCCTTCCACGGGCTAAGTGCCGTGTTGGTGGGTATCGGAATACTGTCGGGGTGGCACGCGCGTGTGGCGGAGGGAGCCGTGACATGGTTATGGCTTCCGGGTATGGCTGTGGGCTGGGTGGTCATGCGAGCGTTTGGACTCTGGGCGCGGCATCGCCTTGGCGGCATCACGGGCGATATGATCGGTGCCTGTAGCGAGCTGGTCGAGACGGCGGTGCTCGGTATGGGTGTTCTGGGTTCCTGCCTGTGAGTCGGCAACGTGAACGTCAGCCCCTGGCTGTGACGCGGCGTGCGTCCTGTTCGCATAAGGGGGAGGCCTCGAAATCCATACCGCAGACGGTACGCGAAGAGTATGTCGCGCATTGTCTGTGGCGACCACTGAAGAATCGGCCGCGGCACAGACGATTTCCATGGCGGAAAGACGCAAGGGGAAAACGGGAGAACGGGGTAGACTACCGTGTATTGGGGTAACGGTCGTTCACGCCCACAACATATGGTAGATTTTTCTTGATTGCCGGCGGATAGTGAGATAACAGGATTTTCGATTTTTAGCCTTGTTGATGTAAGGAGACGGAAGGGATAAGCGTCACGGGATGCATTCTCCCATAGCGGGAGGTTCTCTGGAATTTTCCGGGAGACCGTTGGAGAAATGGCTGGGGAGGTTCGGATGAAGGCTGCAGGGTGTGACACAGGAAAGCGATCGGAACATGGTTTTGACGGGTTTCGAAAACGGACCGGTGTGATTGTTCCGTTCCGGAAGGAGAAGATTGAACGCGCGATTCTTAGAGCGGCGGAGGAGGTGGCGCGCAACCTCGATGTGCCGCTGAACAAGGATCTCCCCGTCAAGGTGGCCCAGGGGGTCGTGGATCAACTTAACCGCCCTGGCTGCGAATACTATGTGCACCCGGACAATGAGGGCCGACGGATTCCGGATATTGAGGACGTCCAGGACCTTGTCGAGATTCAGCTCGCCGAACTGGGCGAGACCATGATCTTGGCCGCCTACAAGCGTTACCGCAAGAAGCGAGAACTGGCCCGACGCCGCATTCGTGTTCGGGATGGTCGGGGCGGGGGATCCCTGGACGTCACGGATGCCAGCCTTTTGTTGGTGGAATCGAGCAGCACCAACATCACGCTTCCGTGGGACCACCGCCGGATTGTCCAACAGCTCATGGAAAAGACGGATCTCCCGGCCGAGGTGGCCATCAGCGTGGCCAAAGCGGTGGAGAATTGGATCCTTGCCAGCAACATCAAGACTGTCAACACAACGCTGATTCGGGAGCTAGTGAACAATGAATTGGCGGAGCGTGGCTATCTGGATCAGCTACGCGATCTATCGCTATACCGTGTACCACGGGATTTTCTCGAAAAATTGATGGCGACCAAATCGACAGAGAACAGCAACATCGTGAACAACAACCCGGAAGCGGTGAATCTGGGACTGGCGGAGCTGGTGCTGAAGCAATGGGCGCTGGATACGGTTTTCAGCAGCGAGGTCAAGCGGGCTCATGACACGGGTGCGATTCACCTGCACGATCTTGGGTATCCGCACCGGGTGTATTGTTCGTCCCATTCGGTGGAGTACGTTAAGAAGTACGGGCTCAGGGGGTTGGTCAATCTGAACACCGCATCCAAACCGGCGCGTTCGGCCTCTGTTTTGACGGGACATCTGAACACGTTTCTCGCCTCCATGCAGGCCAACTACGCGGGGGCCCTTGGGATCGCCTATCTCAATGTGTTTTATGCGCCCTACCTTGAGGGGGCGTCGTGGCGCGAGTACAAACAGCGCGCGCAGGAACTCATTTTCAACGGTGCGCAGAACGCCTTTTCCCGTGGGGGGCAAACACTCTTCCTGGACTTCAATATTCACACGGGCGTTCCCTCGTACCTGCGGAACGTTCCCGCCATCGGCTCCGGCGGCTGCTACATGTTGCGCACAAAAGAAGGGGCTAAAGTCCCTCTGGTTGAGGTGTTGCGCGCGGAAGTGGATGCATACGGCTATCCGTTGATGGATCTCTACCAGGAGACAGCCGCCGGCCGGCGCCTCGTGCTGCGGGAAATTCGCGGCCGGGATGGCCGTATCCGGTATGACCCCCATGTCGAAGCAGAGCTTAAGACCGCCGGCGAAGCCATTGTGACGTACGGTGACTACGTGCAAGAGGTGCAGCAATTCTGTCGCGCTCTGCTTGAAGTCTGGGCCGAAGGGGACTGCCAGGGGCGCGTTTTCGAGTTCCCGAAATGCGACTTCCACGTGAGCGAGGAAACCTTTGAGGATCCGGATCAATATGAACTGTTTCTCGAGGCGTGCCGACTGGCCAGCCGCAATGGATCCACGTATTTTATTTTCGACCGCGACGAAGTCACTTTGTCGGCGTGTTGTCGGCTGCGAACCACCATTCGGGATGATCGCATGCTCCGGCATCCGGAAAGTCTGCGCTTCTGCGGATTTCAGAATGTCACGATCAACATTCCCCAGGCCGCGTACCGAGCCGCTCGCCGGGGGGGAAACATTCTGGAGAATTTTTTCGACGAACTCGATCGGACGATGGACCTGGCCGCTGAAGCCCATTTACAGAAAAAGAAGAAAATTGCCGAACTCATGCACGCGCCGGGACGTCCGCTCTGGCAAATCGGAAAACCGTCCGCCGACGGCAAGCCCTATATAGACCTGGACACATGCACCTATATTATAGGGTTGATCGGGCTGAACGACGCCGTCCATTTCCTGATCGGCCAGGAACTCCATGAGAGCCGGGACGCGTTGCGACTCGGGTTGCGCATCGTTGCGCATATGTACGCGCGGGCGCGGAAATTGTCGCGGAAACACAATCTGAATTTTTCTCTGGAGGAATCCCCGGCAGAAAGCGCCGCTCGCCGGTTAGCCAAGACCGATCTGGTCTACTTCCACCGTGAGGCGCGCGAGGTTGTCAAGGGCGACTCGGAAGACACCTGCTACTATACTAACTCCGTGCACCTGGCGGCCGATGCAGACGTCTCCTTGGTGGAACGCATTCGTCTGCAGTCCCTGTTCCATCCCATGATTGAGTCCGGGGCCATTATTCATGCCTTTGTCGGCGAAGAACAACCGTCGCCCGAATCCATCGCCCGACTTGTTCGCCAGATCATGTTTCGGACTCAGGCGGCGCAGTTCACGGTGTCCCCCGAGTTTACCTATTGCGATCAGTGCTATCATGTGATGCGCGGCCTTCTTGACCGATGCGCGCGTTGCGGTTCCACTCGGGTTGTTGGTGAAACACGCGTCGTCGGCTACTTCAGCAAGATTCAGAATTGGAACAAGTCCAAACGCTACGGAGAGCTGGTGGCGCGGCATCGAGGCCGCTATTCCGTTGAAACGGCGGACGATCCCCGCCAACCTGTTTTGGCTGCACCATCGAGATGATCGGCGGACACGGGAAGGAGGTTCCGGTATGCCTACTCCTTTTCGCCTTATGGTCTTCGGCAAAGCCGGTTGCGACAAATGTGCACGGCTTCTCCAACGGCTCGACAAACTCCTGGCGCAAGACGCGTGGAAAGATTTCGATAGGGTGTACTGCGATGTCGAAACCGAGGAAGGTATGGTTCACTTTTGCGAGGCCGAGTGTATCAATCCCCACCGTTTGCCGGCCCTACTCGTCACCCGTTGGAATGCGGATACGGGAGAGTACGAACCGGTTCTCAACCCGCAGCCGGGGAGGAAAGACCCCGTCTGCGGAAACGCTCGCCTGTACCAGTATCTCGGCCTGCAGACGGATTATCAGAATGGTCGGGGTGTGCTGACCCCTGCCATGATGACAGCCGTTTTGAGCGAAGCCCGTGCCTGACTCCCCGGTGTACGCGTTTCTCCGGCAGCCGTCCCTCGTGGACTATCCGGGGCATTTGGCCGCCGTTTTCTTTTTGAGCGGGTGCAACTTCCGCTGTGCGTTCTGCCATAACACAGAACTCCTCGCCACCCGTTCTGGGGGATTGCCCTGGAGCCGGCTGGAGAGAACGTGCCGCCGGTTTGTGAATGGCTGGGTGGACGCTGCCGTGGTCACGGGTGGCGAGCCGACCCTGCGCGACGATCTCCCGGACCTGCTGCGGTTTCTCCGGCGTTTTGGCTGGAAGATCAAGCTCGACACCAATGGTTCTCAGCCACAGGTTCTTCACCATTGCGCCTCCTGCCTCGACTATGTCGCCATGGACATAAAAGCCAGCCTTTCGCGATATCCGGACCTGTGCGGATTCCACGATGTGGAGGCCCTTACGGAATCCATGCGTCTGATCCGGAAGGACGTACCGGACTATGAATTTCGAACCACGGTCGTGGAGGCCATCCATACCGATGAACACATGCGTGAGATCGGCGCACTCATCCGAGGTGCCCGCCGCTATGTTCTTCAACCGTTTGTGCCGCGGAAGCACGTTCACGATCCGACTCTGCGGTCTGTGCCTCGTACGTCGAAGGAACGACTCCGAGCCCTTCGCGACCTTTTGGCCGGCTATGCCGATGACGTTCGGATCCGCGGTGACCTCTGATTCCGGGTGCCTCTGTTGAGCGCGCCGAGGACAAGGAAACTCCTACGCGGCGTTTCTTCTGGCTGTACGTCCCAACGCGTGCGTCTCGCGATGAGTTCCCATCCGATGCGCCACCTATCTAACCGACGGAGGAGGGCGGGGCCTTCCCTGCGCCGAACAAGGAAAGAGGAAACAGGGCCGTCAATGCCAATGCTCGCAAGAGGGAATCGGTAAGGGGCTTCCGCCCCAGGAAAAGACCCAGTAGCGGATGGGGTTCCACCGGCACGTTGCCCGTTCCTCTGTCGTTTCCTTTCCCTTCCGCGCCCTTAGGGTTCGCCATACGCCTTTCGAGGACGGAAGGCCCCTTGCCGCATCAGCGGCCTTTTTCCTGAAAGCGATGTCGGCAAGTCCACAACCCCATGGCAGGGTTGGAGATATAGTAGATCCGTTCGCCGCCGGGCAGGGTGTTCCACCCGTCACGGAGCTTCCGGGGGTCATAGTACCGCAGCATGGTACGCAAATCCGCATACTGAAAGTTTACCGATTCAATCTCCCGGCGATGGAGTCGGCCCGGACAATAGGTGACTGTAAACCGTTCCTCCGTGGATCCGTGGATGAGATGCGCCGCAGCACTGAGATGGGCGCGAAGCTCGGCGTGGTCTTTTACGGCGCGAAGGATAGCCGCTGTGCCGACATATCCAAACCGACGGATCATCCGGTCAATGTCGTGGTCTTCGCCAAATTCGCGCAGTCCGGGAGCCAGAAGGATCAACTCCCCGCCGTCGGCCATCGCCATACGGGTGCGATAGATACCTTTATTGCCGAGCCACGTGCTTTTGAATTCGTGAGGATCCAGGTAGACCACTACGCGGGCCAGAGGGTCGTCCAGCATGGTGACATTCACGCGGCGCGAGAGGGCGGCAGCGCGGTGAAAGCATTCGGCATCGTCTCCCACGAATAGGCCGCGGGTTACCCGGCGTCCCCGCGCGTTGCGTCCGACGACCGTCAACACGTACACGATGGGCAGATGGCGTGCGAAATGCAGGGACGCGTACTCTAAGACCCGGCGTACGGGTGTGTCAGCGCGTCCCATGATCCGTTCCATTCCATAGACGGCGCCGAGAAAATGGCTGCGATGGATTCCTTCCGGTCCCCCCGTGCCCACAAAGAGGTTTTTGTTGTGATTGGCCATACCGATGACTTCGTGAGGTACAACCTGGCCGATAGAAAGGATGAGATCGTGTCCTCCTTCGGCCACAAGACGTGCCACCTGGGCCGGCCACGCGTAGCGGACGGCACCTTCGGAAACGTTGTGCACAAAGGAGGCGGGCACACGGCCGAGCGTCACGACGCCCGTTCGCCAGTCATGGACGCGAAAGAGCTCCCGGGGAACGCCTGGGAACATCGTCCGAATCTGAACGTCTGTCATGGGCGAATGAGTGCCGAGAGCAGGAAGAATATCGGTCAGCGCGTCCCCGTAGAACTCCCATGCGTAGCGCGTGAGATCTCCTGCTCCCGAGTGCACGCGGGTGAAGTCAGGAGGAATAATCAGCACACGCCGGCGAGGTCCCAGACGGCGCAGGGCGCTTACGAGGGCAGCCTTGATGGCCCTCGGATGCAACGTGGCATGGGGAGAACCGCAGGAAACCAGCAGCATATGAACGATCCTCGCGTCTCAGACGGTGCCGTCAACCCTATAGGGGATCGACCGCAGTCGCAAGCGTATTTGACAGGTGGCCAGCGGAAAAGGGCCTCCCCGTTGGGCCGCCTCGCCTTCCCCGGTGCATGCGACGGTTAAAAGTCGTTGGGCAAAGACTCCATACCGGCGCCCACAAGGTGGCAGGTGTCATTGAGAAAAGGCGCGGTCCGAGCCGGCGCGTATCGGCGTCGGATGTCCTATGGCATGACGGCTTACGGAGTTGCCGCGCGCCAGCTGCGGAGTTGCTCTCCCATCTCCCGGTGAATGGCGGCCACCGTCTCCAGGATCCGTTCGTCCGTGGACCTTGCGGCCGGAAGAGAGACCGTCAGGGAGACCAGGCTGAGATACTCCGCGCTGGCCCCCTCCGGCTGTCGGAGCCGGAGGAACGTGAGCCAGTCACATCGAGCGTTGTTCCAGCGCGCCCGAACGAGCTGTGCCAACTCGCGCCCAGGATGCCGGAGCGTGCTCCACGAAAATCCGCGCGGATTCCAGTCCGGATCGTTGGGAAGGCCCACTCGCGGAAAAGGCATGGCACGCACATCCAAGGATGTCCACGAGAAATCCTCGGCCCGCAGAATGGATGTGGCCCCAAGGCTCGGCTCGCCGCGGGTGTTGATCAGGCGCCAGAGCTGGATGCGGGGACCTGCCCCAGTCGGCGGGAGGGCGGCTTTTCCCGTGTCAGGAACCACGGGAGCCGGCATGTCGCGGAGCCATTGGACCACGTACCCCTTGAGGCGCATACAGTCCGGCATATTGTACCCATGGGCCAGCCGCACAAGAACGGAAACCTCGTTGGGGGATTCCGCCGAAGCGACGGATATTGCGGACGTCGGCGAGACCAGAAACGCCAAGAGGTTGGGTTCATTTTCGGTGGCGGTCACAGGGATTCGACGTATGTGTTTTCCGGGGAGTGCAGGCGTAAATCCCTCAACATCCGTAGCCCGAAGAGAAAAGGGACGAAGAGACGAACGAGCGCTCCAGAACGCGAGGAAGTGCCACGTTCCGAGAAGCAGAACGCAGGTCAAGAGGAGAACAGCCGGCCACATCGTGGAGACGTATGGAGGTCTGTGCAGGTTTTCGGACAACATCCGGAACGCCGTTCTGTTCTTGTTCGCCCGTTTGTTCTCTGATCCGTCTACGGATTTTGCCCTCGCATCTCTGAAAACTGGCTTCGTAGCCGTGCAGCGGCGGTGTTTACTCCCGGAGGAACCCCAGATTCAAAAGGCGAATGGAGCCATAAATGTAAGCGATACTGCACAGCATCCCTACCGTGCCATAAAGGCATACATCGCGTGTCCAGGTGATCAGGGGAGGGGTATCCTCCGGTTGCGAAGCTCGCCACACCGTCGGGAGCGCACCGAGCGTGCCAATCAAAAAGAACAGGGGATAGACAAAGGCCCGCGTGAGGAAATAGGACGACACGCAGAAGCTGCCCATGGCTGCCAGGCTAAGCCCGGCAAACCGTTTCAGCCAGTTCTCCTCTGCGTTGCGCGGTCGGTGGATTGCCATGCGGGTGCGCCAGGCGCCCAGAACCGAGAGCTGCACCAGGCCATACCAAAACCAGTATCCGAACAACCCCAACTCCGTGTAACAGAGGACGAACGCGTTATGGGCCGCCCGCGACCCGCTTATAAAATCGGGGAACAGGGCGTACCCGATGCCAAACACCGGATTTTCCTTAAGCGTCCAGTTCGCCTGCCCCCAGAAATCCACGCGGTCGCGCGCCGATTCGTCCAAGTGTCCGGCCACATAGGGACACAGGGCGAGGACCAGAATGCCCCCTGCGACCGCGACCGTGGGGAACCACCGGCGGGGGAACAGGAGCAAGACGAGGATAGCGGCCACTGTCAGGAGAGCCAGATAGCCGCCTCGGGAATGCGTTGTCCATGCCCCCACAAGAAGCAAGGCCGCCAGGACTCCTGCCATAAGCCACTGGCCCACGGACGCACGGCGGGGTAGCGCGAACGTAAAGGGGAGGGCAGTGGCTAAAATTTGCGCGAGATCGTTCGGATCACCAAAGATTCCGAAGAACAAGCTTCGCGTGTGGGCGGGGCGGTCTGCGCGTTCCGGTATGAAGAGAGGGGGCGCGTCGGCAAAGCCGTAGCCGCGCGTAGCCTGAAGAAGAGCATGAACAGCCATGACCGCAGACATGCCGACAAAGATGACCGCGACCCACCACAGCCGTTGAGGCCGGTCGAGAACGGAAAGGAGTAGTGTGGTAAAGAGACAGAGTTTGAAAAAATCTGGAACGGTCCAGAGGACGCCGGCAAAATAGGTGTGGACAACGTGAGAAAGAATGGCTGCCACCCACAGTCCTGCCAGGAGACCCAGGTAGGGCCATGCGGGGGGGCAACGAATGCGCCCCCTCTGGATTTCAATCAGAAGGCTGAGCAATGCCGGATAGACCACAGCATCGAGGAGATTCCACCCGTAGAGTTCGGGAATCAGCCACTCCTGCGGCCGCCAGAAAACAAGGATCATGAAGACCAGCGTCAGCCCAAACGTCATAGCCGCCGTTCGCTCCCAAAAAGGACAACCCGTAGGGTGCTTAGGAGAATCTGCAGATCCAACGTGAGAGAGTAGTTCTTGAGGTAATAGAGGTCGTACTCCAGTTTTCGGATCGCATCCGTCTCTGAATCGCCGTAGGGATACTGCACCTGCGCCCATCCGGTCAGGCCCGGCGGGATGGTATGCCGTTCGGAATAGAAGGGAATCCGTTTTTCCAATTGTGCCGTCAGCTCGGGTCGTTCAGGGCGCGGGCCGACGAGACTCATGTCTCCGCGCAACACGTTGAGCAGTTGTGGAAGTTCGTCGAGACGAAACCGTCGGAGAATTCGGCCGATGCGCGTCACGCGGGGATCGTCGGTAGGGGACCAAACGGGGCCCGTTTCTGCCTCGGCTTCAGGCCGCATGGTTCGGAATTTGTAGACGCGGAACACACGGCCGAATTGTCCGACGCGCGTTTGGCTGTAAAACACAGGCCAACCGGGTGCGCTGGCCTTGAGGAGAAGGGTCAGCAGCAGGCCCACGGGCGCCAGCAAAACGACTGCCGCGGCGGACAGGAAGACATCGAGGATTCGTTTGAGGCGGCGGGTGGCGGGGAAGGCCGAGTGGAGAATCATGGCCATAAACGTCTCCTCACTCAGGAGTGAAAGAGGGAGACGGCCCGTGTACAGTTCGGCCATCTGCAAGGGAAACAAGACTTCCACGCCGGCGAAACGAAGGTGCTTCAGCATGGCGTAACAGACGCGTGCCTGTGCGGAATCCTCTAGTCCGAGAAGGATCAGATCGGCTTGCCATTCCTGCGCCAGGGTCTTCAGGTTTGCCGGGTAGGCTTCCACGACGGGGCGGGCGTCCAGGAATGGCTCCTCGGTGGGACCGTACGGTGCTGCTGATGGGGCGGCAAACACCGGGCGAACCCAAGCAACGACCCGGTGTCGGGGCAGGATATGGCGGTTTTCCACCATGGCGCAGAGAGTGCGCGCCAGGGGCCCAGTGCCCACGATCAGCACGCGACAGGCCCATCGCGGGTGTTGACGAAACGCCCAGAAAAGGGTCAGTTTCATCGGCAAAGCGAGAAGGCTATAAAACACAAAAGAGAGCAGCAGCACACCGCGTCCGAGGACATAGGAAAGCCACGCATACGAGAAGACGCTAAGAACTAGGAAGGCGGTGAGGATCGAAAACGCCCAGGTGACGAGGACGTTGAACCGTGAAAGGGTGTGCTGAAGCCGATAAGTCCCGGCTACATGATGGGCCAGGAGAATGCTGGAAAACAAAAGTAACCATCCCTCGCGATGCTGGAATACATACTCCACCATCTCGTCACGTTCCAGGCGCAGCCAGACGCCGGCGGCGCTTCCGGCCAGAAGACACCCCAGGTCCACCAGAAAAATAGTCGTCATCCGCGCGCGGAGATACATGCGTGGCGCAGCCATATGCGGTCGGGGCGCTAGTCCAGTGGGAGGAACGTCTGTCGCAACCAGCGCCGCAGACGCCGCGTCCGTTCGCGCCCATTCGGACCGGTCTCCTTCCCGCCGCGTTTTCGCCGCGGTCCGCGTTCGTCGCTGTAATGATAGGAGTCGTACCCGTAGCTGTACGCATAGCTGTAATAAGCGTAGTTCGGATATTGATAGGCGTAGTACAGACTCCCGATGCGATGAAGGTCAATACGGTTGAGAATCAAGCCGATGATGGGAGCGTCCTTCAGCAGGCTGATAGAGTAGCGAATGAGCGGCTTGGGGGTGTGATCCGCGCACGCCACATAGGCGACCGCTCCAATGCCCTGTCCGACGAGGATGGTCGTGTCGGTCACCCGCAGGACCGGCGACGTGTCCATCAGGATGTAAGCGTAACGATCCCGCAGGGATCCCAGCAAATCCTTCAGGTTGACCGATTGCAGGAGTTCGGTGCAGTTTTGCTCTTGGGTTCCTGACGGTACAAAATCCAGGTTTTCGATGTGCGTCGGGCGCACGACGTCTGCCCAACCGGCCCGGCCGGCCAGAACGTCAGTCATGCCTGGCGAACGGTCCATTCCCAGGGAGCGGTGGAGCCGGCCACGCCGCAGGTCCAGGTCAACGAGGAGAACCTTGCGGCCGAGTTGGGCCACCAGAATGGCGAGGTTAAGAACCGTCAAGGTTTTCCCCTCTCGTGAATCGGCGCTGGTGACGATCAGAGCCGTCTCGTTCCGTTTGTTCAGGGCGGCCAGCACGCTTGTCCGCAAGGCCCGGTAGGCCTCCACGGCTCCGGCGGAGCGTTCCTCGGTTACAAGCGGCCGTATGCTTTTCTCCAGGTCGGACCGTGCCCAATACGGCACACCGCCCAAAAACGGCACGCCGATGTCGTGTTCCACATCCTTGATGGACTGCACGCGGTTGTTGAACAGTTCCAGGACGAAGATCCAACCGAGTCCAACCCCTAGCCCAAGAACCATAGCCACCACAAGAATCTTATCCGGAGCCGGCCACACGGGGCGTTCGTCAGCGACAATGGGTTCCACCATCCAGAAATGTTCCGCCCGCATCTCGCTGGACACGCGCAGATCGTGCAGGCGGGCGTAGACGGTGCGGTAATTGTCCTCGTAGCGGCTCAACACCGTGGCTATGCGGTTGAGTTCGGCTCGGCGGCGGCTGGCCAGAAGATTCCTGGCCTGCCATTTTTCCTCAGCTTCCCGGAGGGCGCGGAGTTGTATGGTAATGGCCTGGTGGCGATCGCGCAGTTTATTCATTTCTATCTGTGCGGCCAGATCGAGTTCGGCCTGCAGCGCGTCCAACTCCTTGCGGAGGGCCCGTCGTTGAGGATGTTCCGGCTTGAGGTTTTGCTCCAATTCTTTCTCCCGCTGCTTGAGAGTGGCCAGCCGAACCCGAATCTCTTGCCATCCGCGGCCGATGTCGTCCTTTTGTCCCTCACCCGTCTTGGCGGTTTCTGCGGTCGCCGCCGCCTGTGGGGAACCCGCCGCGTCCTCTTCGCGCGCCAGAGTCGCGAGTTTTTCGGGTTCCGGCACAGGGCGGAGGGACCCCGTTTCGCGCGTTAGGACTCCCACTTGGCTAAGGACCCCTGCGTCCGCCTGTTGGAGCATGGGGTATTGCGCTTCCAGCATCATGCGTTCGGTGCTGAGCTGGCTGTGTCGCTCCATGAGCGCCAACAGATAGCGGCTCTCCAGAGAACCCTTTGCCTCCACGCGCGCGATGTCATGAAGGCGCTGGTACTCGATGAGATCGTCTTCGGCCTTGGCTATTTTACCCTCCAGCTTGGCGAGCTCTTCTTCAAGGAGGCGACTGGCCGACGCCGCGTCCTGTAACTGAATGCTGTGCCACTGGTTGGTGTGTTCCGCGAAAAGAGCGGCCAGAAACACCCGACAGTACTCGCGGTCCGGGCCACTCACTCTGATTTCCAGGGAGGACGGCAGACGGCGGCTGTACGTCACCGCAACGTCTGGCGGCCTGCGGATAGAGGCGGTCGCACCACTCCGCGCGTGTTCCTCGGCAACACGCCTGGCCGCCCGTTGTTTGACTTCGGGGTTGGTCAAAAGGAACACATGCGCCGAATACGATGCCCAGGGCGATGTGCGCGTGCCGATCTGCAGATTCGGATCGCGGTGGATCAGGACCGTACAGCGCGCCTGATAGACGCGAGGGGCCAGTTGAACGTAAAGAACGCCGCCCAACAGGCCATACAGGAGACAGGCGGCGAAAATTTTCCACCGAAACAAAAGAATTCCCAGATAGAATCGAAAATCCACTCGATCGTCGTGCACCACAGCCATAGCCGCTCCTGTCGGAGGGTCAGACCGATCCCGTCATACCAATCAAAACAAGGAAAGACGGCGCGCCGGAACGATCACCCGATCTCCGTTTTCCAGCGGCACGTCCTCTTCGGGGCGTCCTTCGCTAAGGATTTTTTCCGCGTTCACGCGGATTTCGTATTCGGTGCCGTCCTCCCGGCGTCGGACCACGCGAATAGCCTTCTTGTTGGCATAGGGCGGAAGCCCGCCCATCTTGAAGAGCAAATGCAGCATCGTGCACGGCTCCAATTCTGTGAATCGGTACACGCCGCTGCGGTGCACCTCGCCAAGCACAGTGATATTCTTTTCGCCCACGGCCGCTTCGGGTTTCTCTTGCGCCGAAAACACAATGACCAGATCGTTGTTCCGCAGCGTGATATCCGGCACGGTGGGATGCCCTTCCTCATTCATCAGCGGATAGACCTCGCCTTCCAGAGCCGGAGCCACGGCATTGGTGAGTCCTCCGCGCACGATCCGAACCTTAACCCCCTTGGCTGTGGCCCGAATTCCACCAACCCGCAGCAGCGCATCGTTGAGCGAGATCGCATCGCCGGCGCCGATTTGCACCAGGGCCGGGTTGTTTACCGCTCCGGACACCCGGATTTTATCGTAAGAGGCCCGAAGAATCTTCACCGTGACGGTGGCGTTCCGAAACGCACGGCTTCGGAGCACATCGCGGATTTTCTGTTCGGCTTCGCGTTCGGTCTTGTTGTATAGGATAATGGGTCCGACGTATCCGAGTTCCACGGCGCCGATATCGTTGACGGGGTAGCTGCCGTCCAGCGCGGGATCCTCGGCCACGCTGATCTGCAGTACGCAATCGGGTTGGATGGTCAACTCGCCGGGGCGTTTCCGCGTTCCGGGGTCCAGCGGCGGCGGTAAGGGAGCACTGGGGGCGTCAGGCCGATCGCCTCCGTATGCGGGCGTTGACGCGACGGAGGGAGCGGCGCGGTTCCCTGTCCGTAAGGAGCCCATCGAGCCGGACGTGCGGTCCGCGTGTGCACCCCCCCCCCTCAGGGGCCTTACAGCCGGACGACACGAAACCTGCGAGGATCCCCGCGAGAAGGAACCCGCCACTTCGCCCAGCACACGCCCAGCATCGCCGGAGTCGCCGCATCGTGCTCTTTTCTGCCCAAGTTTGATTTCCTACCATAGTATGCCCTCTGGGGGGCTCTGTCAATCGGCGGGGTGTCCGAGCGGCGGGCGAGGGCGGTCCAAGGCTTTGAGGAGGCGGCGAATATGCGCGTCCAGGTGTGCTGGGCACTCGGGATCGGCCAGGGTGGCTTTCAGCGCCCGGCGTGCCGCGTCGCGTTGACCCTCGGCTATCCAGCTTTCCGCTTCCCGCACCGCTCGTTGCAACGCCTCCCGCACAATGGCTTGGCGAAGCGCGCGAGCCTCCTGCTCAACCGGGCGGGGACAGCCTGGAGTGCGTAGAGCGGCATCGAGGAGGCGTTGGGCGTCCGCTGGGTCGCCAAGCGCCAGGCGGATACGCGCGGCGTTCAGCCGGGCCTCGTGCGCGCCGTACTCGCCGTCGCGCAGCCCGGCCAGCGCCCGGCGGCTGTGCGCCTCTGCTTCCTTCAGGCATCCGCTCTGGAAGTACACCCAAGCGGCCGTATCCTGCACGAGCGGGTCGTTTCCACCGATCCGCAGCAGCTCAGGAAGCCGTTCGCGCGCACGGGCGAGCGTCTGGGAATCCTGCGCCAGCGTATAAATCCAGTTGTTGAGAACTCCCACATGCTCGGGATAGGCCGCCGCGGCTGTCTCCAGGATGTGCAACGCCCGGTCCCGTTGGCCGGCCAGGCGCGCTGCTTCCGCCGCGAGAACCAGGGAGTGAACCCGCACCGCTTTTGCCTCGCCGTCCACGATCGGATTCAGCAGGAGCAGCGCCCGCGCGGGATCGGCTTCGTGAAAATACAGATGTCCCAGCTGTTCGGCCCATTCACGCTCTTTGGGAAAATGTTTGCACAGGTACTCCAAGGCCGTACGGAGATCCGCATCACGGGTGCCTTGCATAAATCCAAGTTTGGCGATCAGCTCGTAGAACGGTGCGGGATCCTCAACATGGTCAATGGCGGCCAAGGCGCACGATCGCGCCCATCGCCAGTCGCCCGTTACCAGAGCGGTCTGCAGCGCCAACACGTAGGCCGGCACCCACCCGCGGGCCCGGTGTATGGCGTCTCTGGCGGGCAGGATGGCCAAACCAGGGAGGTTGTTCCGCAGGAGGAAATGCCCGGCGCGGGTGAGCGTTTCAACCGAAAAACGGCCGCTGGACACGGCGGACTCGATCTCGCGTTGCAAGCGTTCGATCCCCTCCGGCGTGTGGCCCGCCCTGTCGCGCACTTCGGTCACCAACCAAGCCAGCCAGATGTCCGGATCATCGGGACATCGTTTGCGCGCGCGGTGGACGTCGTGTCGGTCCCCCCCGCGGAGAGCAATCTGGATCCGCCAGAGAATCGGAGAATCCGGCAGGAGAACGAGAGCCTCTCGAAGCACCGCGCGGATACCCTCGGCATGGCGCGTGCCGGCCAGAAGGGTGATCAGCCGGTACAGGGCCTGGGCTTGTTCGGCCGCGTCTCGCCCGATACGCGCCCAATGCGACCCATCCACGTCGGTCGTGTGAGGGAACCGGCGATACCAATCGGCCTCCAACCGGAGTAGTTCCCGCACGTAAGGACTTGCGCAGCTGGCTGCGGCGTTTTCTCGCTCAAGGATAAGCCGGTGGACATCGGCTTCCGAAAGGGCCTTCGGCCACCGGTTCGTCACGGTCTCCTCAGCCGGTAGCAATGCGGCGGGGGGGGTCCTCCGGGTCGGAAGCGCGCCGAGGTCGCGCGCCAACTTTTCCGCCTCGCGTATCCGTCCCGTCTCGTAGAGAAGCTGGGCTGTGGCCAGGCCTTCACGGCGTCCCGCTTCACGGGTGAGGAAAAAGAGGGCCTGATCTTTGAAGCCAAAGGCATCCCACACAGCCGCTTGGGCGCCGGCGACGGAGGCGGAACGCGGGTAGGTTCGGGCGATGCGCGCGGCCGTATCAAAGGCCAAGATGGGGAGATCCAGATTGATCAACGCATTGAGTCGAAGGAGGTCGCTCATCAGGCAGGTCGTTCCCCTATGGTTTTCGTACCGGCGAACGGTTTCATAGGCTTCTGCCCACTGGGCATGACGATCGTGGATCAGGGCCTGCTGAAGCAACCAATCGCTTTTCCGTTCCGGATGCTGTTTTTCCAGTTCGGCGAGGCGCTCGAGCGCCTCCTTATGGCGACCGGCGGCGCACAAAGCCTGTGGATAACTCTGCGCCAGGCGCAGCGATAAACGCCCTTCGCGTTCACGGCGTTCCAGTTCGTCCAAAGCGCGTTTCACGTGTCGTTGGCGGATCGTTTCCCGATCCGTGCCGATCATTGCGTCCGCGAGGGGCACTTTTTCCCATTCCGGTAGGAAAACCGGATCATAACGCCGTCGTGCATATTCCTCGCGGCGGTCCACTGTCTCTCCGGGATGCGTGGCGGGGAGGCGGAGATGGTGTCGGCGGAAGGTGAACCAAACCGGTGCGTACTGCGCAGCGGCTAGGTCCAGGGCGGGATCCTGAGGATCCAGGGCACTCAGCCGGTGAAAGGCTTGCCAGGCGAGATCCGGTCGAGCAAGGCGGAACGCAAAACCGATTCCGGCGGCGACACTGTCGGCGTTGGTGGTGGTCAGGGCGGTCTGGAGCGTCTCGGCGAACATCGGTTCCCAGGGAGCGCCCGGTTCCGCTTGTGCAAGCGCAAAGAGGGCCGGCATCAGCCGAAAATCCCGAGGCGACTGCCGCCAGGCCGTCCGGAGAAGTTCTGCGGCACCCGCCAGATTTCCTGTCCGCACATCGGCTTCCAGGCTCAGCAGGAGATGATTAAAGTCGCGAAAAGCAGTGGGGTGACGGCACGACGAGATAGCGTGCCACTGTTCATGGGCGGCCAAGTAGGGAAAAAGATTCCGGACGCGTTCGATGGTGCGGTGAGACGGCGCGGCCAAAACCGCGTTTCGGGCCGCTTCGGCTGGCATTCCGGATCGTGCGGCATGTTCCGCCCGGAGAAGAGCGACCATAGGGTCGTCCTGCAGATAACGCGGAAGCAGCTCCAGCATTTTGACGCCTTCATCGGCTCGTCCCAGGCCGAACAACGCCCACGCCACGATGAGCCGTTCGGTGGGATTGGGTTCACCGGAAAGGGACGAAATCGCGTGGAGGGCCTCTTGAAATTTGCCGCGTCTAAGGTGGATGTAAGCGCGTTGAGCGGTCAACTCCCGATCCGGTCCGCGCAGCCGTTGAACGCAGAAGGCGGCGCGTTCAGCGGCCTCCGGATCGTTCTCTGCCAGTATGGGGAGGATGCCGGCGATCATCGCCGCGCGGTGTCCAGGCCGGCGTTGATATGCCAGGACGGCAAGCACGGCAAGGACCAACACGATCGCGAGGATGGGTCGGGCGTATCGTACCACGACGGTCCAAAACCTTGGAAGTCGGCTGGCGCGTTCGGGGGGTTCGATATCCCCGCGGGACAATGCTTCGGCCTGCTGTTTCCGTCGTTCCTGCGCGCGTCTCCACAGGATCAACTCGAGCTGAATCAAAACGATGGACAGTAGCAGGAGAATGCCCAGTGTGTCGTGAAGAAAGGTGCGGCTCCACTCCGCCGGCATGCGTGGCGCCCATAGCACCATCCCGGCGATGCGCAGCACATTCAAGACGATGACCTGCGCAGCGCCGACCCCCACGAAGCCGAGTAACGGAAGGACTCCCAGCCGGAAGAGAAATCCGGCGCCCAGGGTGTAAAGAAGGACCGTGATGCCGGTCTGCAAGCCGCTGCATGCTTCGGGAACGCCGAAGACCTGCTCCCCCGTGCGCAGCCAGAGACCATCGGCCCAGACTCGCACGTTGAGAGCGTGAAGAAGCCACTCCGCGCCTTGCACGGACAATCGCTGCATCCCCAGATGAACGATGCGCAGGACGGTACCGGGGAGAGGGTTCACCCAGTACAGCACTCCCAGCGCGCGTAGGATGTCCGCCCGATAAGCGGACGGCAGGGCCCATCGGAGACAGGCATACATCAGCCCCAGCACGCCGCACCACTGGCATTGGCGAACGGGAAGAACGATTCCGATACCAGCCAGAACGGTGCTTCCGACGGCCCCTACGACGGTTGGCCATCCCACGACGCCGTCGGACCCTGGCCTCGGACGGCAGCGGTCTAACCCAGGCAAAGGTCCAGGCGCCGGCGAGGAGGGAAGCACGCGTCGTCGTGCGATAAGCAAGAAGGCAAAGCATACGCCGAGCGTCAGCCGGGCCGGCCAGTCCGGATCCCCAACGGCCGTGCGGTGTTGAAACACCGCCCAGCCGGTAAACAGGAACCCCGCGGCGACCACGACGAGGATACGCAGTGTCTTCACCAGCCACCTCTCGGCCCTTTACACTACAAGAAATTCGATCTCGTTGAAAGACGGTATGTCGCCAAGAGTCAAAACGTATGCGAATAGACCAAGTCTAACCCGATAATGTCCCGCTGATAGCGCAGAAGATCGGAGGAACTGTATCGCTCCACATGCTGCGCATAGACCGTGCAGGTCAGCTCCTTGAAGAGGTTGAATCCGGTGCCGAGACGTGTCACCCACGTCGCATAGTCCGCCTCCCACTCCGGATCGACCGTTACACCCGGACGGACTGGCTCGTTCTCGCGCATCGCGTAGCGCGTCATTGCACGAAGGATCAGAAACCCCGTCAGCGGCCACGTTCCCTCCAGCTGGTTCACCCAATCGGCGTAGCCATTCACCTCGTCACGACTCGGCGCCACCACACTATAGTGGGAGGAAAAAGTCCAGGTCGCCAGATCGGTGTTCCCTTGTAGCCTGTATGAGGCGGTGTCCACCGTTTCCACGGAGGAGTCGAAACCCGTGCGCAGAGACCGGTTGACACTCAGACTGTGGCCCAGGTGTTTAAACAACTGCGTTTCTAGGGAAAGCGCTCCTATCATCGTGGAAACGTCTTCGTCCTCGGCCTCCGATCCGGCCACGACGGTGGCCAGGGCATATCCGATTTCCGCGGAGGCGCGAGTCCGATCGGTGACCTGCGCGTTGCCGTGGGCGAAGTATTCCTGCCCCGTCCAGTCGGCCCGTGTCGGACGGCGGAAATCGGTCTGACGGAACCGGGCGCCTATCCCCACGGCGACAAAGGGATTCACGCGTTGCTCATAGGCCGCCCATTCCTGATGGGTGACCTGTTCCTGATTCCGAAAAGGTTTTTTGGCTGTCCGCCAGTCGCTTCGGAACACACTGAGCGCCAGATTCCGGTCCGGGCGCATCAGCCAGTCCAGGTTGACGCCCACCTGATTGTTGAGATGAGGGCAGGCCTGTCCTCCTTGCTCGTCGCCGAGCCCTCGCGTGTCGAGATAGTCGGTGCGGTAGACGAACCGGTCATAGAGGGTGCTTTTGACAAACGGAGTGGGCGCCAGTTCCATGGAAAGATCCCCGAGCATGCCTTCCTCCGCGAGATCCACATGGAACGAGTCCCGCTGCGTGTCCAGCGGGTAATGGGCGTAGGCTATCCGCACCGAGGCGTCCAGGTCAGCCTGCCGGGTGAGGATCAGATAGTTGCGGAGATTCACCGTAGACACGAGCGGCAAATCGTGGCCGTCCTTTTCGACGATGCCGCGTCGGTTAGCGATCAAAAAATCCGTTCCTCGTCCACGGCTGTGCGTGTAGCGGTAGCCGGCTGTCTGTGTGAAGCCGACGTTGGAATAAAAAGGCCCGATCCGCACGAGGGCGTACGCGGGCACTTCGATGTCGCGGTGATTGGAAAATCGCAGGGTCTGGCCGGCTGCTGACCCGGCGATACCACTCGACAACGTGGCGATCACGAGCCTTTCAGGGAACGTTCGGATTCTCATTCCGCCCTCCTGTCCGGATCGTCTCGCCTGTCTCCCGGGGTTCCTCGCTATCCCTCTCGGCCGCGGATTTAAGCTCGGCTGGACTTCGGATTAAAATAGCCAACCGCGTTGCCGCCTGGCCGAAATCCGCCACCTCGCTGACGAGACGGTAGCGGTGATACACGAGGCGCCAAAGCTGCTCGTGTTCGTCGTCGGCCAAGGGCATGACCTCCGGACAGCGGATGGCCAAACCATATCCGCTGAAAGCGGCGACAGGAGCCTCGACGCGAGACAGGATCTCCCGCAATGTTCTGCGGTTTAACACCCGGCAAACCTTTGCCTTTTCATCGGACCACTCGGGGAAATAGCAGAAAGGGCCCAATTCCATTCCTGCAGGGACTTGCATCTCCGTTTCGACGGCGAGGTAGAGGTCCTGCGTGAGGAGGCAAGAACCAGGTTTTGCGCCCGGCAGGGACAGGATGAACCGTCCCACGCGACGCAATCGGGACAGGGGAAATTCACGTTTGATCGGCCACCAGATGCGATCCCGCCGCGCGACAAACCATTCCAGGTGCAGGGGCGAACCCCATGCGGCTATCGCGCACAGGAGAAACACGGCCATGGCTAGGGCATTGGGACCCCGCCACGGAACCGCCTCCGCCACGTTGACGCCTGTGCCCTCGTCCCACAATCCCGGAGCGGAAAGGCTGGCGGCGACGGCAGCAGAAAAAAGAGGGAACACGATGGCCTGGTAGTCGTCATAGGGAAAAGGGGCCAGCACGTGAAGGCCCGTGACCGCGGCGAAAGCGGTCCACAGAGCGGTCCACACGGGTCGTCGCGCGGATGGCGCCGAACGCTTCACAGGTCGGGTGAAAAAAAGTACGAGGCGAATCAACCCCAGAGCCATCGGAACAAACCAGGCCTGGATGAGACGGGAAATAAAGCCTGCTTTGTACGCCAGAGTCGACAGCCAGCCGCCGGTTGCACGGCCGGCATGATATTCAAACAGCGCAAACCAGAGGGCCTGAGGGGCTTGGACCGCAAACGGGACGTAGAGAAGGGCGCAGGTCAATGCGCTGGCCGCCGCCACGACCAGCGCCCGGCGGATCAGCACCTGACTTTCCGGATGCCTCCCGCGCCATCCCACCACAAGCCAGGTGAGGACGACAGCCAGAGGGACGCCGACGGCGGACACGCGTGCGCCGGCTGCGGCCCCCCACAGGACTCCCGCCAAGGCGTCGGACCACCACCGTCCCCTCCAGCCTCCACTCGTCAGGAAAAGGAACCCGCCGGTGAGCAAAAAACTGCAGAGTGCGTAGGTTTTGACGACGGTGAAAAAGTAGCACTGGTGAACGTTAATACCGGCCAGCGCCAACCCGAGAACCCACGCAACCTTCCTTCGTTCTGACGGCACCAATCGCGCGGCCAGCCAGGCGGAGCCCAGCACAACGGCCAGACCGAAAGCGGCCGTGACCAGGCGTCCCCCGGCCACCCCCAGCGGCCCCCAGAAGGGATACGCCCATGCGTACACATGCGGCATGAGGGGGCCCTGCGTGCTCGCGAAGTCCACGTACAGCCGCCGCCCGCGGGCGATTTCCCGCGCGGCATAGAGGTACCATCCCTCATCCTGGTTGACGTCGCCGACGTACAGGGCGACGGAAAAAAGAGCCAGTGTGCACGCCAACGTCCCTCCTCCGAGCACGCGCATAAAATGTGTGCTGACGCGCCGCGCGTGGCTATCAGGGATGACGGTCCCAGACATCGCTGTGGGGCCTCCCCGGTTTCGGCCGTTCGCCGCGTTATCCTTCCGCGCACCCTTCAGCGCGATCCGGGATGTTCCAGAGGGATCCCCTGGGCACAGAGCGGGCACGCCGATGGTTCATAGGTCGCGGGTTCCATCTCCAACAACGATACAGTCGGCCAGGGAAACGTTGCGCGGCCTCCGCTTCGGTCCACCAGGACGGCTACCGCGGTCACCTTACCGCCGTGGTGCTGCACAATCTGTGCTGTTTCCTCCACTCGGCCGCCGCGGGTCACGACATCCTCGGCCACTATATACCGCTCGCCTGGCCGAATGGAAAAGCGCCGAAGAGTCAGCCGATCGTTTTCCTTCTCGGCGAAGAGGGACCGGAGGTTCAGCGCCCGTGCCAGTTCGTGTCCCACCAGAATGCCCCCCAACGCGGGAGCAATCACACCGTCTGCCGGGAGGCTTCCGTCGAAGGCACGCCGAAGTTTGCGAGCCAGTGCGGCGCAGAGCTTCTGCGCCCACCGCGGATAGCAGAGCAGAAGGGCGCATTGGAAATAGCGGTCGCTATGTAACCCTGATCGAAGTTCAAAGTGTCCCTCCCGCAGTGCGCCGGTTTCGGAACACATTCTCAGCATGTCTTTCTGCGTCATGGCCCCTGCCCCTTGCGACGCGAGCGTTGCGCCTACCGCCTATCGGGCGTCCTCCCGTCTACGGCTAAGATCGGCGAGCATGCCCCAGCATGCGGTAGGCGGAGTGCATACGCAATGCTATTTTGCACCGCGGCTCCGAAATGCCAACCCGAATCGTACCCGCGAAGTGCATACGGGATGTCTGCCCAACGGGTGTCAAACCGAGATGATCGGCGGAACCCACAGAGAGTCAGATGACGTGGCGCAACGGATGCATGGGGAAGTCTATAAGGACTCCGATCCTTGCCCCGGGGCCGCATGCGGAGAAGGTTTTCCGGCCTTTGTCCGCAGGCCTGCCGCGGGGAGGAAGACGTTGTTCTTTTCTGGCTTGCGCGACGCAAAATGGCTAGGCTGCACCGTAGGGCCCTCGCGGGAGTCTCTCAATGCTCAATGGAGCGTATCCAACGAAGGGAAAACGGGTGTAGGAACCTGACTCCCCACAGGGTCCAAAGGGTACCCCGGCGGAGGCGCGCATCGCGCCCGGTGGGCCCGGATGTTTCGCTACGGATGCAAAGGAACGGCAGAACATGCGGATGGCCTCACGAACCACCGTTGGGGATTTGATACCGTGGGAGTCGTTGGGTGAAAGTTGTTCGTATCCGCCAAAAGTTGGTTTCGTCCCCGCTGCATGACCTTGCCGGAGTTCTGCAGCGTCAACTGGACGGACTGGGATTGTCCGTGCCGCAGGGGGCGGTAGCCATCACGGCGGGAAGTCGTGGCATTTCGCGGATAGCGGACATCCTGACGGCTCTGGGTCACTGGCTACGCCAACGCGGGGCCGATCCTTTCCTCGCGCCCTGTATGGGGTCGCATGGAGGTGGCACGGCGAAAGGTCAGCGCGACCTACTGGAAGCACTCGGGTTAAAGCCGGAGAGGACGGGCTTGACTATTCGGTCGAGGATGGAGGCGATACGCCTCGGCGGTTCCCCTTATGGGCCGGTCTTCATGGACCGGGAGTGCTTTGAGTCGGCAGGTGTTTTTGTCGTCAATCGCATCAAACTTCATACCGCCTTTTCGGGTCCCCTGCAGAGCGGACTGATGAAGATGATGGTCGTCGGTATGGGGAAGATTCCCGGAGCCGAGACGTTTCATGCGATTCCTCCTGCGGACATGTCTGATGCCCTCCGACGGATGGGGCAGGTGGCGCTTTCCAGCGGAAAAATTCTGGCCGGGGTGGCCATTCTGGAAGACGGATACGGGCAGACGGCCGCGTTGCATGCGCTTCGGCCGGAACAAATCCCGGAGGAAGAGGTAGCGCTTCTAGAACGATCCCGTCATTATTTCCCGCGTCTGCCTGTAACGGAATTGAATGTGCTGATTGTCGGCGCGATCGGCAAGGTTTACAGCGGGACCGGAATGGACACCAACGTCATCGGCTATCGTGGCATCCGGGGCCATGAAGACCTGCAAGAGCCGCACATTCGCGTGGTCGCGGCGCTGGATCTTGCGCCAGACGCGCAGGGGAATGCACTGGGGATCGGCCTAGCGGATTTCATCACGCAACGACTGCGGGATCGCATGGACGCACAGAAGACGTATCGGAATGCCCTCACATCCGGTTACCCACGACGCGCGGCCATCCCTGTAACGTTTCGAGACGATCGGGAGCTGGTGGAAACGCTGGCGCGACGATACGGAGAACATCGATGGATGTTCGTTCCCAACACGCTTCACCTGGACGTCCTGTACGCGACGGAAGATGTGGCGGCTGAACTCCGATCGCATTCCGGCTGTGAGGTGGAGCCCGAGTCAATGGAACTGCCCTTCGTGGAGAATCGGCTTGCGCTCGATTACCACCCCGGGGCAGACACCCGCAGGTCGCGCCTGGGTTTTTGATTTCCGCGAAGGATAAAAGCTCTCCTTTTTTGTGCGATCCCAAAACTGCGGATAAGGAACCGCGAGCGAGCGGCCGAGCCCCTGGTGCCGGCTTGAGGAATCGTCTCGCGGTGTCACGCAGCGCGGGATGGCGGGGGATCGTGGCAGGGAACCGGACGGTCGCCCACCGGTCGTCCAACGTGCCGTCCGCGCGAACTACCGTTCGCGCGCGACTCGCACATCAGGGTCGTAACCCATTGCACATCGATACGGCGCCTTCAAAAACGGGTGAACTTGGGTTAGGTTGAGCTGGCTCAGATACACCAAAAGAATCCCGTTTTGGAAGGCCAGGAAGGAAAGACACTTGAAGCATTGTGCCACGATGGCCTGGCACAGCACATGCCGTAACGCTGTTCAACATTCGGCGGTTCCCCGCGTTCGCGATCCCGTAGGGCTCCGACAAGAGAAGGCTCATCAAACATGGTGCGGCCAGGGACTTCCTGCTAATCGAAGCGGTTCAGTAACGACGCAGGAGAAAAGCATGGAAGGAAACCAAGGTGTAAAAGGACAGAAGGCTTAACGACAGGAGCGCCAAAACGTCCTGCTTGCGCCCTCGGTCGTAGAGAAAGGGAAGGCAAAACACCGCCATCAGCGCTGTATCGAGAACCGACATAGCGAAAAGAGACCGGATGTCCGTCGACGCCCAAGGGAGCAGCCGGCCGTACCACGTGCTGAGCGGAAGAAAGTACATAAAGCCGGGGTAGAAAAACGGCTCCCATGCCTCGCGTATGTGCCGAATCGGAAGGTGCAGGGCAAACACCATCACCCAGATGGCGCTTAGACCTGTGGCGATAACATAACGGCCAACGTGTAGCTTCCTGGGCGTCAACGGCCCGCGCTCCTCTTTGTCCGTGCTTTCCATACGCCTTTTCTGCGGAATGTGGCTTACGACTTCGGTGGTTGCAGCTTCACAAGAATCACACGCCAAACCTGATCCCGAATCATTCCTTTGGGAGTTTTTTTCATGACCACGACGGCGTCGCGGGAAACAACCGCCCACTCCCCCAACACGGCCGGTGCGCTTCCGGCGGCTCGGCGCATGTGAACAACCGGCCGCTCGTACACCGTCTTGTCCGGCGCCCGAATCGGTTCCAATTCCTTCAGGGACGCGTCTTCCACCACAACCCGCACCGTGAAGGAACCCGCTGGTTCTTTTGTCAGCTCAGCCTCCAAACATGTCCCCACGGAACAGGTCTGAAACTGAAGGGGACGTCCCTCGGCATCAAACTCCACAGGGTAGCGATAAACTTTGCGTTCGTCCCGGACGGTCTTCTCTCCAGGACTCACGTACAGGACTGGACACCGGGTCACTACCGTGTCGGGGTCCTGCAGAACGCGAGCCAGATTACCCGAAGCGTTGCTGAAAAGCAGTTTGCGCGAGAGCAGGTTGACATCGAGAAGAAGGATTTCAACCGAATAATCCGTCGGTTTCGGTTGAATGTCCACCGCGGCGGTCGGAAGAAGTTCTGGCGACACCCGTTTAACCGTCGCACACCCCAGGTTGACCAATGTCACGGCAAGAAAAAATCGCTGCAGTTTCAGAGTCATGGTAAACCGTCCTTTCTCCTCAGAACAAACCGTCGGGTTGACGGATCGGCAGAACCCACCTCCTGCCGCACGCCATGTTACTCTTTTCCCCGGCCTATTCGTAGGGGATTAGGTGTTGCGTCGTTGCAAAGAATGCTCTTTGACCACACCACACGATGGCAGTCCCTGTTGTCGCCCGGCCGCCTCAAGGCGAGCGGCAGACTGGCTTTGCGCTGGGCCGCAATCAGAATTTGCGCCTAGCGCGACGGCCGCGATACCATGATCTCCTGACTCGCCGTCTCGCCGGGTCGGCCTCCCGACGTGTCCACGTCTAACACGCGCACCCGGGGGGAGCAGCACCAGCGTAGCCTCCTTGGCTACCTCCGGAGGCGCAAGAGACGGGTCCGCTGTCTTGACGTGGGTCTTGATGGAAAATGCCCCAGAATGGCTATTTCATCTCCCGGCTACATCACTCGCGCCATGCCACCCGCGGCGTTTTTAGCGTCACGGCCCATTCACCCTCTCCAACAATATCGTTCATGCTGCGGGAGAAGGCCACGTCGTTGAGCAGAAGGTCGTCGCCCTGCGCAACGGGCCGCAGTGCGCGCTGGCCGACGACCATGGCATGCCGCGACCAAGCAATGGCCTGTTCGGGCTTGGCGGAGACAGAAATTGTCTTCTTCATGATCATGCTTTCGGTGAGTATGTCTCCGGCCTTGATAGCCGTCGCTGCAGCCACACGTTGAGCGATTTCCTCTTGTTTGGCCCGTCGCTCCCGCAGCAGACGGCCCACGGCCAATACGGCAGCCAACCCCAGTACGACCGCCACAACAAGAGGGATACAATTCTTCATTCTCTTTTGTCACGTGGAGGGGACGAGGGGGCCTGGATGAGTTCCAGCCCCCAAGCAAATCCCGTCTCCCAAGCCTTGGCGTCCCACAACATGACCGAAAGCCGCTGGTCCTTCCTGTGCCCGACGACCAGTCGAACACGCCGGGGTTCCCGTCCCATATCGGTCGCACTATGCCATTGCCATCCCTGTCCGTTCAACCCAAAACTGCGGATAAGCAATGGAGGGGGGAGGATGCCGGGCTGAAATCGGAGGCAATGCGTTGAGAGTAGGTCGAAAAGTGAGGGACGCCGTCCTGAACGGCGCGTCTGATCACGCCGTTTTTGGCCGATGAAAAAGACCCCTCCCGCCGACTCCCTTCGGGATCGGTGTCGCCGCCTCCTCCCCGGGCGCTCTCCTAACCGGTCGAAACCGTCCGTAATGGAAACCGCTCGAACAACGTCATCAGTCCTTCACCCCCGCCG
>FWPU01002492.1_pt1 | contig 50698 bp, 42 predicted proteins | sample 2228361 | NCBI WGS metagenome assembly FWPU01 (sample SAMEA103939777, study PRJEB20133) | metagenome | reverse complement strand
CGCTGCGACACCGAGCACGGCGACACCGAGCGCGGCGACACCGAGCGCTGCGACACCGAGCGCTGCGACACCGAGCGCTGCGACTCCGAGCAGCGACGCGGCCGTGAGTCCATCGACTGCTTCCAGCCTGTCCGAAATTTCTCTCGACGAGGCCTCGCTGCCACCGTCGCCGACTGCTGAGCCAGCTGCGTCGGGTTCCGCTGACCCTGCGGCATCCCCTCTCGATGACGCACGTATTTCGCTCGAGGCGTCGTCGATCTCGGCGAATCCCGGCGCAGCTGGTTCGCACGTTGCTGTCTCGGATCTCGCGGCCGCCCCGACCTCGTGGGCGGCGGAGGTGCACGGGTCAGACCCGCCCGATGCGGCACTGTCTGCCGCGACCGACGAATCGCAACGCGAACCACCGCCAACTCCGCCACCTCCTCCCGCTGACTCGTGGGCAGCCGCCGTGCCCGAAACGAGTGTCAGCCTCGACGCAGCGCCTGCTGCCGGCACTCGCGAATCCAGCGGAGCAGCCGACGAGTCGACCACGATTCTCCTCGCGCCGGGCATCGATGCGTCCGCCGAGCGCGCCGACGGCATCTCCGCCGCGGCTCCCGATCTCGCGGCCGGGGGCGCTCCGAGCGGTTCGCCCGCAGTTGGCGAAACGCCTTCCCCGGACGCGAAGAACGCTGAAGCCGTCCCGACGGAAGATCGAGAGGCACGGCCTGCCACGGTCTCCGATGGCGCCGGAACGGAGGCCGCGAGAAGCACCGACTCCGACGGAGTCGCGCCCGCCACCACGGACGATCCGCACGACGCGTCCGTGCCAACATCGAGCGAAGCCGCAGCCGCAAAGGATGAGTCGGGCGCGGATTCGCCGGCCTCGCCCGCGACGGACGCCGACGTCGGCACGGTGACGTTCGATCGCCACGCTCCGATCGAGGTGCCGCTCGATGGCCCCGAGCAGTCCATTCAGCTCGCCGATGCATGGGAGTTCGTCGGCTGGAGTGCCGCCGAGCCGTCAAAGGAGGTGGATCGCTCGATCGAGCTCGACGGCGCCGAGCCTGCGCAGGCCGAGACGGTCGGCGTCTGGGACTACCTCGAATGGCAGAAGCAGGCCGAGGCGAACGCGTCGCGAGCCGCCGACGCGAGCGGTTCATCGCAGACGGCGAGCGCCGACGCCGTCACGCTCGACGAGGTCAAGCGGAACATGGCTTCGGCTCCGAATGCATCGGTGGCGACGGGTGCGGCGCTGTCGTTCCTGACGCGCCACTTCGTGCGCGCGTTCGTGCTCGTCGAGCGCTTCGGTGAGGCGACGGTCTGGCGGACCGCGGGGGAGGGCGACAGCGAGCCCGCGGTGAGCTCGCTGAGAGTCGACCTGAATGCCCGATCGGTGCTGACAGACTGCCTCCAGCACGCCGCGGCGGTGACGCACGGCCGGCCCGGCGAGGACGAGGCCATCTTCCGAGCGCTCGCGCCCGGTGGCCACGCGGTGGTGGCGCCCATCTCGGTGCGCGGGCAGGCCATTGCGTTCCTGTGGGCCGACGCGGGCGATGGGGCAGCGGATCCATCGCTCGTGGAGCTGGTCGCCGATGTCGCCGCCGGCCTCGGGGCGGCGTACGAGCAGTTCGAGGCCCGTCGCAGCCGCCCGTAACCTGCGCGCGCCACCGTCCCGCTCGTGAATTCAGCCGCGGCCGGACCTCGCGCCGGCCGCATGGATTCAGCCGTGCGGCATGGACGACGAGCGCGGGCCGTCGCTTCCACGCTGGACGCCGCTGGCGATCGCGCCTGCCCTTCTCGTTGACACGCATGGGCCCTGTGGTTGACTGCCGCGCCCTCGCAGTCGACTTCGGAGAAGCTTGAGATGCGCAGACTTCTCGTGGCGGTCGCGGCGCTGTCGTCCGCCGCCGCGCTGGCCCAAGGCACGGAGCAACCTCCTCCGGCCGACCCCAAGGACAAGCAGATCGAGGAGCTCCGCCGCGAGCTCGACGCCGCGCGCAAGGAGATGAAGGAGATGCGCGAGGAGGTCCGCGCGCAGCTCGCCACGCAGTCGGTCGCCCAGGGCTGGCAGGAGGAGTGGGTCGAGGAGAAGCGCAAGCTCGAGCTGTTCGTGCCCGACGGCTACTTCCGCGTCCGCCCGGAGCTGTTCCACAAGCTCGACCTGAACCGCGCGCCCGATCCGTCCGGCTACACGCTGTTCCCGATGTCGCCCACGTCGACCGACGAGCGCACCCACGCGGGCGTCAACATGCGTTTCCGCTTCGAGCCGACGTTCAACGTCTCGGAGGAGGTCCGCGTGCGCCTTCAGGTCGACGCGCTCGACAACCTGCTCTTCGGCTCGACGCCCGACTACGCCTTCAGCCGCGCCGCCAGCACCGGGTACGCCTACGACCGGAACGAGTTCAACGTCTTCTCCGAGACGCAGGAGCCGGCCCGCTCGGGAATCAACTCGGCCTTCGACGCCATCGCCGTCAAGCGCGTCTACGCCGAGGTGTCCACGCCGGTCGGCATCCTCCGTTTCGGCCGCATGGGCTCGCACTGGGGCCTGGGCATCCTCCACAACGACGGCAACCAGATCGACGCGGACTTCGGCGACACGGTCGACCGGCTGATGTTCGTCACCGAGCCGGTCACCGGCTGGTACGTGACGCCGATGCTCGACTTCAACTCCGAGGGCCCCCGCTCGGCGGCCGAGCACCGGGGCGTGCCGTTCGACCTCTCCAACACCGACGACGGGCACAGCTTCATCGTCGCCGCCGCCCGCCGCGACACCGACCAGCAGGCCCGCGCCAAGCTGGAGAACAACCTGGCGGTCTTCAACTACGGCGTGCATTTCACCTACCGGGTGCAGCGCAACGACCCGGTCGGCTTCTACGGCCAGAGCTGGCAGAACGAGGGCGGGCACACCGACCGCTCGGCGCTCAGCGGCGCCTACGTCAGCCGCAACGCCACGCTCTACATGCCCGACGTGTGGCTCAAGTACGAGCGGCGCCTCTTCCGCATCGAGCTCGAGCTCGCCGCGGTGTTCGGCGGAATCGAGAACCGCTCGCTGGTGCCGGGCGGCTCGGACCGCGGCCTGCGCATCCTCCAGTTCGGCGGAGCCGCCCAGGGCGAGTACCGCTTCATGGACGGCGCGCTCAACCTGCAGCTCGAGGTGGGCTTCGCGTCAGGCGACCGCGCTCCGGGCCTGGGCAACTACCCGCGCCGCCGCACCGCGCTGGCCGACGGCTCGACCCAGCCGGGCGACATCGACGGGCCGCAGTACGACGCGTTCAACGACGACGACATCCGCAACTTCCGCTTCGACCGCGCCTGGCGCATCGACCTCATCCTCTGGCGCGAGCTCCTCGGCAGCGTCACCGACGCCGTCTACGTGAAGCCGACGCTCGACTACAAGGTGGCCGAGGGCTTCCACCTGGTCGGCAGCGTCATCTACTCGCGCGCAATCTACGCCGAGTCGACGCCGTCGTGGAACGGCACCACCGGAGATCCGAACCTGGGCTTCGAGCTGAACGCCGGAGCGAAGTACGAGACGGAGGACGGCTTCTTCGCCACGGTGCAGTGGGGCATCCTCTTCCCGCTCGGCGGCCTGGCCGACACGCGCCCTGGCGCCGCCGGTCAGCTCGACACCGCGAACGTGCTCCGCGGCTCGCTGGGCGTGAAGTTCTGACCGCTCCCGGGAGCGGAAGCGCCGGCTGCGCTGTTCCCTTCGGACTGGACGTCGCCGTGAAGCTCCGATTCGCCGCCGTGCTCCTGCTCGCCTCCTGCGGCATCAAGGGACCGCCCAGGCCTCCCACCGACGAGCCGCCTGCCGCCGCCGCGCCCGCTCCGGCTCTTGCGGCTCCGGCGCAGGCCGAGCCGCCCGCGTCCGACGGCGGCACCGAGGAGCCATGAACCACTTCCACTACCGCGGGCGCGAGCTCTACGCCGAGGACGTGCCGCTCTCGCGCATCGCCGAAGAGGTGGGCACGCCCACCTACGTCTACGCCGCGGCCACGCTTCGCCGGCACTACCGCGTGCTGGACGGAGCCTTCGCCGCCTTGCCGCACCTGCTCTGCTACTCGGTGAAGGCGTGCTCGAATCTCGCGGTGCTGAAGCTCTTCGCGGACGAGGGGAGCGGCTTCGACATCGTCTCCGGCGGCGAGCTCGACCGCGTGCTGCGCGCAGGGGGAAATCCCTCGAGGGTCGTCTTCGCCGGCGTGGGCAAGACGGCCGACGAGATGGCCGCCGCCCTGCGGGCGGGCATCCTCTTGTTCAACGTCGAGAGCGCCGAGGAGCTCTCGGCCCTCGACGAGGTGGGCCGGCGAATGGGCAGGCGCGCTCCGTTCGCGATTCGCGTCAACCCCGAGGTGGATCCGAAGACGCACCGCTACATCGCCACGGGCCTCAAGACGTCGAAATTCGGCGTCGACTTCGCCGAGGCCCGCCGCCTCTACGAGAAGAGCCGGTCGATGAAGGGCGTTCAGCCGAGAGGTGTCGACTGCCACATCGGCTCGCAGCTCACCGACACCCGCCCGGTGCGGCAGGCGATCGAGAAGGTGGCCGACTTCTACCGGGCGCTCCTCGGCCGCGGGCTGTCGCTGCAGTACCTCGACATTGGAGGAGGCCTGGGCATCACCTACCGCGAAGAGCGCCCTCCCTCGGTCCACGAATACGCCGCGGCCGTCTTCGAGCCGGTGAAGGGGCTGAACGCGACGCTGGTGCTCGAGCCGGGGCGGGTGCTGGTGGGAAATGCCGGGGTGCTCCTCACCCGAGTGCTCTACCGCAAGAAGACGCCGGCCCGGCGATTCGTGGTAGTGGACGCCGGCATGAACGACCTGATCCGTCCAGCGCTGTACGAGGCCCACCACGAGCTGCTCCCGGTGGTGAAGCGGGCGGGCCGCGCCACCTCGGTGGACGTGGTGGGCCCGGTCTGCGAGTCGAGCGACGTGCTGGCGAGAGGCCGGAAGCTGGTCGAGCCCCGGCCGGGCGATCTGTGCGTTCTCTTGAGCGCAGGCGCCTACGGCATGAGCATGGCGTCGAACTACAACTCACGCCCCCGCCCGGCGGAGGTGCTGGTCGACAAAGACCGCTTCCGCGTGGTGCGCCGGCGCGAATCGGTCGAGGACCTCTGGCGTCTCGAGAGCCCGTGAGGCATGGCCCTGCGCCATGGGCGCGAGCGTCACCTTGACGTCAGAAGGTGAGCGTTCCCTCGCACGCGCCGCCGGGCAACAGGCGGAAGTCCTCGCAAAGCCGCCGCGAGCCGCCGTCGGTGCTGCAGTCGAAGCTGTCCCGGCAGCTGACGGAGAACCCTCCGTCGGAGGGCTGCACGGTGCAGTCGCGCCGGGTCGGCCCCGATGGCACGCGGCCCCCGTCCGAGCCCGCGTCGGCCGTTCCGCCGTCGAGCTCGCCAGTGAGAATCCACCCGGCGGACAGCGAGGCGTTGAACAGCACCTGACCCGATTCGGGAAGCCCCACCGCACGTCCGCCGTCCACGCCGACCGCGCACGAGCTCTCGGCGAGCGTGACAGCGATGCGCCCCGAGCTGCCGCAGGTGGTCACCGCGTTCAGCTCGAGCGTCTCGCTCGGATGGCTGCGGGCGCACGGCGGAGGCTCCGACGGCGTGGCGAGCAGCACCACCGACGCGGCGGCCAGAAAACCGACCTGCAGGAACGGCCTTGCGCGTTGCAACATGACTCACGACTCCTTCGGCCCCACGCTCCGCGACCGGCGGAGCCCGTAGAAGACGGCGAGCGGCACCATCGGCAGCGCCATCAGGTCTGTCGGGTCCGCCACGATGTCGTAGTGGCTCAAGCCGAGCCAGCCGCCCGGTACCGACAGGACGTCGCAGACCCACCTCGCCGCCGTCTTGGACGTCGAGATGGCGACGAAGAGCACCGCGGTGGCCAACGCGCCGACGGTCAGCCGCGCGCGCAGGCTCCACGGCGTCACGAGCGCCAGCAGCGCCGAGGTGTACAGCGGCAGGAAGAAGCAGCCGGCGAAGTCCGAGAGCTTTCCGGTGATGGCATTGTGGAACGTCGCCTTGAGGTACGCGTCGTTGACTGCCATCACGCCGACCGCGAGCAGCGGGAGCGCTCCCACGAATTCGGGCATCGGCGGCAGGCGCAGTTGCCAGGAACGGACGTGCACGGGAGCGGCGCCGAGCAACCGTCGTGCCCAGCGAAGTCCGCGTACGGCGTCGCGTGGAGCGCACGCGCCGCACTCGTTTCGGCGCCCAGAGCGACGTCGATGCCATGCCGCGAGAAGCGCGGCGTACTCGTCCCGAAGGCGATGAGTAGAGCCCCCAAGGCCGTCACTCGTCGGAGGTGGCGGCGAGGTGCCAGAAGCCGGTCGCGCTCCGGCCGGGCAATCTGCGCGTCTTGACCTCTGGCGTCTCGAAAGCCCGTGAGGTATGGCCCTCAGGCACCGCCCGGCGGTGAGGAGCTCTCCATGAAGACGTTCGAAGGATCCATGACCGCGCTGGCGACGCCGTTCAAGAACGGCGCGCTGGACGAAGAGGCCTACCGCTGGCTGGTGGGCTTCCAGATCGACCACGGCACGTCCGCGCTGGTGCCCGTCGGCACGACTGGCGAGGCGGTGACCATGACCGCCGAGGAGCGCTTCCGCGCAGTGAAGGTCGCCGTCGACGCGGCCAAGGGCCGGGTGCCCGTCATCGGCGGAGCGGGCTCGAACTCGACCCAAAAGACCATCGACAACGTGCGGCGCGTGCGCGAGGCGGGCGCCGACGGCGCGCTCATCGTGACGCCGTACTACAACAAGCCGACCCAGGCCGGCCTGGTGGAGCATTTCCGGCTCATCGCCAGGGCGCACCCGGGCTTCCCGCTGGTGGCCTACAACGTGCCCGGCCGCACCGGCGTCGATCTGTTGCCCGAGACGTACGTCAAGCTCGCCGAGGTGAAGGAGGTGGTCGCCGTCAAAGAGGCCACTTCCAGCATGAGCCGCGTCATCGACATTCTCGAGCGGGTCGGCGACCGCTTCACCCTGCTGTCGGGCGACGACTTCACCGTGCTGCCGTTCATCGCGTGCGGCGGCAAGGGCGTCATCTCGGTGTCGGCCAACGTGGCGCCGCGGATGATGGCCGACCTGGTGACGTACGCCCGCGCGGGCGAGTGGGCGAAGGCCAGGGAGCTGCAGGTGAAGATGAACGCGCTCCACCGGCTGTTGTTCGTCGAGTCGAACCCGATTCCGGTGAAGTGGGCGCTGCACCTCATGAAGAAGTTCACGCCCGAGATTCGGCCGCCGCTGACGCCGATGTCCGAGGCCAATGCGGCGAAGCTGAAGGACGAGCTGGTCCGGCTCGGCATTCTCTGACGGGCGCAGATGATCCGGGCGGTCGTCACAGGCATCGCCGGGCGCATGGGCGGCACGCTCGTGCGCATGGTGCGCGACGAGGAGGGCATGGAGCTCTGTGGCGCCACCGAGCGCCCCGGCTCGCCCACCATCGGGCTCGACGTCGGCCTGGCCACGCGGCTGGGCACGATGGAGGTGCCCGTGCTCGAGGATCTGGCGAAGGCCATCGAGCAGGGCACGGCCCAGGTGGTCATCGACTTCACCTCGCCCGAGGCCAGCGTTCATCACGCGAAGGTCTGCGCCGACGCCGGCGTGGCGCTGGTGGTCGGCTCGACCGGCTTCTCCGCCGACGCGAAGGCGGAGATCGCCCGCTGCGCGAAGAAGATTCCGGTGGTGATGGCGCCCAACATGTCGGTGGGCGTGAACCTGGTCATCAAGGTCGCCGCCGAGCTGGCGAAGGTCTTGGGCGAGTCGTTCGACGTGGAGATCGTCGAGACCCATCACCGCATGAAGAAGGACGCTCCGTCGGGCACGGCGCTGCGGCTGGCCGAGGACATCGCCAGGGCGCTGGGCCGAACGCCGTCGGACTTCCGCATGTCGCGGGTGGGCCAGACCGGCGAGCGACCGAGGGCCGAAATCGGCATTCAGACCGTGCGCGGCGGCGACGTCGTCGGCGAGCACACCGTCCACTTCCTCGGCGAGGGCGAGCGCATCGAGCTGACCCACCGCGCCACCTCGCGCGACCAGTTCGCCCGCGGAGCGGTGCGCGCCGCGAAGTGGGTCGTCGGCCGGCCCGCCGGGCTGTACGACATGGCCGACGTGTTGGGACTCAGGTGAGGCGCTTTGAAGACTCACGGGAGAGCGTCGCCATGTCTGAACGCTTCTGCCGCGCGCGCATCGGCGGGGAAGAGGTCTGGGCCCGCGTCGATGGCGACTGGCTCACGCCGCTCGATCGGGCTCCGTGGGAACCGGCCCGGCCGAGAGTGAACCGCGTGCCCATCGAGGCGGCCGAGCTTCTGGTGCCGACCGAGCCCTCGAAGATCGTCGGCGTCGGTCAGAACTACCTCGCGCACGCCAGGGAGCTGGGCAAGCCGGTGCCGACCGAGCCGCTCCTCTTCCTCAAGCCGCCGAGCGCCCTCAACCCGACCGGCCGGCCGATCGTCTTGCCCGAGGACAGCGCGGAGGTGCACCACGAGGCCGAGCTGGGGCTCGTCGTCGGCAAGAGGCTTCAGCGCGCCAGCGAGGCCGAGGCGGCCGAGGGCATCTTCGCCGTCACCTGCTTCAACGACGTCACCGCGCGCGACATCCAGCGGCGCGAGGTGCAGCACACGCGCGCCAAGGGCTACGACACGTTCGCGTGCGTGGGGCCGTGGATGGTGACGGGGCTGCGGCCCGGCGAGCTGAGGGTCGTCTGCCGGGTCAACGGGCAGGTCCGGCAGGACGGCCACACTTCGGACATGATCTTTTCGCCCGCGCGGCTGCTCTCGTTCATCTCGCACGTGATGACGCTGCTCCCGGGCGACCTGGTCACCACCGGCACGCCGTCGGGGGTCGGCCCGCTCAAGGAGGGCGACCGGGTGGAGGTGGAGATCGAGGGAATTGGCGTGCTCGTCAACCCGGTTCTGAGGGCGGACCTTTGAGCGACAAGGTGTACATCGGCCTGGGCTCGAACCTGGGTAACCGGGAGGAGCTCCTCTTCGCGGCGGTCGAAGCGCTGGGGCGCATCGACGCGGTGGCCGTGTTGCGCTGCTCGTCGCTCTACGACTCGGCGGCGGTGGGGCCGCCTCAGCCGCGCTATTTGAACGCGGTGGTGGAGATCGAGTGCGCTCTTTCGCCCGAGCGGCTGCTCGTCATTCTCAAGCAGATCGAGCTGGACCTGGGCCGCCGGCCCAGAGAGCGCTGGTCGCCGCGGCCCATCGACCTCGACATCCTCCTCTGGGGAGAGCAGGTGGTGGCCGAGCCCCACCTGCAGGTGCCCCACCTCGAGCTGCACCGGCGCCGCTTCGCGCTGGAACCCTTGTGCGAGCTGGCTCCGGACGCGCATCATCCGCTGCTCGGGGCCACCGTCCGCGAGCTGTTGGCCGAGCTGGCCCCGCAAGACGTGGTGAGGCTCGAATCGGCCCAGTGGCCGCGGTGACGAGGAACGGATGCACCTTCCCTCCGCCATCCTGCTCATCGCCCTCGCGCAAACGCTGCCCGAGGGTCATCCCCCCATCGACGACAAACCGAAGCGCTCGCCGCCTCCACTCGAGCTGAAGGCTCCGCTGCCGCCGAATCACCCGCCCGTTCCCGACGGGCCTGCCCGGAAGGCTCCGCCCACGAGCGACGAGCTCATCAAGCAGCTCGACGCCACGGCGGATCTGAAGACGAAGGAGAAGACGTTCGAGGTGGCCGCCGCGCTCGGCAAGCTCTACTACGCGCACGGGCGCTGGCCCGAGGCGGTCGAGTTCTTGAGCCAGGCCGTGGCCAAGGCCGAGCATGCGCGGCAGCTCTACTTCGAGCAGCGCTCGAAGGCATCTCGCCAGAAGAAGCAGGTGCCGCCGGCCTCGAGCGTGGGCTGCTCTCCCTCGCCGCAGACGACGCTCGATTCGTTGACCGCGCTGGCGAAGGAGAAGGCCAAGGCCAACGACGCGGCGGCGGCGGCGGCCTGCGCCCGGGCGGCGCTCCACCCGCTGATGGAGGTCGACGCCATGCTCGCCAACGCGAAGTTCGTGGTGGGCGACGCCGGCGGAGCGCTCGCCGTGCACGAGCGGCAGCTTCAGCTCTTCGAGTCGAACCCCGAGGCCATCTACGGCCGCGCCGCCATCCTCTTGGACACGCGCGGCGACGACCTCGAGGCGCTGAGGCAGGCGAAGGCGGGCTTCGAGCGCTATCTCCGCGACTTCGGCATGGCGCCCAAGGCGAAGCAGGCGAAGGCGTTCTTGGACCGCACCGACCAGGCCATCGCCGCGGGAGGCATCTCGAAGCTCGCGGGCATGCCGCCGCCCAGACCCGCGCCGCAGATGCCGGTGCTGACCAAGGAGATGATCGAGGCGGTGCAGAACACCGAGGTGACGCCCGAGATGCAGAAGGGCTTCGAGGAGCTCGTCGTCGAAGCCGAGGAGCACCTCGCCAAGGGCCGCTTCCAGGAAGCGCTGGACAACTACAAGCGCGTGGTGCCGTTCCAGCCCGAGAACGGGCGGGCCAAGGCGGGCATGGCCTGGGCCATGGTGGGGTTGAACCGGCAGCCGATGGCCGACCGGGTGTGGATGGTGGCGGTGGGAGCGGATCCGAAGGCGGTCGACCAGCTCGGCGAGACGCTCAAGTCGAAAGGCGACGTGAAGGGCGCGAAGGCGCTGTGGACGCGGCTGTCGGAGACCGCTCCGCGGTACGCCAGCGAGACCAACCTGGCGCGGAAGCTACAGTGAAGCTTCGCACCGTCGACCTGACGCCCGAGCGCTGGCCCGATGTCTAGATGACGCGGGCGGCGAGCAGATCCTGCACGTCGAGCAGCCCCACCGGCCGGCCGTCGGCGTCGACCACCGGCACCTGGTCGATGCGGTGCTCGCGCATCACGGCCGCCGCCGAAAGCACCAGGTCCTCGGGGCTGACGAAGCGCGGGTGGGGGTTCATCACCTCGCGTACCGGGGTGGAGAAGTCGGTACGGCCGCGCTCGACGAGGCGGCGCAGGTCTCCGTCGGTGAAGATGCCCACCAGCCTTCCCGAGCGATCGACGACGTTGGCGGCTCCGGGGCGGCCCTTGGTGTTGGTCATCACCACCACCACGTCCGAGAGCGGAGCGGTCTCGCGCACCAGCGGGTTGGCGTCGCCCTGGCGCATCACCTCGAAGACGCGCATCACCTTCAGGCCGAGCTTCCCGCCCGGGTGGTAGAGCGCGTACTGCTGCTGGGTGAACTGCCGCTGCTTCACCAGCGTCATGGCCAGCGCGTCGCCCATGGCGTGGAGCGCGGCGGACGAGGCCGTGGGCACCAGGCCCATCGGGCAGGCCTCGTCGATCTGGCCGATGTCGAGCACCACGTCGGCGCCGCGCGCGAGCGCCGAGCCCTTGTCGCCGGTGATGGCCACGATGCGCGCACCCAGCCGCCTGAGCGGTGGCAAGAGGCGGACGATCTCCTCGGTGGCGCCGCTGTTCGAGAGGGCGAGCACCACGTCGTCTTTGGAGACGCGGCCCAAGTCCCCGTGACCGGCCTCGGCCGGGTGCAAATAGAACGAGGGGATGCCCGTGGAGGCCAGCGTGGCCGACAGCTTCTGCGCGATGAAGCCCGGCTTGCCGATGCCCGTGACCACCACGTGTCCGCGGCAGGCGAGGATGAGCTCGAGCGTCTCGATGAAGGAGGCTCCGAGCCGGGTGCGGAGCGAGAGGATGGCCCTGGCCTCGTGCTCGAAGACGCCCCGGGCGTAGTCGAGGAGGCGCGAAGCGTCTTTGCCCTTGAGCCGCTTCTTCGGCCGAATGGCAGCCGGCTTGACCATGCGCAATGCAGGGCGGCGCGCCAGGCTGGCTCTCGAGCGACTCATCGGTGGGCGCCTCTTACTCCTCTGCCCGAGGATGTGCCACCTTGACGGTCCGGTCGCGCTCGGTTACTGGCCGCAGCGACACCCCTTTGGGAGAGCCCATGCAGTTCTTCATCGACAGCGCCGACGTGAAAGAGATTCGCGCCGCAGCGGCCATGGGATGCGTCGACGGCGTGACCACCAACCCGTCGCTTCTGGCCAAGGTCGGCCGCCCGCTCGAGGAGACCATCAAGGAGATCTGCAGCATCGTCGACGGGCCGGTGTCGGCCGAGTGCGTGACGACGACCGCCGAGGATCTCGTCAAGGAGGGCCGCCAGCTCGCGCGCATCCACAAGAACGTGGTGGTGAAGATTCCGATGGGCGTGGAGGGGATGAAGGCGGTGAAGGCGCTGAGCGCCGAGGGTATTCGCACCAACGTGACGCTGGTCTTCTCGGCGAACCAGGCGCTGCTCTGCGCCAAGGCGGGAGCCACCTACGTCTCGCCGTTCGTCGGCCGGCTCGACGACATCTCCGAGGACGGCATGGCGATGGTGCAGGACGTGGTGACCATCTACCGCAACTACGGCTTCGCCACGAAGGTGCTGGTGGCCAGCGTGCGGAACCCCATTCACGTGCTCGAGGCCGCGAAGATGGGCGCCCACGTCGCCACCATTCCGTTCAGCGTCATCCAGCAGCTGGCCAATCACCCGCTCACCGACATCGGCATCAAGAAGTTCCTGGCCGACTGGGAGAAGGTGCCGAAGCCGAAGTAGCGCGCTGGCTTCGTCACTCCCATGCGACGTCGAACGTGATGACGCTGGGAGTGGCCAGCTGGTGCTGCGACTCGATCCTCACCGTGGCCATGACGGGCGGTGGCGTTCCCCCGTCGGGGAGCGACGTCTGCGGCGTCGTGGCGTTCCGCAGCTCGATCGTCCCATAGTTGCCCCTTCCCCAGCCGGAGAAGCGGTAACGGCGGCGGCAGGTGCCACCAGGGCTCTGCGAGGTGTCGCAGGCGCCCAAATCGTTTCCGTTCGCGTCCACGCGACGAGTCTCGTAGAGGATTCCGAACCCGTAGCCGCGCGCGTTGAAGCCGTCGTCTGAAGCGAAGGTCACCGTACCGCGCGTGGAGGGAGTCTGGGAAACCTTGATGCCAGCACCATCGGGCGACATGCGGTTCAAATACGCGTCTCCCCACACGAGACCGAACGTGCGGACACCGCTGACCGGAACCTGAACCGTTCCGGTGATGGCCGGGGTGAAGGTGTAGACGCTCGGAGCTCCGCTGTAGACCACGTGCCCGACACGCCAGATCTGCGTGTCCGCATCCCAGCAGCCGTTCGGGCCGTCCCACTGACCGTTCTTCGACTCAATCTGCCCAGTCGCGCAGTTCCGCCGATCGGTGTCGATGAAGAACTCGTTGGGGTCGCAGACGCCGTTGTCGTTCGTGTCGATGAACGGCTCGGGTAGATCGACGAACCACTCGCCAGGGTTCCACATGCCGTCCTTGACGCCGTCCTTGGAGCCGTCGACGAATTCCTCCTCACCGCCCACCACCGCGATGATGGTGACCAGCATGTCGCGCGGGTTCTTGGCGCCGTTGCTGGGCTCGTTCGAGGCGCTGTCGGGCGTCACCTCCTGAGGCATCGGATTCCCGCTCCGGAAGACGGTCTTGGCGATTCCGGTGGTCGCGGACGGCGTGAAGCCAGACTGAGCCTCCGATTCGACCGGGCTGGCGATGGCTCCTGACTCGGCAAACCACTGAACCGTGGTCTTGAGGCCCACCGGATTGCTTGAGCGGTCGACCAGCGTTGCGCGGCAGTCGGTGGCCTGGTCGATTCGGGGCGGAGTGACGCTGTTGAGCGCCCCGATCACGAGCTTGTCGCAGGAGATGCTCAAACCTCTATCCGACGGCTTTCCCGCGACGATCGGCGTGCCCGGGTGGTTGGTGGAGAGCTGAGGCTGGCTGTTCAAGATGGTTGCCCTGACGGTCACGACGCCGACCTCGTCCCCGGACTGCAGCGTGCTCAGCGCGATGCCCGACGCATTGGTTCTGACGCGTGCGGGCTGAACGACCGCACCGCCAGCCCCCGAGGTGGTCATCTCGACGCACACCCCGGGCGTCGGCTGCTGAGCCGAGTCGATCACCCGGAACGCGATCGGCGTCTGAACCTCGCGGCCCGACGACTTCACGCCGAGGAGCGCTTTCACGCCGTCAGCGACGTAGACGATGTTGGCGACGCGCGAGAGCGTTGCGGCGTCGTTCGTCGTGCAATCCGCGCCCGAGCCGCCTCCGGCACCACCGCCTGTCCCGCCGTCGGAGCCGCCGCTGCCCCCGGTGCCTGCATTGCCCACCGTCAACATGATGAACTGGCTCACCTTCTTGCTGCCGCGGTCCCACTCGGCGGTGACGCGCACGTCGCCCTTGCACCGGGCGTCGGTGGCGGCGGCGCAGGTGAACGTCGCGGTGCCCTTGCCCGAGCCGTCGAGCTGAATGAACGAGGGCGTCACCTGACCCGCCGTGGAGGTGAAGCTCACCACGCCGCTCCCGGGCTTTTGGGCCTCGTCCACCGCTTCGACCGCCAGCGTGCTCTGCTGGCCCTTGTCGTCGATGGTCTTGGGGTTCGCGGTGAGCGCGAGGTTCGCGATTCCCTCGACAGGCGGGGTGCAGGCGAGCGCGGCCGCGGTCGAACAGGCGACCCAGATTCGACGCATGAGGTTTCCCCCTCGGGCGGGCGGTGGGCGGACGACAGTATTTCGGTCGCCGCGGCCTCTGGTCAAACGCTCGGTACGCCCGCGCCGTTCCGTGGTATGGGCGCGTCCCACCAGGAGGCTCCATGGACTTCGCGTTCACCGACGAGCTCTATGCCCTGCAGGAGACGGCTCGGAAGTTCTCGCGCGAGGTGGTGCGCCCGAAGGCGGCCCACTACGACGAGACGGCCCAGTTCCCGAAGGACCTGATCCGCCAGGCCTTCGAGCTGGGGCTCATCAACATGACGATTCCGTCCGAGCTCGGCGGGGTGGGGCTGTCGCATCTGGCCCAGGCGGTGGTCGCCGAGGAGCTCGCCTGGGGCTGCGCGGGCGTGGCGACGTCGATCATCGCCAACGACCTGGCGCTGCTTCCCATCCTGCTCGCGGGCTCGGAGGAGCAGAAGAAGCGCTTCGTGGCCCCGTTCACCGAGCGGCTCAAGCTCGCGTCGTTCGCCCTCACCGAGCCCAACGCCGGCTCCGACGTGGCCGGCATGTCCTGCACCGCGCGCCGCGACGGCGACCACTACGTCGTCAACGGTCAGAAGTGCTTCATCACCAACGGTGAGTACGCCGAGCAGTACTCGCTGTTCTGCACGCTCGACCGCACCCAGAGGCACAAGGGCATCATGTGCCTGGTGGTCGAGGGCCGGCCCAAGGGGCTCACCGTCGGCAAGCACGAGAACAAGATGGGCCAGCGCGCCTCGAACACGGTGACGCTCACGTTCGACGAGGTGCGCGTGCCGGTGCAGAACCGCATCGGCCAGGAGGGCGAGGGCTTCCGCATCGCCATGGAGACCCTCGACAACAGCCGCCCGCTCACCGCGATGTTCGCCGTCGGCGTGGCCCGGGCCGCGATGGAGCACTCCATCGAGTACGCCAAGGAGCGGCAACAGTTCGGCAAGCCCATTCGCGAGTTTCAGGCGATTCAGTTCATGATCGCCGACATGGCCGCCGAGATTCAGGCGGCGCGGCTCCTCGCCTACCAGAGCGCGTGGCTGCTCGATGCCAACCAGCGCAACACCCTGGTCTCCAGCTACGCCAAGCGCTTCGCCGCCGACATGGCGATGAAGGTCACCACCGACGCGGTGCAGGTGTTCGGCGGCTACGGCTACATCAAGGAGTACCCGGTCGAGAAGCTGATGCGCGACGCGAAGCTCATCCAGATCTACGAGGGCACCTCGCAGGTGCAGCGCCTGGTCATCGCGCGCGAGCTGTTCAAAGCGGCGGGCGGATGAGTCGCCGTGGCCGCGAGCTTCCAACCGCACTGCCTTTCGTCCCGCGTGCTCACAGCGGCGGCGGCATGGGCGGCGGCAGGGGCTCGACTTCAGGAGGCGCGGGCGGAATCGCCGGTGGAGGCTCGGGGCGAGGCGGCTCCACGAGCTTCGGCCCCGGGCGGGGCAGCGACAACGTCGCGATGGCCTCGATGACGGGCGCGTAGCCCACCGGCACGCGGCTCACCGGCTGCACCGCCTGTGCACCGAGGCACAGCCGCCCTTCGGTGCACCACTCGAACCCCACGCCGAGGGCGACGTTCGCCGGGCCGAAGCGGACCTGGCTGGTGGCTCCGTCGCGCGCCAGGTCGACCTCTCCGAAGCGCTCGTTGTCGGGGTGGTTGCGCAGCGTGGCCAGACCGAAGAAGGTGAAGCGTTGCCACTCGAGCTTCGGCATCACCGTGGCGCCGAGCACGAAGACGGTGTCCCGGCCGTCCTGTATCTCGCCGGCGCACGAGAGCGGGCAGGTGGTCTCGATGCGCGTGGGCACGGAGTAGACGGCTCCGTCGCCGGCCACCGCCAGCCGGACGCGCTCTCTCAGCGGCAGGTCGAGCTTCATCCCCAACCGCGCGCCGAAGAGGAGCCCGCTTGCGGGCACGCCGGTCATGTTGGTCGTCGAGCCGCGTGCCGAGCCGGCCGAGAATTCGATGCCGCCCCAGCCCTCCATCAAGCCGCGGCCCTGCGCGCGAAATGCTCCGGAGAAGAGTAGCTCGGGCAGATACAGCGCCGACGTCGAGGTCGGATCCGGCGCCACCGACGTGACGTAGCTGGCCCGGGCCGAGAGCGCCTGCGTGTCCGCCTCGAGCCTCCCCGGATGTGACGGCGATGTCAGGGCCGGCACCAGCGCGGCCCTGCGCACCGCGGCCGGACGCGTCGGACATCCGCAAAGGAACGAGAGCCAGAGCGCCGCGCCGAGCCACCGCCACATGGCGTCAGCGCCCGAGCAACGGCGATGCCAGCTCGCCCCACGTTCTTGCTTGCGTTGCCCCCGGTTGATGCGTAAATCAGTCGCCGCGCTGCGCTGCGTCAAAACGGTACTGCGCAGGCGAGGAAGAGGAGTCGCCCTTGAAGATTGTGGTCACCGCCAAGCGGGTCGAGGATCCCGAATCGAAGATCAAAGTGAAGCCTGACGGCACGGGCATCGTGCAGGAGGGCCTGAAGTACAAGATCAACCCGTTCGACGAGATCGCCGTCGAAGAGGGGCTGCGGCTGGTGGCCAGACACGGCGGCGAGGTCGTGGTGGTGTCCATCGGCGGCAAGGAGGTGCAGGAGCATTTGCGCCACGCCATCGCGATGGGGTTCCAGCCGCCGGCCACTTTCCTGGTGAGCAAGGCCATCTGGGTGAACCACGCGGGCCCGTTGGACCCGTTCGGGGTCGCGCGGCTTCTGCAGAAGCTGGTCGAGCGCGAGAAGCCGGACATGGTCATCCTCGGCAAGCAGTCGATCGACGACGACCAGAACCAGGTGGGCCAGTACCTGGCGGCGTGGCTCGGCTGGTCGCAGGCGACGTTCGCCTCGAAGGTCGAGTCGTTCGAGTCGGACGCCGAGAAGAACAAGGTGCCGGCGCTGACGCTCTCGGCCGACGGCAAGACGGTGCGGGTGGTGCGCGAGGTCGACGGCGGCCTGGCGGTGGTCGACGCGGCGCTCCCGGCGGTCATCACCACCGACCTGCGGCTCAACCAGCCGCGCTACGCCTCGCTGCCGGGCATCATGAAGGCCAAGACCCGGCCCATCGAAGAGCTCGCTCCGCAATCGCTCGGCGTCGACCTCACCCCGAAGGTGACCGTCACCCGCATGTCGGCTCCGCCCTCTCGCAAGGCGGGCATCAAGGTGAAGGACGTCGACGAGCTGGTGCAGCGCCTCAAGAACGAGGCGAAGGTCATCTGACGGTGCCTGAAGGCCTCTTGCGCACGGCTCGAGAAGGAGAAAAGCATGTCGAAGATTCTCATCGTCGCTGAGCAGCAGCCAAACGGCGCGCTTCGCAAGGCCACCCTCAACGCCATCACCGCGGGCAAGCAGCTCGCGCAAATCGTCGGGGGCGAGGTGCACGTCGTCGCGCTCGCCAAGGACGCCGCGACGCTCGCCGAGGAGCTCAAAGGCTACGGCGTGAAGGCGGTGCACGCGGGCAGCCACGATGCGTTCGAGCACTACCTCGCCGAGCAGTTCGCTCCGGCGGTGGCCGAGCTGGCGAAGGCCATCGGCGCGCAGTACGTCGGAGGTGCCGCCACCGCCATGGGCAAGGACCTCTTGCCCCGGGTCGCCGCGCACCTCGAGGCGGCGATGGCCTCGGACGTGATGAAGTTCTCCGGCTCGGCGGCCGACCTCACCTTCACCCGCCCGATGTGGGCCGGCAACGTCATCGCCGACGTGAAGCTCGCGACGCCCATCAAGGTGTTCTCGGTGCGCGTCACCGAGTTCGCTCCGGCGGCGAAGGAGGGCGCTTTGGCCGAGGTGAAGACGTTCGAGCCCAAGGTGGTGCCGGTGAGCACGAAGTTCGTCGACTTCAAGGAGGTCAAGTCGGCGCGGCCCCAGCTCACCGAGGCGCGGGTGGTCGTCTCCGGCGGCCGCGGCACCAAGGGCGACTTCAAGGAAATCGAAGCGCTCGCCGACGAGCTGGGCGCGGCGATCGGAGCCTCGCGCGCGGTGTGCGACGCCGGCTGGGTGCCGAACGACCTGCAGGTCGGGCAGACCGGCAAGGTGGTCGCTCCCGAGCTGTACATCGCGGCGGGCATCAGCGGAGCCATTCAGCACCTCGCCGGCATGAAGGGCTCGAAGACCATCGTCGCCATCAACAAGGATCCCGAGGCGCCCATCTTCCAGGTCGCCGACTACGGGCTGGTGGGCGACCTGTTCAAGGTGCTGCCCGAGCTGCGCGAGAAGATCCGCGCGGCGAAGTAGCAGGCCTTGGCCCCCGTCGAAGCGATCGACGACGCATTCTTGCGCGCGCTCGGCGTGCACCGCATTCCCGTGCCCGTGCCCTTTCCCGACGCGGGCGGGCCGGTGAACGTCTATGCCATCGAGGACGGCGGCGGCCGCTGGGCGCTCTTCGATGCGGGGTTGGGTACGCCCGAAGCCGAGGCCGCCCTGCGGGAGGGAGCGGCGAAGAGCGGCGTCGACCTGTCGCGGCTGTCGCGCATCATCGTCTCCCACGGCCACGTCGACCACTTCGGGTTGGCGCAGGTGCTCTCCGAGCAGTCGGGCGCGAAGGTGTACGTGCACGCCTCCGACCTCGAGAAGGTGACCGGCCACGGGCGCTGGGTGATGCGGCGCGACGAGTACTTCGCGCTGTTCCGGCGGCTCGGCGTTCCCGAGGAGCTGCTCGAGCCGATCGAGCAGGCGGGAAGGAGAACGTTGCACTTCGCCCGGTCGGTGGATGCAGAAAGGGTGCAGCTGCTCGACGGCGGCGAACGGCTCGACTTCGCCCGCTTCTCGGCCGAGGTGATGCATCTGCCGGGGCATACGCCGGGGCTGGTGTGCCTGTGGGCCGAAGAGCCGCGCTGGCTGTTCGCGGACGATCATCTGCTGGCGCGGGTGTCGCCCAACCCGCTCATCGAGCTCGACGCGCAGGGCCAGACGCTGAAGGCGCTGTGCGCGTACCTCGAGAGCGCGAGGAAGGCACACGCGATGGATGTCGAGTGGGTGCTGCCGGGTCACGGAGCACCCTTCCGGGGTCACCGTGACCTGCTCGACACGCTGTTCCAGTTCTACGAGCGTCGGCAAGAGAAGCTGCTCGCGCACCTTTCGCATCGCGAGGCCACCGCGTACCAGCTGGTCGAGGTGCTCTTTCGCAAGGCCGAGGTGAAGCGGCTGTTTCTGACCCTCTCCGAGGTGGTCGGCAACCTCGAAGTCCTCGAGGAACGGGGCGCGGTGGCCCGCCGCGAGGTGGGCGGGGTGTGGCAGTTCCGGGCGGTGGGGCCCGCTTCAATCTGAGCCCGTCGGGGCGGTACACTCCCCGATGCTCGTCGGAGGGGCCGGCGCACGGGCTGCAAGGGTTGGTCCGGCTCGCCACTTCGGCTATGAGTGCCCTACCGATGAACCGAGTGCTCGAGGGCGTGCCGCGGGTGCATCCTTTGGCGGGGGTGCAGCGCGTGGGAGGTCGGCTTTTGGCGGCCGGCCCGGACGAGCAGCTCCACAGCTTCGAGGACGAAGAGGGCAACGTCTCCGAGGTAGCCGAGCGCATCGTCGAGCTGTCGGACGGCACGCGCACCGTGCGCCAGATCGTCGAGCAGCTCTGCCGGGAGTTCGAGGTCGAGCCCGACGTGTGCGAGCGGGACACCACCGAGTTCGTGCAGCTGTTGGTCGACAAGAAGGTCTTGGTTCTCTGAATGGCGGTCGGGGGGAGTGGAACCAATGCGGGCCGGGCCTGCCGGACCGCGCCGTGAGGAACGCGCCGATGCGTCGAGTGCAAATGAAGCTCTGGGCCGGGTTGGCTTTCGCGATGGCCGTGGTCGCGGGCTGCGACTGCAACCCGGTCGTCGAGCGCGAGCTGTTCTGCGCCTTCAACGGCCCGGTGGACGGGCAGACGCTCACCGAGGCCGACGACATCGACAAGAACGTCCTCAACGGAATCCAGATCAACGTCACCGTCAGTGCGAAGGACCAGGCCGACAACCCGGTCGAGCTCGAGTCGGCGACGCTGGAGATTCGCGCCTCCAGCGAGACGGCGTTCAAGCCCGGGCCCGAGGCGACCCTCGAGGCCGGCAAGGCGACGTTCTCGAGCACCACGCTGCCGCCGCGGCAGACCGTGCTCCGGTTCAACGCCAAGGAGCGCGGCACCGATCTCAGCTGCACCCGGAACATCACCGTGCAGGTCGATCTGCCGCCGCAGGTCCTCGACGTGCGGTACGAGGGGGACGCCAATGGCGACAAGAAGCTCAACCGGGCGGAGCTGCCGAGCTTCCCGGTGATCGCCGTGGTGACGCTGGCGGCGATCGACGACGGGCAGACCGTCACCATTTCGGATCCGTTCGGCACCTACGGCACGGGGACGGTGCAGGCCGGTGAGGCGCGCGTTCCCTTGACCAACCTGCCCCAGACGCCCGAGGCGAAGTACTCGCTGACCGTGTCGACCAAGGCCTCCGACGGGCGCACCATCGAGCGCAAGATGGTGCCGCTGGAGATCGACCTGATTGTCCCGACGATTCAGATCACCTGCCCGGCGAAGGAGATCCTCGGCCCGGCGGACGACACGGATCCGAAGCCCGAGTTCCAGCTCGGAGCGTGCGCACAGGTCGCATCGGACGTGACGAGGGTGGAGCTCAAGCTGGGAGATGGTCAGCCGGTGGTGTGCGAAGGCTCGTGCATCGTTTCGAGCTCGGCCGTGGTGACGTTCGACGTGCCGAAGAGCGGCACGTTGGTGGCGGTGCTGACTGCCATCGCGTTCGATGGGGCCGGCAACTCGGCGCAGGCGACGAAGAACCTGACGCTCGATTTCGAGCCACCGACGATCGCCATCACCGCGCCGCTGGCGTCGGCGAATCCGCAGACCCAGTTCACGGTGGATCTGAAGGCGGACGTGATGGGAGCCGACGGGCAGGTGGTGCGGTTCTTCTATACCGTGCCGCCGTCGACGACGCGGGCGCCCATCGGTACCGACGCGGTGGTGACGGGTGGCAAGGCCCAGGCGCAGGGCTCGTTCCCGGCGAACGGGACGTACAACCTCTACGCGACGGTGACCGACGTCGCCGGCAACGCGGCGGAGGATTCGGAGACGGGAATCGTCGTCAACGCTCCCGGCTGCGACCTCCGCTTCACTCAGCCGGCGGGCAACTCGTCGTATTTGACCGCGAGCAACGACGCGGACCGGAACACACCCGACCTCCAGTACTTCTTCCGGGTGAACAGCACGACGTGTCCGAACACGCCGGTCATTCTGTACGTCAACGGCGCGAACCCGATGGCGACCACCACGGACGGCAGTGGCAACGCCCAGTGGTACGTCACGCTGCCGTCGGGCACGCACAATTTGCGGGCGGACATCGTGAGGAATGCGATCACCACGCAGGTGCCGCACGTGGTGACGGTGGACTTGAGCGTGCCGGCGATCACGTTGCCCCAGAGTGGTCAGCGGCTGAACGCCGCGCTCGATCGCCAGCGGCAGACGCCGGGAGCCCAGTCGACGCTGGCCTACACCGCGACCATTCCGGCCGGTGGGCGCGTCGACATCTGCAGCAACCAGACGCCGGCCCCGATGAACGCGACCGCGTGTGCCGACGGAGCGGCCGGCTGGTGGACGCTCCAGCAGAATGCCCCGAACAACCAGACCGATTTCACCTTCCCGGACGGCGCCTACAGCATCAAGCCGGTCGTGGTCGTGGGCACGTCGACCAACGTCGGTGCGCCCGTGGCCCTGCAGGTCGACACCGTGCGGCCGACGGTCACCCAGGCTGTGACGTGGGTGGGCGATGCGAATGGCGACCGCCGGTTGAACATCGCCGAGCTCGCGGGGCAGCCGCCACGGGTGGTGGTGATGACCAGCGAAGCGGTGACGATCGTCGTGCGCGACCGCCAGAGTGGTACGGCCTACTCCGCGCCGACCTCGTCTCCGAGCGGCATGGCGACGGTCGCGCTCGATCGGAACATCACCACCACGGAGGCCAATTACGACCTGGCGATCGAGCTCACCGACGGCCTGAGCAATTCGAACGTTCTCGTCGCCGGGGCCGAGCCGGTCGATACCCACGCGCTGACGACGGTGCGCGTCGACAAGGCCGCGCCGAGCTGTACCTTCACGGTGCCCACCAAGAGCCAGCTCGGGGTTGCCGACGATGCCGACGCGGCTGCCGGCTATCAATTGCGTGCGTCCGTGAGCACGTCGAGCGACGTGGGTACCAACGGCGTTCGCATCGACCTGACCGGGGCCGCCACGCAGCAGGCAACGGTGACTCCGAGCGCGAACGTGGCGACGCACGACTTCACCGTCTCGTCGACCGGAACGCTGACGTACAACCTCGCGGCCACGTGCACGGACGAATCAGGGAACGCGACCAGTGCATCGCGCCCGTCCATCGTCGTCGACAACGAAGTGCCGAGCTGCTCGATTCAGGACCCGAACTCGAGCCAGCAGTACGGCACCTTCACCATCGCCACCCGGGTCAACGTGACGGGGACGAACATCGATGGTCTCCCCGTGGAGATTTCGTCCAGCCTGCAGGCACAGCCGCTGGGCACGCTCACGGTCGCGTCGGGAGTGGCCCAGGGCAACATCACGTATCCGAACGGAACGCAGACCGTGAGTGCGAGGGTGACGGATCTCGCCGGCAACGTCGGTTCGTGCGCGATGCCCAACGTCGTGGTGAACGCCGTCGGCTGCAGTCTGACGATGACGAAGCCGGTGACCAACGGATTCCTCAACAAGAGCGACGACGTGGTGGGTGGGGCTCCGGCCGACGTCGATGTCACCGGAAGCTCGAGCAACTGCAACAGCGGCCAGACGGTGAAGATCTACCGGTTGTCTCCGCGCACGGAGATCGGCAGCGGCACGGTGAACGGTTCGGGCAACTTCTCGATTCGCGTGCAGCTCGCCGAGGGCGTCTACGACATCGAGGCGGAGATCGACAACGGCGCCGGCGTCAAGACGTCGACGACGGCCACGAACGTAACGGTGGACATCACCGATCCGACCGTGGGGTCGGCCACTCCGACCGGAGCGAGCCTGTTCGTGGTCGCTCGAGATCCTCACAACCCGAGCTTCGCCAGTGCCGCGTATGCTCAAGACGAATCTCCGGGCGCGCCCGGAAACATCACCGTGACCGTCAACAACATCGGCGGAGCGGTGGGTGGTGACGTGCGCGTGCTCTACGGCAACGCTCTCGTCGGAGGTCCGACCCAGATCACCGCAGATCCTCAGGCGCAGGTGACGATTCCGGTCGTCCTGTCACACAACACGTCGGGTCAGTTCACGATCGAGGTGCGCGACCGCGCTGGGAACGTGGTGAAGCCGACCGACGCGCCGATGCAGGTCGACGTGATCGCTCCCGGTGCGCCGAGCGTGTCACAGATGGTGCAGGACGCGCGGCGGGCGACGATAGCGTTGGCGTGGAACCAGACGTACGACGACGGCAGCGACGCGACGTCGGGTGCGCACCAGGGGTACGACGTTCGGTGGACCTACAACGCGATCAAGGTGGCAGGCGGTGGCGAGACCACCGCAATGACCGAGCCCGACTACTTCTCGTCGAGCAAGTCGAAGGCCGAGCCGATCGTCGGCCCGAACAATACCGTGCACACGCTCACGCTGCCGCCGATTGCGACGTATTACATCGCGGTCAGGGCGAGGGACGAGGTCGGAAACTACTCGACGTTCACAGCGCCGACGGCGCTGGCGAACCCGGGCACGCAGTCGACGCTGACGAACCCCACGAACGTCACGGGGCAGCTCTACGGCCGAACGATCGCTGCTCGCGGAAGCTTGAACAACGATGGCGTCGATGACCTGGTCATTGCCGCAGATAGCGCCACCATCGGAACAACGACGAATGCCGGTATCGTTTACGTCTATTACGGGTCCGCGTCCCTGACGTCGCAGACGTCCTGCGTTGCGCCTGCCTGCCAGGCGATTCAGTCGTACGAGACGGTTTCGCAGCGGTTCGGGTTCGACGTGTCCGTCGGCAACGTCGGTGACCTCACGAATGAGAACAAGCCGGACCTGGTAGTCGGAGCACCCAATTACGACTGCGTGTCGAGCGCACCGGTGTGCGGTGCCGGCACTGAAGGGCGCGCCTTCATCTACTTCGGTACGAGCACGTCCGCGGCGATCGATACGAGCACCGGCGCATTCATCGAGATTCGAGGCAATGCGGGGAGCCAGCTCGGTCACACGGCGCAGGTGATTCCGGACATCGATGGAGACGGTCTTGCCGAGGTCGCCCTCTCTGCCCAGGCCGAAAACTCGAACCGGGGCCGAATCTACGTATTCAGAGGGCGGAGTCGGGCAGATTGGCTCCTTGCGAGGACTGGTACGGACACGTCGGGTGCGCAGTACATCCCGCTGTCGTCCGCGACGTGGACTTTCGAGGGACCGGCGAACACGAGTGGTGGCCCACTCGCCTCCGGAGGGAACAACTTCGGCCGCCACGCCGGAGGCTTCGCATGGATCGGAGACGTCTTCGGTCCGGCGGGCAGCCCTGACGGAGTTCCGGACTTCGCGATTCCCGCGTCGAAGGTTTCGCTGCAGCGCCTCTACCTGTTCTCCGGTGCTTTCGTCGCTGGAGAGACAACGCCCATCACGACCGGCGATGCGCCAACCCCCAACGAGGCACAGCAGACGCTCTCGATGACTCCGATTGCCGGGACCGCCCTCAACGGTTTCGGCTTCCGGGCGCTCGGCGGCATCGATGTCATCAACGGCACCGGAGTGGACCTGTTGGTGAGCTATCCGCTGGGAAATGAGGTGCAGATCTTCGCCGACCCGACGGGAGCTGGCTTCCCAACAACGCCGTCACTCCGTATCGGCGGTGCCAACAGCTTCGGTGTCGCGACTGCGGCGGCCGACTTCGATGGCGATGGAAAGGTAGATGTCGCCATCGGCGAAACCGCCGCAGCGGACTCGTCAGCATGGGTGTTCTACAGCCGTCAGGGGTCGTTCGACTTGACGGCCGGATCGGGATTTGCGCAGTCGCGACTCCTGCGTCCTGGTCCGTCGAACTTCGGAACCCAGATTGTGTCGGGCGACTTCAATGGAGATGGCAAGCCGGACCTCGCCATTGCTGACTCCGCCGTCAATCCGGGTAAGGTGACGCTATGGCACCCGTAGAGACCAGTGGGCCCGTGAGGAAGCGTTATCTACCGCCCCGGGTGAAGTCGCAGAGGATTCTCCTGCCCAACCTGTTAGCCACGACCTGCGGCAGCCAATACACCTGCGTGCAGGGAAATCCTCCGTGCTGCGCGCCAAGCCAGTCTGAGTGTGACACCTTCTGTCCATGATGCGGCTCTGCTCGCCGCAGGCGGGGAGCAGATCGGCGTCGATACGGCTCTCCTCGAATTGGTGAGGCCCCGGTGTGCCTGGTCGCCATTCAGGGGTGTGGGTGACTCAGAAGAGCGGTTGTCGTTGCGCCGCGTGGAGAGCCTCCGGCTCGATGCGCGGCAGTCGATCGACGGCTCACCTGCGCCATGGGGTTACTACGCGCTCGAAGGCAGCGTGTTGCGCGCACACATACCCGATGACCCATGGGCCGCGGAGTCCATCCTCCGCATCGGCTACCAAGTGGCTGCGCTGAGACAGGGCGGCATCCTGGTGCACGGCTCGGGCGTTCGCTACGGCGACCGGTGCGTCGTCGCCATGGGGCCGAGCGGAGCGGGGAAGTCGACGCTCGCAGCCCTGTGCGCCAGGTCGGAGCTCGGCGCCTCGCTCATGTCCGACGAAGTGATTCTTCTCCATCCAGATGGCTGGGCAGCGGGCACGCCATTCCGCTCCACGCTCGAAGTGCCCGGTTCGCCGGACATCGCCCGACTTCGCGGGGTGTTTCTGTTGGAGAAGGGCGATCGCGAACAGGTGGAACCGCTGCCGGCACACACGGCCACGGCTGCCTTGATGTCTCAAGTCTTCCGGCCGATCGAGGGAGAAGCCACGGTCGCGGAGATTTTCCAGCGGCTCGGCGCGGTGCTGTCGACGGCCGGAGTCTTCCGACTCACCTTCCGCAAGCACGAAGCGGTGGGGGCCTTCGTCCGGGACTGGGTCCATGCTGGCCACTGACATGGCGGCCGTCGCCCGCATTCTCGAGGGGCGGCCGCTGGGCGCGCGCATGTGGATTCGCGGCGTCGGCCGGAGCATGGCTCCCATCATTCGCTCGGGTGACGCGCTGCAAATCGTCCGCTGCGAGCCGTCGGAGCTCTCGGTGGGAGACATCGCCGCGCTCGGTGGCCCCAATGGAACCCTGGTGGTGCACCTGGTCGTCTCGACCCGGCCGGTCCGCACCTCCACGTTCCTGGGTCGGCCGGACCCACCCGACCTACGCCCGCTCGGCCGCGTCGTCGCCCTGCGCCGCGGGCGATGGACGTTCCCTACACCGGCCATCGTGCGGCCGGCGCTGCTCTGGGCTCATCGGCTCGCCTCGCGCGCCGCTCGGAATGCGGCCCTGCGGAGGGCGCTCGATTGGGGCCGAAATTTGCTCGCGTCGCGCGCGACACTCGCCATTCGCACCGCCTGGGTGGGCACGGTCGAGGTCCGGAAGCTGGTTCCGAACGACTTGGAGGCCGCGCTCCTGTTCACGGGCGACAACGTCCCCGGAGCCGCCGTCGCCGTGGCGCAGCTCCTCCCGGCTCGCTGGCAGGAACGGGGCGGGGCGTTCGGAGCGCTCCGCCGCGACGGCTCGCTGGTCGGCTTCACCTTCCTCGACGAATACCGGCGCGAGGGCGTCGACCTGGATGGATACTGGATTCGCTTTCTCCACGTCGCTCCCATCGCTCGCGGCATGGGGCTCGCCGGCGCCCTCGTTCGCGAGGCCTGCGCCGAGGCGAAGCGACAGGGAATCCGCCGCGTCCACGCCGACGTCCTCGCCGACAACGCGGCCTCGCTCGCGGTCTTCACCCGCGAAGGCTTCGTTCGCGACGACGCGCTCACGGCGCTCGTCCAACAGAGGCTCGGCTCGGACGCGCGCAAGCTCGTGGCGCTGACCTGGTCCAATCTGGAGTAGCGCGGTGGCCACACCCTCGGAGAATTCTCATCGGCCGCTCGTCGCCGACTCGGTGCTGCTCGGCATCACCGCCCTCTGGGGCGCCACCTTCGTCGCGGTCAAGGACGCGCTCGAGAGCGCCGACGCGTTCAGCTGGCTGGCCCTGCGGTTCTGGGTCGCCGCTCTGGCCGCCGCCGTCCTCGCCGCGCTCCGCCGTCGCTCGAGCATCGAGCCCATCATCGACTGGCCCACCGCGCGCGCCGGAGCGCTCCTCGCGCTCTTCCTCTTCGGGGGCTTCGTGCTCCAGACTTTGGGCCTACAGCGCACCACGCCCTCGCGCTCGGCATTCATCACCGGTCTGGCGGTGCTCCTCGTGCCCTTTCTCGCCGTCCTGGTCACCCGCCGCTGGCCCCGAGTGCCCTCGCTCGTCGGCGTCGCCCTCGCGGTCTTGGGGCTCGAGCAGCTCACCGGCGCGGGCCTGGGTCAGCCCACCGCCGAGCCCACCCGCCTGGGCGACCTCTTGACGTTGGGCTGCGCCTTCGCGTTCGCCTTGCAGATCGTCTTCACCGAGCGCTGGGCCAAACGCCGCTCCGCCGCCGCCCTCGTCGCCGCGCAGCTCTTCGTCACTGCCGTGCTCGCCACCGCCGCGCTCCCGTTCACCGCGCGCCGCGTGGACTGGAACTTGGGCTTCGTCGGAGCGCTCGTCTTCTGCGGCGTCTTCGCCTCGGCCCTGGCCGTCACCGTCCAGACCTGGGCCCAGGCGCGTACCTCGTCCGTCCGCGCCGCGCTGATCTTCTCGCTCGAGCCGGTCTTCGCCGCGCTCTACTCGGTCGCCCTCGGCCGCGAGCATCTCGGCCAGCGCGAGCTCGCCGGCGGCGCGCTCATCGTGCTCGGCGTCGTCACCGCCGAGGTGGGCAACGCCCTCATCGACCGATTCCGCCCCGCGCCGTCCCTCAGCGATGGTGCGAAATCGAGCCCACCGGGCTGAGGCAGGCCACCGGCCTGGAGCCGGACGGAGCCGCGGGGCACTCGGGGTGCAGCGTTCCCCTCGCCTTCACGTACTTGCCGTTGAACTCGATTCGCTCCTCGTGCGAGCGGATGGCGCCTTCCGTCCACGGTGCGTCGAGGTACACCGCGGTGCCGTCCGACAACCGGACCACGGCGTGCCCGCGGTACACCGCCGGCGGCGTGGGGTTCTCGCGCACGTCGATTTCCTCGTAGATGCCGTACACCACCGCCTCGCCCTGCGAAAGCTGCGCCGAACGCGAGACGTGCACCAGCGACGCGCAGCCGACCGTGGCGAGCGCAGCGAAGAGCCAGCGTTTCATGGCGCGACTCTATCCCGGCAGGAGCCGGCGCTCCGCTCCTGCTCCCACCGAGAGGCGGGTGGGGTATACAGACCGCCCGCGATGGCGGTCGAGCTCAAGCGCGGCGGGCTGCACCTGACGGGCACGGCGCTCTGGCTCGACGCCCGCCGCAAGTCCGAGCTCTCGTTCGTCTCGCACGCCCACTCGGACCACATCGCGCGCCACGAGCGCGTCATCGCCACTTTTCCCACCGTCAAGCTGATGGCGCACCGGCTCGGCGAGCTTCCCTCGGCGCTGCCGGTGCCGTACCACCGGCCCTTCGACCTGGGCCCGCTCAACCTCGAGCTGCTCCCGGCCGGGCACATTCTCGGCTCGGCGCAGCTTCGCGTCACGCGCTCGGACGGGCTGCGCATCGTCTACACGGGTGACCTGAACCTCGAGCCCTCGCTCACCGCCCAGCCCGCGCAGATCGCCGAGTGCGACACGCTGGTCATCGAGTCGACGTTCGGGCACCCGCGCTACCGCTTCCCGCCGCGCCAGCAGGTGCTCGCAGACATCGAACGCTGGGTGCGCGCGCAGCTCGACCGCAACGTCGCTCCCATTCTCGTGGGGTATCCGCTCGGCAAGTCCCAGGAGGCCATCAAGTATCTCGGCGACCGCGGCTTCCGACTCGTGGCCCACGAGTCCACCCACGCGATTTCGGAGATCTACCGCTCGTTCGGCGTCAACCTGAACGTGCGGCGCTTCGACGGCGAGCTTCGTCCCGGGGAGGTCGGCATCTTTCCGCCCTTCCTACGCTCGCGGGCCCTCAAGCGCATCTGGCCTTTCGCCACCGCCGCCCTCACGGGCTGGGCGCTCGATTCTTCCGCCGCCGCCCGCTACGGCTGCGACGTCGCCTTCCCGTTGTCCGACCACGCCGACTGCGAGTCGCTCATCGGCTATGCCGAGCGATGCGGGGCCGAGGAGATCATCACCCACCACGGCTTCGCCGAGGAGCTCGCCGAGGCGATGCGCAAGCGCGGCCTCAGGGCCCGCGCCGCCGGCGGCCGGCCGCTCCAGATGAGCCTCTTCGGCGAGGCGGACACGGTCATCGAGCTGAAGCGCCGCCGCATGAGCGCGTAGCGGTCGGATGCCGCCGGGGCCGTGGCGCAGCCTGCGACGAGCAGGACGAGCGCCGAGCAAAGCATCACGCCTCCGGCGACTGCACGACGAGCTTCTCCTTGCCGCACACCGCGCAGCGGAAGTGGATGAACAGGTCCTCCTGGCTGTCCTCGGGCACCTGGCCGGGCTCGACGCCGAGCTCCTCCTTCGCCAGGTTCGGCACCTTCTCGGGAATCTCGTTCGCCTTCAGCGCCTGCACGAACGCCATCTCGCGGTCGTGGCACTCGCGCGACTCGGGGCCGACCAGCCACGGGGGCTCGATGCTCGACGGGAGCTGGGCCAACGCGTCGAGGTGCGCGACGGCCTCGGTGAGGTACGCCAGCCGCCGCAGCCGCGCCTCCTCGGGCAGGGCAGCGAAGGCCCGGAAGCCCTCGAACATCGCCTCGCGGTCTCCGTTGGTGGCCGCGTTCAGAAGCTCGATCGCCGCGTCCGAGGAGTCGAGCGCCTCCTCCCAGTTGTTCTCCGGGGTGAAGCCCGCCTCGAGGAGCGCGGTGAACAGGTGCGCCGCCGCCAGCCGCGAGCGCACGGTCGCGTGGTGCTCGAGCCCCTCCTGGGGCAGCTTCAGCTCGAAGAGCGCTCCGGCCGTGCGCGGATCGACCGGACCGGTCAGGTCGTCCATCTGCACGTCGGCGTTCATCAGCTCGCGCAGGACGTTGGCCGCCGAGAAGCGGAAGAGCGGCTCGACGCCCACCTCGCGCAAATACATCGCCGCGAAGGGCGCCTCCTTCGTTCCCAGCCGCAGCGCCTTCTGCGCACGGTCGACGACGCCCGGGTCCGCCACCGGCCGGCGGTTCTCCAGCCGCGCCTTCACCGCCTCGCGCAAGAGCGACTCGAGGCTGCTGCCGGTGGTGAGCCGCCCCGGCAACGCCGGCCTCAGCCCCGGCACGTCGAGCACCCACGCCGGCGGGTTGCCGAGCCGCTTCAGGTTGCGGAAGAAGAGGGTGCCCGGGTTGTCCTGCGGCCGGAACGGCGGCAGCTCGGACTCGGCCTCGGCAGCGCTCTTTTGCCCCATCATCTGCGCCCGCTGCTCGCGGGTGAACGAGGTGATGCCCACCGCCGGCGGCGGAGGCGGGGGCGGCGCCTCCTCGCCGTCGAGGCCCACCACCCGGTCCATGTCGACGTCCTCGTGCTCGATCGCCTCCAGGCCGCGCGCACCCGAGAAGTCGCACCGGAGCAGCTTCACCTTCTCGAAGGTGCACCCCTCGAGGTTGGCGCCGCGGAAGTCGCAGTCCTGCAGCCGGCCGCCGTGGAACCACGCGTTCGACAGGTCGGCCTCACGGAAGCTGACCTTCGAGAGGTCGCACTTGTCCCACTCGGTGCCGACGAGCGTCAGGCCCGAGAGATCCGCGTTGGCCGAGAAGAGCTGCGCGAAGGTCGCGCCGGTGTGGTCGAGCGCGACCTTGCCCGCCTTGCGCGCCTTGTTCCACTCGGTGGCGCCGCTTCGCAGAAGAGTTTCGATGCTGGGAGCCTTGGGCATAGAAACGCTTTTACCTAGATGCTCGAGTTCCGGATAGAAGAAGACAACGCGGGCGTGCGCCTCGACAAGTACCTGCGCAAGAGGCTGCCGAACGTCCCCGCTTCCCACCTGTTCAAGATGATCCGCACCAAGAAGGTGCGGGTGGACGGCAAGCGGGCGCAGCCGGATCAGCCGCTCGAGCTCGGGCAGGTGGTGTCCATTCGCGGCACCGAGGAGCGCCTTTTGCCTCCGCCTCAGGTGCGCCGCCCCCTCCCGGTCGACCCGTCGAAGCTCGACGTCCTCTTCGAAGACGACTGGATGATGGCCATCAACAAGCCCAGCGGAATGGCGGTGCACCCGGGCAGCGGCATCACCTCGGGCACGCTCGTCGACTACGTGCGGGCGTATCTCGGCCCGAGGGCGGTGAGAAACGACTTCGCCGCCAGCCCCGCACACCGCCTCGACCGGGAGACCAGCGGCGTCATCCTGGTGGCCAAGCGCCGGCCGGCGATGGTCCACTTCACGGAAGTGTTCACCCACGGGCGGGCGAAGAAGCGCTACCTGACGCTGCTCATGGGCCGCATGCCGAAAAGCCACGGCGTGGTCGATCTGCCACTGGCCGAGCACCAGCAGAGTGCGGCCTCCAAGGCGCGGCGCGGCATCAACCTGCAGGAGGCCGTCACCCGCTGGTCGGTCGTTCACCAGACGAGCGAGTGCGCCTACGTCGAAGCCGCCATCGAGACTGGCCGAACGCACCAGATTCGGAGACACTTTGCCGCCATCGGGCACCCCGTCGCCGGCGACCGCAAGTACGGCGACTTCGGCTTCAACCGGGAGGCGAAGGCCCGCTGACGGGCGGCAAGGCTGTTCTTGCATGCGCAGCGCATCGAGTTTCCGCACCCCCAGGACGGGCGGCGAATGGTGGTCGAAGCGCCGCTCCCGTTTGAATTGGCCCAGGTGCTGAAACGCGCGGGCATCGAGGCGAGATGAAGAACGGAGCCGATCGACGGAGGCACCGATTGGTGCTCCAGGGAGTGAAGGGCCCGCGGCGCGGCCTCCGTCGCCTGCTGCCGGCTCTGGGCTGGCTGCTCCTCACCGGCACCACCGCGTTCTTCGTGGTGGGCGGCGTCGTCTACTACGCCTACTCGCGGAATCTGCCCGACATTCCCCGCGTCGACCGGTACTGGCCGCCCATCCTCTCCGAGGTCTACACCGACGACATGGTGCTGGCCGGCGAGTTCTACCAGCAGCGGCGCAAGGTGGTGCCGTACGACGCCATTCCCAAGCGGCTGGTGCAGGCCTTCATCGCCGCCGAGGACTCGGCCTTCTTCGACCACGGCGGCGTCGACGTCGTCAGCACCGCGCGCGCGGCCTTCAAGTCGCTGCTCGCCAAGGCAAGAGGCGGCGGGTCGATTCAGGGTGGCTCGACGCTGACGCAGCAGACCGCGAAGGCGGTGCTGGTCGCCGCCGAGCTGGACCGCATCGATCCGCTCGCGCTGATGGCCGAGGCCGAAGCGGCGGTGCCTCATGTCGGCGAGCCCACCAACGAAGAGCTCGCCGCCGAAGCCGACGCGCTGAGAAAGCAGAAGATCAACCCGCCCAAGACGCCCGAGGAGGAGCGCGCGCTCCTCGAGGAGGCGAAGGGCCGCGTCCGCCGCAAGAACGAGCTCTTGCGGCAGGACCAGGTGCGGGCCACCTTCATCCGCCTGAAAGAGGAGCGCACCCGAACTGCCTTCAAGAAGGCCACCACCAAGAAGCTCGAGCGGAAGATCCGCGAGGCCATTCTCGCCCTGCGCCTCGAGGCGGCGCTGACGAAGGAGGAGATCCTCTACCTCTACCTGAACAACGTCTACCTGGGGCACCACAGCTACGGCGTGCAGTCGGCGGCCGAGAACTACTTCCGCAAGGACGTGCGCCAGCTCACCCTCGCCGAGATGGCGCTGCTCGCGGGCCTGCCCCAGGCGCCGTCGCGCTACTCGCCGTTCCGCAACCCGGAGACCGCGAAGCGCCGGCGCAGCTACGTCTTGGGGCGCATGCTCGCCGAGGGGATGATCTCCAAGGAGGAGCACGACCGCGCCGAGGCCGAAGAGGTGCGAGCCCTGCCGGTGGAGGACGTCTTCCATTCGTTCGCCCCGTACTTCACCGAAGAGGTGCGGCGCGACGTCGCCACCCGTTACGGCTCGAGCGTGCTGCTCAACGACGGCCTGAAGATCTTCACCACGATGGACTCCGAGCGGCAGCGCGCCGCGCAGGAGGCCGTCTTCAAAGGCCTCATCGAGGTCGACAAGCGGCAGGGCTACCGCGGGCCGCTCATCGACGAGCCGCTCTCGGGCGAGGCGCTGAAGCAGCACATCGAGCGGGCCACGAAGGTGCTGAACGGCGCTCCCATCGAGCCGGGGCGCTTCTACGTGGGCGTGGTGACGTCCATCGACGAGAAGGGGCTTCTGGCCGAAGTGCAGGTGGGGCCGCACAAGGGCGTGTTGCCGCTGCTCGGCATGCGGTGGGCCCGCAAGGTGAACCCCGAGCTGTACTACCCGGCGGTGATGCTGACGTCGATGAAGGGCGTGCTGAAGGTCGGGCACGTGGTGCTGCTCCGGGCGGTGGCCGACAAGAAGGGCCTGGTCGACGACAAGGAGCAGTGGAACGAGTCGTTGGCCCGCGAGGTGCCCGACGGCGTGCAGCTCTTCCGCCTCGAGCAGGAGCCCGAGCTGCAGAGCGCGCTCGTGTCCATCGACCCGCACCGGCAGTACCTGGTGGCGATGGTCGGCGGCTACGACTTCGACGCGAACGAGTTCAACCGCGCGTTCCAGTCGTGCCGGCAGCCGGGCAGCGCGTTCAAGCCGCTCACCTACGCCGCGGCCATCGAGCAATTGGGATGGAATCAGGCCACCGTCATCGTCGACAGCCCCATCGTCTACGACGACCCGTCGAACCAGACGCGGTGGAAGCCGGAGAACTACGACGAGGAATTCAAGGGCGACGTGCTGCTCCGCCACGCGCTGGTGAACTCGATGAACCTGCCGGCCATCAAGGCCTTCATCGCCGTCGGGGTGAAGGAGATGTCCGCCTGGTCGAAGAAGCTCGGGCTCTCCACGCCGCTCAACCAGGACTTCTCGGCCGCGCTCGGCTCGTCCTGCGTCGTGCCCGCCGAGCTGGCCAACGTCTACGCCACGTTCGCCCGGTACGGGGTGAAGAAGCCGTTCTACTTCATCCGCAAGATCGAGGATCGCTGGGGCCGCACCATCGAGGACCACACCGCCTACGACGACCCCTGGGCCAGCCTCGAGGACCGCGTGGCGGCGGGCTACGCGGCGCTCTACGAGCCGGGCGCGCGGGTGATGAGCAAGGAGACCGCGTTCATCATGGTCGACCTGATGCGCGGCGTGGTGAAGGAGGGCACCGGCTTCGGCGCCACCAGGCTGGGCAAGCCCGCCGCCGGAAAGACCGGCACCACCAACGACTCGTTCGACGTCTGGTTCTCGGGCTTCACCCGCGACCTGGTGGCCACCGCGTGGGTCGGTTACGACATCAACGTGCACCCGCTGGGCAAGTACGAGAACGGCGGGCGCGCCGCGCTCCCCATCTGGCTCGGCTACATGAAGCGGTCGCTCGAAGGCCGGCCCCAGGGCGAATTCCCGCCGCCGCCCGGCGCCGACCTGATGCGGCTGCGCATCGACGCCAAGACCGGCAAGCGCGCCTCGAGCGGCTCGCGGCAGATCGTCGAGATGTGGTTCACCTCGAAGACCGCTCCGGTCGAGGCGCAGCCCGAAAAGGGCGTGGTGGACACCAACCAGTTCCTGATGGACCAGACGCAGTAGCGGCGCGTCAGGTCGGGCGTCGTTCACGTTCTGCGTGGCATTGGGCATCGGCCAGGCCGGTTCGGTGAAGGTGGGCTGGGCGGTCGGACCGCTCGACACCGAGCGGGCGCGCCGCAGCGGGCTGTTGGCGCTCCGACGGGATTCAGGGCGTGGGTGCCGGCGTGCTGCGCGGAGCGGGAGACACCCGCTCGACGTTCCTCGCCAACGTCGTCGGGCACTACGCCATCGGGCTGCCGCTGTCGATGGCGCTGGGGCTGTGGCTCGACTGGGGCATCGTGGGCATCTGGTGGGGCTTGTCGGCGGGCCTGACCGCGGTGGCGGTGGCGCTTCTTTCGCGCTTTCTTTGCGTCACCTCGAAGCCCATTGTGCCCATCGGGTAGAGGTCAGGACGGCTTCGACACGAGCAGCCAGATGCCGAGGCCGAGCATCAGCACGCCGGCGGCCCGGTGCAGCCACACGAGCGGCACCACCCTGGCCAGCGCCGCGCCGGCCAGCACGCCCACCGCCGACGACGCCACCAATGCCAGCGCGGCGCCGAGGAAGACCGACCGCCTCGACGTCGTCGCCGCCGAGAGGGTGAGGGTCGCCAGCTGCGTCTTGTCACCCAGCTCGGCGAGGAAGATGGTCGCGAAGGTGGTCAAAAGAAGCCGCCAATCGAGCATTGCTGTCCTCCGGCCCGCAGCATCGGTGGGAGCTTTGGTTTTGGGAACGCGCGGGCGCGCTCGCGCGTGTACGAGCGTGTCGGCCGGCCGCTGCGGCGAGTTGCCACGGCCCTGCGCGTGTGCAGTTTGAGGCAGCCATGATTCCCCTGAGCGACGACAACCCGACCCTCAGCCGGCCGGTGGTGACGTTCGGGCTGCTTGCCGCGCTGGGTGGCGTCTGGGTCTTCATCCAGGGGGCGGGGTTCAACGCGCTCCAGCTCGCGGCGACGGTGTGCGACTTCGGGTTGGTTCCCGGAGAGCTGACCGGCCGAGCCGACGTCGGGCTGGCCGTGCCCATGGGCCCGGGAGTGGCCTGCGTCGTCGACCGCGAGCCCGTCAATTTCTGGACGCCGCTGCTCTCGATGTTCCTCCACGGCGGCTGGGGCCACCTGTTGGGGAACGCGCTGTTCCTCTGGGTCTTCGGCAACAACGTCGAAGACAGCATGGGGCGCCTGCGCTTTCTCGCGTTCTACCTCTTGTGTGGCCTGGCGGCGGCCGGCACGCAGGTGGCGGTGGACCCGGCCTCGCCGGTGCCGATGGTCGGCGCCTCGGGAGCCATCTCGGGCGTGCTCGGCGCGTACCTGGTGCTCTACCCGCGCGTGCGGGTGCGCACGCTGGTGTTCCTCTTCATCGTCGACCTGCCCGCTTACGTGGTGCTGCTCACGTGGATCGTCTGGCAGATCATCGGTGGCCTGCCGCAGCTTTCGTCCATCAGCCCCGAGGCGGGAGTGGCCTTCTGGGCCCACATCGGCGGCTTCGTCGCGGGGCTGCTCATGGTGAAGCTGTTCGAGAACCGCCGTCGCGTGGTCAAGCGCACGTACCTCCGCCACCGGCTTCACCCGGATCACCCCTGACGCCGCCGCGGCTCAGGCCGAAAACCCCTCAGCGCCCGGCGCGCGACTCGGCCCAGAGCTTGAGCAGCTCGCGCTCGATGGCCTCGTACAGATGCTCGACGTCGACCCGCGGCTCGTCGGCGCAGCGGCGGAACACCACCAGCGGGAAGAGCACGATGCGCGTGCTGCGGAACCTCAGCGCCGGCACGCGGCCCTCGGCGTCCTCCACCATCACCCAGTGGAAGCCGAGCTCGTGCGCCACCACGTCGCCGAAGGCCGCTCCGGCGTTCTCGATGGTGCGCATGTCGGCGGCGGTGACGGCCCGCTCGTCGATGAGCCGCTGCAGCCACGGGAGATCTGCCCGCTTCTTGCGCAGCTCGACCTTGCCGTAACGGCTCCGGAGCAGCTTCTCGATCGCGGCGGTGCGGTGGCCCAGCGCGGCCTGGTCGTCGGGCGAGAGCGCGGAGACGGTCTGGGCATCCAGATCCAGCTCGACGAGCCCTTCGGTCTTGCCTTCCGCAGCCAGCGGCGGCGACTCGACGAAGAGGAGGTGGCCCGTGTCGTCGAGGCCGGGCGGAGCGATCGCCACCCGCTCACCGCGCTCGGCGCGCTCGACGAGCAGGTTCAGGGCCTCTGTGTCGATGGCCTCGATGCGCAAGGTGGGCTTGAGCGACAGCTTGCCGGACATGGCCGCGGTCCACCGCGCCTCGTCGCGCAGGTCGCACTCGTAGACGAAGCTCTGCGCGGCCAGCGCGTGGCCCTCGGGCGCGCGACCGACGAGCTGCAGCGGCCCCAGGCGGGTGTGCACGCCGATGGACGGATCGCTCCACTGGGCGACGCCCCGGAGCCGCGCCGCGCCCAGCATGCGCAGCGTGAGCGTCTTGAGCCAGGCGCCGATCTCCGGCCCGGGGAGGAAGCTCCACAGCGAGACGTCGGCGAAGCGCGAGGGCACCAGCGTGGGAGTGGCCACGTACGCGGCGAGCACCACCGGCTCGTCGCCCTGCGCTTTCAGCCGCCGCCGGTCGTCGGCCTCGAGAAGATGCGCCGGGCCGCGCCAGAGCCCCACCGCTGCCGGGAGCAGATACAGGTCCGTGAGCACCCAGCGGGGCGGGGCCAGCTTCCCCAGCATCAGCTCGCTGGCGGCGAGGAACTGCGCGGCGATGTGTCCGTTCTTCTCGGCGGGGAGGAACTGGCAGCTGATGCCGAAGGGGCGCAAATCGAGCGCCGACGCGTTCTGGGCCGCTCCAAGCGCGGCGAAGGTGAGCTCGGGGTGTTTGGCCAGGAACGCGGCTGCGTGCGCGCGCATGGCCCGAAACATATCGGAGCCGCCGCTCGGCGCGACCTACTTCCATGCCTGCCCGAGCGCACCGCGGTACTCCATCGATGCGCCGGGTTTCTCCACCAGCGCGCGGAGCTGGTTCGCCGCCTCGTGGAGCTTGAAGGCCATCTGCGGCAGCGCCTCGTCGACGCTCTCGAAGATCTCCGCGAACTCGACGGCGAAGGCGCGGAAGAACGCCGGGTCGCTCGCGTCGCCGCGCAGCAGGGACCGCTCGACCTCCACCCGCGAGAAGCCGGCCTGGCGCAGGTACGCCTCGAGCTTCTGGCCGACGTACGGATCTCCGCCGCCGCGCAGCTGTGCCTCGTTCAGCGCCCGCATCACCTCGACGACCTCGGGGATCTCCGGGCGCGTGCGGAAGGTGGCGTTGTCGACCTCGAGGAACTGGCAGTAGCCGCCGACCCGGAGCACCCGCCGCACCTCCATCAGGATGTCCACCGGCTTGCGGACGTGCTCGAGCAGCCACGTGCAGTGCACGCGGTCGAAGGTGCCGTCGCGGAAGGGCATGCGCGAACCGTCGGCGCGCACGTAGGCGGCCTCGGGGTGATTGGCCTTCGCGACCGAGAGCTGGTCGGGGCTCGAGTCGAGGCCCACCAGGCGGATGCCGGGGAAGGTCCGCCAGAGCTCGCCGGCCATGGCTCCGACGCCGGTGGCCAGGTCGAGGACGCGTGCGCCGGGCGGAGCGTCGAACCGCCGGAGACTCCAGGCACCGACGAAGCGCGCCTGCTTCTCGAGCCGAGCCACTTCGCGCGCGTCGGTACCGCCGTGGATGTAGTCGCTCATCAGGGCGCGGGAACTTGCCGCACGGCGCGAACGAGTGCCAGCGGCGAGCGGACGTGCTACGGGGGAGGGCGAATGAACGGGCGTTCAGTCGCCGCGTACGTCGCGTGCTGCGTGCTCTGGGGCTCGACCTGGGCGGCGGTGAAGATCGGCCTCGAATCGGTGCCGCCGCTCCATTTCGCGGCGGCGCGGCTGACGCTGGCCTGCGTGCTCATCACGCCATTCGCGGTGCGCGCGGGCCTGCGGGCGGTTGGCCGCCGCACCTGGCCGACGGTGGCGCTCGCCGGAGCGCTGAACCTCGGCGTGCCCTACGTGCTGTTGTTCGCGGGCCAGCGCCGGCTGCCGTCCGCCATGGCGGCGGTGTTCTTCGCCACTTTTCCCGTGTGGATCCTCCTCGTCGCGCGCGTGCTCTCGCCGGGCCACCGGCTGACGCCGGTGCAGATCGCCGCCGCGGTGCTCGGCTTCGGAGGCGTTGCCATCATCCAATACCCCGCGCTGCGGGACGCGACGGCGGGGGCTCCGCTGGCGGTGGGCGGCTCGCTCGTCCTCGGCGCGGCGGTGCTCATCGCCATCGCCAGCGTCATCGTGAAGGACAGGCTGCGCGAGGTGGCGCCGGCCGCCTCGGCGTGGGGGCAGATCACGCTGTCGGCCGCCGTGCTCTGGCCGCTGGCGCTGGCCATCGAGCGCTCGGCCGAGGCGCACTGGTCGGCCCGCGCGGTCGGAGCGCTCGTCTACCTCGCGGCGTTCGGCACGGTGCTGCCGTACCTCTTGCTCTTCTGGCTGATGCCGCGGATGCCGATCGCCGCGGTGGGTTTCATTCCCCTGCTCGACACGGTGGTGGCGATGGCGCTCGGAGCCATTCTCCTCGACGAGCCGTTGACGGCTCGCTTCGTCGCAGGCGCGGCGCTGGTGCTGTCGGCCGCTGCGGTGGCGCAGCTCCGCCGCGAGCCGGCTCGCCGAAACCCGCTCGTCGAATGAGCCGGTCTGGCGAGCGGCGGGGGCTCACGAGCGCCCGAGGGTCGGCCAGTACGTTCGCAGGGCGTCGACCGACGAGCGGATCGCCGCGGCCGCGGACGCTCCAGTGCCCGAGGGGAAGTCCTCGCGCCGCCTGCCCGCGAGCACCTCGATGCAGGCGTGGACGCTCCGGGCGAGGCCGCCCAGGTCGTAGCCGCCCTCGAGCAAGAGCACCAGCCTGCCGCCGCACGACTCCTGGGCGAGCTGCTTCATCGCGGTGCACATCGCGGCGAACCCGCGCTCGGTGACGCGCATGCCGCCCAGCGGATCGGCCTCGTGCGGATCGAACCCCGCGGAGACGAGCACCAGGTCGGGGCGGTAGGCGGCGCCGACCTTCAGGAACAGGTCGTGGAAGACGGCCCCGTAATCGGCGTCGGTCTGGCCGCCGGCCAGCGCGCAGTTGACGGTGAAGCCCGCTCCCTCGCCGGCGCCGACCTCGAGCGGCGAGCCGGTGCCCGGGTAGAAGGGGAACTGGTGCGACGAGACGTACAGCACGTCGCGCCGCTGCCAGAACGTGTCCTGCGTGCCGTTGCCGTGGTGCACGTCCCAGTCGAGCACCAGCACGCGCTGCGCGCCCAGCTTCAGCGCGGAGGCGGCGGCGATCGCGGCGTTGTTGAACAGGCAGAAGCCCATGGCCCGCGTGGGCGTGGCGTGGTGGCCCGGCGGGCGAACCAGGGCGAAGACGTTGGCGGCGCGGCCGGCCAGGACGTCGTCCACAGCCTGCACTGCGGCCCCGGCGGCCAGCAGCGCCGCGTCGTAGCTGCCCTCGCTCATCGCGGTGTCGGCGTCGAGCCGCGCGAATTGGCCGGCGAGCGAGGCGATGCGCTCGACGTGCTCGGGCGCGTGGGCGGCGAGCAGCTCCTCCTTCGTCGCGGGCCGGGGCGAGCGGCGCTCGGTACCCTCGATGGGGAGGCGGTCGAGCAACGCCAGCACGCTCCGCAGGCGGTCGGGCGACTCGGGGTGCATCGGGCCGGGGTCGTGCTCGAGGTAGGCGGGGTGCGTGTAGAGGAAGGTCTTCATCGCTTTCTTGCTGAAGGAGGAAACCTCTCCATACAGTCAGGCCAACCTTGGCTCCAAACGCGCCAAAGTTGGGCCTGAAGTGGGCGATCGTCCTGGCCTTCCTCGGCTCCTTGGTGCCGATCGTCCTCTTGTTCGCCATCATCTACGACCGGGCGCAGGACTACCTGCTCGACAACCTGCGCCACCGGGGCCAGGCGGTCGCCAGGGACGTCAAGAAGCAGCTTTCGGCCGAGCCGTCGGGAGAGCCGGCGAGCATCGTCGTCGACGACGACAAGGTGCGCTTCGCCGCGGTGCTGGTCTGCCCCGACCGTCAGTGTCGCGAGGACGATGCCGTCGCGGTGCAGACCGGCCGGCTCAAGGGCGAGCTGTCGCGCTACCTCGAGCCGTTCAACGAGCAGGGGCGGCCTTTGGCGATGACCGTTCCCACGGGCGAGTTTCTGGTCAGCGACTACGACGGCACGCGGTCTGTTTTCACCCTGGTGGCGCTCGACCGAGCGGAGGTCCGCGAGCGGCTGAGGCAGCTCCTCGCGTGGGGGATGTTGGCGATCGCCGTCGGGGCGCTGTCGTTCCTCGGCCTGATGTACGTCATCTCGCGCGCGTTCCTGCTCCGGCCGCTGGATGCGATGCTCAAGGTGGCGTCGAAGCTGTCGGAGGCCGATCTTTCCGGCCGGGTGGATCAGGCGTCGGTGAGCGAGCTGTCGAGCCTGGCCACGGCGCTGAACGGCATCGGCCAATCGCTGCGCGACACGCTGGGCCGGGTGCGCGGCGTCTCGGACGGGTTGGCCGACGTCATCGAGCAGATCAGCCGCACCGGGCACACCGTGTCGTCGGGCGCGAGCACCGTGCTGCAGCGGGTGGAGGAAACCAGCTCGTCGATGGTGCAGATGCTCGCCTCCCTGCGGGGCATCGCCGAGAACGTCGAGGCGCTCTACCAGAGCGCCGAGGAGTCGAGCTCGTCCATCATGGAGATGGCCGCCACCAACGACGAGGTGGCGGAGAACGTCATGGCCATGGCCAGCTCGGTCGAGGAGACCACCGCGGCCATCGAGCAGATGACCACCTCCATCAAGGAGGTCGCCAGGAACATCGAGGCCCTCTACGCGTCGACCGAGGAGACCAGCTCGTCGATGAACGAGATGGACGTCTCCATCGGCCAGGTCGAGACCAACGCCAACGAGACGGCACGGCTCTCGGAGCAGGTGTCGAAGGACGCGGCCACCGGCGTGGAGAGCCTGCAGAAGACGATCGCCGGCATCGACAAGATCCGCGGCAGCTCGCAGACGGCGCTCGCGGTCATCGAGTCGCTCGGCAAGCGCATCCAGGAGATCGGCAACATCCTCAACGTCATCGACGACGTCGCCGAGCAGACGAACCTTCTGGCGCTGAACGCGGCCATCATCGCCGCGCAGGCCGGCGAGCACGGCAAGGGCTTCGCGGTGGTGGCCGAGGAGATCAAGGACCTGGCCGAGCGCACCGGCGCCTCGACGAAGGAGATCGCCGAGCTGATCCGCTCGGTGCAGGCGGAGTCGCGCAATGCCGTCGCGGCGATGAAAGAGGGCATGCGCAACGTCGAGGAGGGCGTGGTGCTGGGACGCGAGGCCGAGGGCGCGCTGAAGAAGATTTTCGAGTCGGCCAACAAGAGCACCATGATGGTCAAGGCCATCGCCCGGGCCACGGTGGAGCAGGCCAAAGGCTCGAAGCAGGTGACCGCGGCCATTCAGCGCATCGCCGAGACGGTGCAGCAGATCTCCAAGGCCTCGAACGAGCAGGCGAAGGGCTCGGAGCAGATCATGAAATCGGCCGAGAAGATGAAGCTCATCACGCAGCACGTGCAGCGCAGCTCTCAGGAGCAGGCGCACGGCTCGAAGCAGATCACCCGGTCGATCGAGAACATCAACGAGATGGTGACGCATCTGAACCGCGCCCAGAAGGAGCAGACCAAGGGCAGCGAGCAGGTGCTCAAGGCGGTCGAGGCCATCAAGGCCGTCTCCGAGCAGCAGACCAGGAGCGTCAAGCAGCTCGAGGACGCCATCGAGGCGCTGAGGCGCCAGGCGGACGTTCTGCGCAACGAGGTGCGGCGGTTCCGGGTGTGAGGTCCGGCGTCAGCGGCAGCCCGTCCACTGGTCGTACGCCACGGTCAGCATGCGCGCCTCGGGCTTCTGGCGCACGAACCCGAGCACCTCGTTGAAGAGCGGGCACTCGCCGATTCCCTGCGCGGCCGAGGCGATCTGCGTGAGGAACGAGTACTGCGTCACGTTGTACGGCGACTGCGGATGGTTGGGATCCTTCTCGGGGCAGTTCCTCTTCGCCGCGTCGAACACACGCCTGAGCGCCGGGCCGCCGCCGAACCGGGCCAGCGTCTGCAGATAGAGCGGGCCCTTCAGCATCAGCGCCTGGTCGCACCTGGCGAGGGCCGCCTCGAAGTCCTTGCACTCCTGGGAGCTGCAGAGGAGCTCCTTGAGCTTCTTCTCGATCTCGTTGAACTGCGGGTGCGTGGGGTAGTCGTCGAGCGCCTGCTGCCAGCGCGAGACGGCCTCCTCCCGCCGCCCGTACCGGAGCAGCGCCTCGCCGTAGGCGTCGAGGATCTTCACCGGATCGGCGAGCTTGCCCTCCTTCTGGTCCGCCGCGCGCGGGTTCTTCGCGGCCTGCAGCGCCGAGTCGAGGTGCGCGAACGCAGACCGCGCCACGGACTTGTCCATCTCGGCGAGGGCGGGCCGAACGAAGAAGTAGCCCGGGAAGCTGCCGGCCGGGTTGGTGCCGCCGAGCAGCGCGAAGTAGGCCACGTCGGCCTCGAGCTGCGCCAGCGAGTCGCCCGAGAGGTGCGGCGCGTAGCGGACGCCCAGCTTCTCGTAGCGGGCCATCTCCTCGTCGGCGGCGGATCCGAGCAGCCAGCCGTAGGGCATGTGCACCTCGCGCGCGAGCAGCTCCTTCCGCTCGGCGATGGCCTGCTCGGCGGCCGAGTAGAACGACATCATGAGCTCTTGCACCTCCGAGCGCTGCGACAGCGGCACCACCGTCGTCATCGACATGGTGTTGGCCTGGCCCTGGAACCGCTGCACCAGCTTGTTGAAATAGAGGTTCACCTTGGCCGCGCGGTAGCCGAGGTGGCGGCGCAGCGCTTCGGAGCGCTCGCCGTAGCGCCGGCGGAACGCCTGCTCCGACTCGCCTTTGGGCCCGGGCGGAAACACGGCGGCCAACCCTCCCCGCGTGCCCTTCTCGCAGGCCTCCAGCACTTCGCGCTCGAGCGCCGACAGGATGTCGGACCGCTTGGCGCCGGCCGCCTCGAGCCGGCGGAGGAGCTCGGCGTAGCGCTCGTGGGCGAGCTTGAAGTCGGGGGCGCTGCGGACGACCTCGGCCAGCGCTTTGGACGCGCCGGCCAGGTCGCCCTTGTCGGCGGCGTCGATGCTCTTCGAGTACTTGAGCAGGGTGTCGATGTCGGCGACGCCGCTTCTGGCGCGGGCCGAGGCGCGCAGCTTGACGTTCAGCGCGTGCACGAACCTGTCGACCAGCTCCTGCTGCAAGTCGAAGAACGCGCCCTTGTCGCCGATCACCTTGTCGGCGACGACGAGCTTCGCGGTGGCCACCTCGACCAGCCGGATGTCGATGCGCATCTTCGGCTCGAGGGCGGCGAACGCCCCGGTGACCGCGTACTCGGCGCCGGCCACCTTGCCCAGCTTCTGCGCCGTCTTCGGGTCGAAGTACTTGCTGCGCTGAAGCTTCAGCTCGTCGATGAGCGCCTGCAGCTTCTCGCGCTCGACCACCTGGAGCGACTCGACCGCCGACAGGTCGGTGACGAGCATGTCCGCCAGGCCCTTCGACAGGACGTCGAGGTCCTTCTGGTTGGTGTTGTTGTCGAAGTAGAGGACGACGACGCGCTTGGGGGTGTCCGCCAGCGCGGTGGAGGCCAACAGGGAGAGGAGGGCGAGCCGCATGCGGCCCTTATAGTCCGGCCGTTCTGCCCGCGGTGTCGCGTCGGCGTTTCACGGCTGCCGCCGGGTTTCACGGTAGCGGCGAAGCGACATGGTGCTTCGAGGCGCGCGCCACCGACGCCGAGTGCGCCGGCGGCGAGCGGTGCCTCGCGGGTGCGTGCTACCCGGGGAGCTGCGGAGACGTGCCGTGCCACGCCGGCCATGGCTGCGTGGACGGAACGTGCGTGGATGCCTCGTGCGTGCACGTCCGGTGCGGCGAGGGCGAGCGGTGTGCGCAGGGCCGTTGCCTTGCCGCCCACTGCCCCGACGCGCGCTGCGCGCCCAACGAGGTGTGTCGTCTCGGGCGCCGTGTGTTCTCCGGCTGCGTCGACGTCACCTGCCCGGTGGGCCAGCGCTGCGCCGACGGCCGCTGCCTCGACGTGAATTGCCAGGGGCAGGCGTGCGCGGACGGAGCCGTGTGCCCCGACGGCCGGTGCGTCGAGGTCTCGTGCGTGGGGCTGACGTGCCCTGCCGACCGGGTCTGCGCCGACGGCCGATGCGTGAGCCGCCACTGCGGCAGTCAGATCTGCCCGTCGGGCCAGGCGTGCGTGGAGGGGCGCTGCGTCGACGCCGCGTGCGTGGGGACGAGCTGTCCGAAGGGCAGTGACTGCGTCGATGGAGCGTGCCGTCCCTGCGGGGCACCCGAGACCTCCTGCGGCGACGGCGTGGACAACGACTGCGACGGAGCAGCCGACTGTGGCGACCCCGACTGCGCGGGCGTGAAATGCGACGACGGCAACGCCTGTACCTCGGGTGAGTCGTGCGTGCAGGGGACGTGCGGCGGCGGTGCGGTCAAATCGTGCGACACGCCTGGTGTCTGCGAGCAGGCTTTCGGCACCTGCGACCCGCTGACGGGCCAGTGCAGTTACCCGAAGCGCGGAGAGGGCGAGCCGTGTGAGGACGGCGACGCGTGCACCGTGGGCGACAGTTGCGACGGGGCCGGGCGGTGCCGGGTCGGCTCGCCGCGGCGGTGCGATGCTCCTCCCACCGACTGCTTCGCCTCTCCGGGGGTCTGCGTGGCCGATGGCGGCTGCGTGCATCAACCGCGCGACGCCGGCACCGCGTGCGACGACGGCAATGGCTGCACGCTGGACGATCGGTGCGAGTCGGTGGCGGTGACCAGCGGCTGCTCGTCGGCTCCGGCGAATACCACCGGGCGGTGCCGCTGCAACGCCAACAGCCAGTGCCCCAGGGCTCAGATCTGCCGCACCGTCGCGCCGTACACCGACCGCTGCACGCCCAACGGCGCCGCCGACTGCGCGCCCGGCGGCGCGCTCGTCAAACTGAGCAGCTGTCCCAACTACTGCAGCCATTGATTCCCTCGCTCGAGCGCGGTCGAGCTTCGTCGATCGCGTTCCGACCGGGGGCGGCAACGAGCCGCCGTCAGGCGCGCGCTACCTCGAGCACGGCGGTCGGACCCGCCGTCCGCGCCACCGACATGAGCCTCAGCCCGTGGCTGGCGAACAGCGCGCGGTACTCCTCGACGCTGCGCTCACGCCCGCCGGGGCCGACGAGCATCTGCAGGTCGAGGAACGCCGGGTACACGCCGGCCGAGCCCGGTTCGGGGACGATCATCTCGATGACGAGGAGGCGGCCCGTGCTCGAGAGCGCCTCGCGGACGTTGGCCAGCGCCCTGGCGATCATCGGCTCGGTCGCGCCGTGGAGGATGTGCTTCATCACGTACGCGTCCCAACCCGCTGGCACCTGCTGGAACAGGTCTCCCTCGATGAGCTCGATGCGGTCTTTGACGCCCGCGGCATCGAGCGTCCGCGGAGCCTCGGCGAGCGCCGCCGGCAGGTCGAGCACGCCGCCGCGAATCTCTGGATAGGCGCGCGCGATTCCGCTGATCAGCGCGCCGTTGCCGCCGCCGAGGTCGAGGATGCGCCGGTGCCGGCCGAAGTCGTACGCAGCCACCAGCAGCGGCAGCGTCATGCGCGTCAGCTCGCCCATCGAGTCGTGGAACACCTTGGCGGCAGCCGGGTTTTCCTCGGCGAACCATTTCCACAAATCCCGCCCGCCGTGCATCCGCGCGAACGCGGGCTCGCCGGTGCGGACGCAGTCGAGCAGCGCGTTCCACGACTGACGGTTCCAGTCCGCCAGCGTCTGCCGCACCGTCTGGCGAATCGACATCGGGTGCGACGAGCGGAGCGGCTCCGAGAGATCGGTCAGGGCGAAGGTGCCCGGAGACGGCATGGCGAGGATTCCGTCGTGCGCGAGCGGCTGGAGCACGCGGCGGAGCGCGTCGGCGTTGGTGCCCGTCGCCCTGGCGAGGGCGTCGACCGTCTTGGGGCCGCTCTCCAGCAGGTCGGCGATGCCGAGCTCGGCCACCACCCAGATGGCGTACGGGCGCCACACGGAGGAGACCAGCTCGAGGAGCGATGCTCCCGCGGGCGCGAGCCGGCGCTTGACGTGCTCCAGCCCGCGGCTGAGCCGCTTTGCCGCGTCCACCGCCCACAGCGGCGGGCCCTTCGGTCTCTTGCGAACGTGAGCTCTTCGTTCCATGCCGGCCACGGTACACCGCCCCGCGCGCTCAGGGCAGGATGACGACCGTGTCCCTCACGCCGATCGTCGCGTAGAGCGTGTCGACGTTCGGGTTGTCGAGGGCGACGCAGCCCCACGTCCAGTCATGGCTGCTGCCTTCGCCGTGAATCTCGATGTACCCGCCGAGCCCGGTCGTCTGCGGCGGCGTGGTGCAGGCGTTCTGTGCCGAGTCGATGGCGTTCTTCTCCGACTGGCTGATCAGATTCGCGTTCAGCCCGCGCACGGCGTCGTCCTTGTCCGGGTAGCTGATGAGGAAGGCTTTGTAGTACTTCGAGCTCGGCACGAGCTGCGCGACGTAGAAGACGCCCTCGGGGGTGCGGCCGTCGCCCTCGCGCTCCTTGTCGCCCACCGGGGCGAACCCCAGCCCCACCCGGAAGCTCGACACCAGCGTCCCCCGGTTGCACAGCGCCAGGTTGCGGGCGCTCTTGCGCACCACCACGTAGTCGTCCTTCACCGAGTCGCAGCCCGACAGGCCGCTGCCGTTGGTGCCCCAGGCGGAGGCGCAGTCGGCCGCTCCCACCGACGGGTCGTGCGGAGCGCTGCTCACTCCGGGCCAGCAGATCTTGTAGCTCGCGTGGCAGACGTAGCCCTCGCTCTGCCGGCACGAGGTGCTCGAGGCGCAGTCCTTGAGGCAGAAGGTCTCGTTGCCGGTGCCCACCTTGAAGCACGTCGAGCCGGGCGGACAGCCCGCCAGGTCGCACATGGTCTTCGAGCAGTAGCCGCCGTTGATGGACAGACAGCTCAAGCTGGCGCACGAGCGATCTGCATTGCACGCGGCCCCGATGTCGTTCGCGGGCGCCGGCTCTCCGGGCCAGCGCTGCCCGCTCGACGGGAGGCAGACCTTGAAGATCCGATCGGGCTGGTTGTAGCGCTGCCGCAAGACGCAGGTGTACCCGGGCCGGCAGCCGGTGGCGCTCTTGGTGAAGTCGCACTCGCTGGCGCACCGGGGCTGGCCGTTGGCGTTGATGCACCGGGTGACGGTGTTCAGCGTGCCGGGGCCGTACTGCGTGTCGGGGCACACGTACAGGCCGCTCGTGCTCGAGAGCGTGCAGGCCTGCGTGCACATGCCGTTGGGGAAGCCGAACGTCTCGCACAGCGGCGCGGCGCTGAAGTCGGGGCTGTTGCAGTCGGACGGGCTCGAGCACCTGCCGCCGATCCACCCCGGGTTCAGCTCGGCGCCATTCCCCGCGTCCTGGCCGGCGTCGGGCAGAGTGCTCCCGCCGTCTCCGCTGCCGCCTCCGCCACCGGAGCCTCCGTCGATTGGCACCGAGCCGTCGGGTATTGACGCGCCCGAGTCGGCTTTGCCGTCCGCGCGAGCGCCCGAACCGTCCTTCACCACCGTCCCCCACGGCCCTTCGAGCTCGATGGGCGCACCGCACCCCAGGGCGACGATCGACGAGACCAGCGCTGACCACCTCATGCGGACCCCCCAAGGGGCGCTCGGATTAGGAGATCGGCGGCTTTCGAGTCAAATCGGCGGCGGGAAAGTCCGTGCATCGGCCGGCCCGGGCGCTTACACAATGAGCGCCCGTGCCCGAGCAACGTCGACAGATCTCCGAGCGGTTGGTCGTCCTCCTCGTCGGCGCGCTGCAGTTCGTCAACATCGTCGATTTCGTCATGGTGATGCCCATGGGGCAGTTCTTCGCTCCGTCTTTGGGCTTTCCCAGCTCGGAGGTGCCGCTGATGGCCGGGGCGTACACGGGCGCGGCGGCGGTGGCGGGTCTGGTCGGCTCGTTCTTCCTCGACCGGTTCGACCGGCGGAAGGCGCTGGTGGTGGTGGTGATGGGTCTGGCCGCGGGCACGGCCGCCGGAGCGCTGGCGGTGAATTTGCCCACGATGCTGCTTTCGCGCGTCGTCGCCGGAGCGTTCGGCGGTCCGGCCACGTCGCTGTCGTTGGCGGTCATTGCCGACGTGGTGCCGCCTCTGCGCCGCGGGCGGGCGGTGGGAACGGTGATGACCGCCTTCTCGGTGGCGTCCGTCGTGGGCGTGCCCGCGGGCCTGGCCGTGGCCGAGGCGGCGAGCTGGCGCGCCGCGTTCTTCGGGCTCGGATCGCTGGCCTTCGTCACCGCCGTGGCCGCGGCCTTCGTGCTGCCGCCGCTCAAGGGACACCTCGAGGGGCCCAGGCCCAAGGGCGCGGGGACGTTCCAGCTCCTCGCCCGGCCGACGGTTCAGCTCTCGTACCTGATGACGGCGACGGTGATGATGGGCGGCTTCGTCGTCATCCCCAACCTGCCGGCATACGCGGTGGGGAATCTCGGTGCCTCGCCGGCGATCCTCAAGTGGATCTACTTCGTCGGTGGCTTCGCCAGCTTCGTGGTGCTGCAGATCGGCGGCCGGCTGGTCGATCGCTTCGGCGCCTTCCGCATCGGCACGATGGGCTCGGCGATGCTCGTGCTCGTCTTGTGGCTGTTCTTCCTCTCGGGCGTCGAGCTGCCCATCCTCGTCGGGTACACGATGTTCTTCGTGGCGATGGGCTTTCGCAACGTGGCCCACACCACGCTCGCCACGCGCGTGCCGCGCCCCTTCGAACGCGCGCGGTTCCAGTCGATCCAGTCGTCGGTGCAGCACGCCGCCTCGGCCACCGGAGCCTTCGTCGCCGCGCAGTTGGTGTCGCCGGCGCACATGGACGGCCGCGAGGCCCTGGCCGGCATGGAGGGCGTGACCGCCGTGTCGATGGCGCTGACGCTGGTGCTGCCTCCGCTGATGCTGTTCGTCGAGCGCGGCGTGCGCCGCATGGAGTCTTCGCCCATCTTTCGCGCCCCGGCGGATCCGCAGGCGCCGGCGGCTCCGTCGGTGACCTCCGAGCGGCAGGGCCAGGCCCCGGGTTGATCCCCCCGACGGCGCTGGACTAAGGCACGCCTGCCATGAAGCCCTACGTCCCGCTCGCCGTTTTCCTGTCCTTTTCTGCCTTCGCTCAGGAGGAGGAGCCGGACCTGGCCGTGCCCAGGTCGGCCGCGCAGGAGGGCAACGAGGGCGAGGGCGCTTCCGGCACCCGCTCGCGCAAGGTGCTGACGAAGAAGGACCGCGAGGAGGCCATCAAGGCCGAGGAGGCGCGCAAGAAGGCGGAAGAGGAGGCGCGGCGCAAAGCCGAGGAGGAGCGCATCGCCCGCGAGAAGGCCGAGGCGGAGGCGCGGCAGAAGGCCGAGGAGGAGGCCCGGAGGAAGGCGGAGGAGGAGGCCAGAAGGCTCCGCGAGGAGGCCGAGGCGGCCGAGCGCGCCCGGAAGGCGGAGGAGGAGAAGAAGCGGCTCGCAGAGGAGGAGAAGCGGCGCAAGGAGGAAGAGAAGCGGCTCGAGGTCGAGCGCAAGCGGCTCGAGGCGGAGGAGAAGAAGCGCCTGGCCGAGGAGGAGCGACGCCGCAAGGAAAGATCGG
>FWPU01001531.1_pt1 | contig 50721 bp, 49 predicted proteins | sample 2228361 | NCBI WGS metagenome assembly FWPU01 (sample SAMEA103939777, study PRJEB20133) | metagenome | reverse complement strand
GTCTTACCATGATCCACATGCCCAATCGTCCCAATATTCACATGCGGCTTTGTCCTCTCAAACTTTGCCTTTGCCATAAAAAAGCCTCCTTGATTCCCTATAAATATTATTTAACCAAACTTTAATTATATATATATTCCAATAAAAGTCAAGAGGTAAAATAGAGCCAACCAGTGCTTTATTTTCTAAACCTGCCAATCTTCAATATCCGCGCAATATTGGCATCTGGGTCGATCACGGGTTTGATTATCGGTTTTGCAGAAGTCATTAGTGTGCTGATGCCTGGTCCATGCCCAGCATAACGACAATCACCGTGGATTACAATCCCAATTGTAATTGCCCCTTTACGGAAACTTCTACCAAAAAGATTATCATGGTCCATTATTGCCACGAAATCTCCAAGCCTTATTTTATCCAGTCCGTGTTTTTTGAGGAAATCTCTGTCAGTGGTCATAATGTCATAATCGCCAGCACCCATCATTAGACTTCCTGTTCCCGAACCCATCAATTCTGCAGGTATGATTGCGGCGACAGGTATTTGAATTCCATTGCGAAGGGTTTTTATCTTCATTTTATGAAGCAGTCTGGGGTCAAGATTGTAGATCTTTATTTCTGGATAATCAATTAGTGACAGGCCTTGACCATAGCCCTTTATCAGAATTCTATCATCGATAGACATTTTTTCCAGCACATTGTCCGCAAAATCTATAATAACATGCTCGGCGCCACCGTGATGTCCGGTGACGGTTCCTTTCTTGCCTTTGGCATCACCAGCTTTAATTATTGCTTCATTTCCAACACAAGCATAGAAGTTATAACCAGCGTTAGGTCCAGCATATCTCTCTTTTTCATCAAGTATGGTTGAGGCACAGGGTTCAATATGGTCAGCCTCCCAACCAAAAGCCGGATCGCCAACCTTCACATTATAGACAATACCGCCGGTGCCGGGTAACAAAAATGGTTTGCCTTCAGCGTCAACACTGTGAGCACGGGGCCCACCCGGATTTGCGATTCTGCCTTGAACCGACATCACAATAAGATTTTTTTCATTTGTTTTTAACACTTTAGCCTCCTTGAAAATTTAAACAATAAGGGTTTCAGAAAACAAACCAGATTCGCGAGCTAAGAGTATTTTCGTGATCGTTGATTCCCGAATTATGTCCAATGTTTTTGCGGTATATCCTGCCAGCCTCAAGGCTGAGATAAGCGCAGGATTTAATATGGAACTCCAGAGTTCCAATCAGCTTCAATCTGGTTTCAACTATGCCTGAGGGAAATTCAGGATATGCCGGTCCTCGTTCAACTTCATAGGGTAGAAATATACTTCCTTCGCCCTTTCTTGTAGATTCCAACTCTATGCCTGGAATAATTGCCATACTATTCAAAAACTTGATGTTCAAAACAAGATTATCAACATCATTGCCCAAGGCAAAGCCGAGTGGAACGCCATCTTTTTCGTATACGTTTACGGGCAAATAATGAGTATATACCCATTTATCAACGAAGGCATATTTCACACCCAAATAGAGATAATTATTCCAGATCTTCTTAAAGCCAATTTGCAGTGCAAGTTTATGAGGATATTCAGTATAGTCTGGAGGCGGCTCGCTGAATTGATAGTCGTCAATGAGGAATTCTCCATAGAATACTGAACTCAGCATACTAATCATACAATCAAGTCGCCACATAATATTGTCATTTCTATACAAACCCCATTGGCTTAAGTAATAAGGAATCAAGAAATTCAGATAAATGGGTTCTATTGCACCGCCCCATAGAATTGCCTCGGAAAAACCAAGTTTGAGGTATTTCATATCAAGAGCTATTCTATGGATTGATAGAAATCGCATGCTGTTGGCATTGAGTAAAGAAAGACTTGATTGGAATTCATAATACTGACCTGAATATGAGAATAGATATCCATCGTAGCCTTCGTTGTCAGGAGCCAAAAGAAGACTGTATTTATCATCATAGCCGAAGAGCAGATTGCGCCTTCCTATCAGGAAATCAATTCTTCTATTTGATACTTTCAGATATCCTTCATACAGATATGCCTGCACAAAATCCTTCCAGGGTTGCGGTCCACTGCTATCAATCTTGCTGCCAGCTTTGAATCTGATACCATGGGCGAATGAAATATTCTTCGTCATTTGACCAGCAATTTGATAATCAAATATCCCGTAGACATCATCAAAATTGTCATTTTTCATTCCGAGATTCAAGTGCGTATAGAAGGCTGATGGTTTTTTGAGGAATGGGGCAAACGTAGATAGGAATTTTCTGTCAATCGTGTTGAGTCTATCTTCAAGAAGCAACAACGTGTCTATTTCCTGTAGTACTGCGCTGAGTTCATATGGTTTAATTGACGGCGTTCTCACTAACCCCCGGATTTGAAGATACTCAATTGGGAAAGAGCAGGGTGAGTCAAACTGTATTATATTGCACAAAAGAAACAATAATAGCAAAACAACCTCCTTTAGAAACTTCTTGCTAATGATAGATGCACTTTACCATCATTCCATTTCGCTTTCCTTGGCCAGGCAAAGACAATGGAGGCATTCGCAAGGTTTGTTCTTGCATCAATGCCTATGCCATAGGAATATTCATAGCGCCTCTCAAACCAGGCAATATCAAAAAGTGGATAGATCGGTAAACGTTTATATTCAATATTCGCCCAGAAGAAATGTTTTGAAAGAAATTCATCTTCCATATAGCCGCGCAGGTTTGTCGCTCCGCCGAGTCGAAAGTAATCAAAGTACTCCAAACTATCGCTTATGACAAAGCAATGATGTGGTTTGAGATAAAATCTGGCAATTTCAATGACACCGTCAAACCTGATGCGCAATCTTTCATAATAGCGGAATAGATAATCAAAAGACAAATTGCCGGAGATTGTGTAACCAGTTGTTTGAAATTCAGATTGGATGCCGATGCCGAGCAAGCTATTTGTGTGGTTGATGGAGCCTGTGTCGGTTAAGTAATCTGTCATTTCAACACCGCTTGATAAGGTGAGGTTCAAATAATCATTTACCGGTGCCGTGAAAGTACCATTAAATTCCACCAGCCGTGTTGAATCAGCTGACAGAATTGAAAGTGTAGTACTGAAAACGACTGGATTGAGCATGATCGGTTCTGTGAACGAGACCTTAAAGGATTTTCTGCTACTTTGGTCACCAAGATTTGTATTGTAGTAAAATTGGAATTGACGGAGGGTGCCGAATAAATTGAGGGAGGTAATATCAAATGAGAGAAAACTTTGCGCTTCTGAGAAAGACCCCGCGGCGACTATGTAGTCTGATGATTTCTCGTTAAGTTCAAAAAATACATAATATTCATGATTTTTTTCCCAGAGTGATTCACTGATGCTACTGAAAACATTCGTTCCAAGAATTGCCTTTTTAGTCTTATTGATATGATGCAAGGAAAAATACTGTTTGGTCGGTATGTGGGCTATCTTTCGCAGTGGTGCAGTTTCTGTTTTGCCGTCGGTTTTGAAGACATAATCTCTTACAATCACACGTTCACCTTCATTGATATGTAGTATTAGCCTTGTTGTTGTGCCATCAACGATGCTGAATTCCGGACGGATCGTACAAAAAGGAAATCCCGCATCGCTGTATCTATCAAGGATTGTTCTGATATATCTCTCAATATCTTTCTCATTTTTGAAGGGTTTGCGATCAGCCAGAAGAAAACGGGATGAGAAAAAAGCATTTCCTTCTAATTGGAGGATGATTTCACTGGAACTGGCAAGACTGCTGATGGTTATGACCGTCAGGATTGAAAGAGGTAAGGCCGCCATCTATCATCCGGTGTTCCGATTTCTCTCAGGACAAAGGTAAAATAGCTTGGTTTCTTGGGTTTTTTACGCAATTGCATATTGGCGGCCTGCAGTGTTCGATTTCCTTTGCGGTTATTGCATTCCAAACATGCACAAACGAGATTCTCCCATGAATCTTCACCACTCAGTGCCTTGGGGACTATGTGGTCGGTTGTCATCTGTCCACCCTTCTTTCCGCAATATTGGCATTCATTGTTATCTCTCTTAATAATGTTCTTCTTGTTGAGCGGAATCTCTTTTCTTTTTATCTGAACATAGTATTTTAGCCTTAATACGGAAGGAAAAGGTAATTTGGTATTGACAGACCGAAGACTTCGGGCACGGTCATTCTCAATTAAGTCAACTTTCCCTAATAACAGTAGTGTTATTGCCCTTCTAAGTTTTAGAACCGTGAGTGGTTCAAAGTTCTGATTGAGCAATAGCACTGGAGTGTGTAACATTTTCTATTGTCCGGCCTTCACCGGCATTATTATGTCAATCACCAAATGCCGACTGTAATTATAGAAGCCAAAGATATTGGAAGAATCGTTGTAGGCTACATAGATGCGGAAAGAATCACGAATACTACGGTCAATATAGATTGTATCATAATCCGGGTTGAGCTGGAGATTCATTTCTTCAAATTGGTTCATAAGCTCATTGGATATTTCTACATCTGATCTTATAGGACCCAGGCGAACCATGTCTTCTACCTTGTTCTTTGCTGCTGAATACGTGAATTGAATGCGGAAGATCTGATAGCCGATATAGCCCAAGAGTAACACTATGATTATTAGTAATATTATTCCGAATCCTGAAATTCCTCGGGAATTATGTCTTACCATATTAACCTCCTTTAATCCCCTACTTCACAATATTGAAAGGTACAACGCATAATTCTACTTCTTCCCACCTTCAAAAAACCAGATGTCTTCTTTTAGTTGTTTGATCCAACCATTGCATCTTTCGATTTCGGTACGTATATAAGAAGCGAACTGGCTATCATCCTTTGCCCGACTATAGTAATTCTCTGCCGTGGTTAGAAGGTTCAGGGCTGCTTTTGCTTCACCAAGATTAGACTTGGTTTTTTTCTTGTCCCATACGGTTTTTCTCTGAAAACCCCTGCGTTCATATATATCACCCAGAAGAAGATAGGCATAATTATTGTCTGATGAAATTTTTAGTGCTTCCCGTACCGAGTTTTCTGCTTCTGCAAGCTTGCCCCGGCTAATCTGCATATCAGCAATATAGAGAATTGGCAGTGGGTTATCAGGCGCAAGCCTTCTTGCTTCCTGATATTCCTTCTCGGCATTTGAATATTTTTTCTGCTTTGCATATATTGATCCTAACTGCAGATGGTAGAAATAGTAATCTGGTTTCTTTGAGGTGAGAAAATCGTATTCAGTAATTGCTTTGTCGTAGAATTTTAAATCAAGATAGGTCTTTGCAAGCAATTCCCTGACATCCAATGCTTCAGGTTTCTTGGCCCGCAGGGTTTCAAGATATGAGACCGCCTTGTCTGATTCACCGTTTTCCAGATAGACATTAGCAATTGCCTTAATGGCAACAAGATTATCTGATTCATATCTCAGACTTTTGAAGTAATACTCCAGTGCCTTATCATATTGCTTTGTCTTAGTGTAGACGAAACCAATGCCATTTAGAATATTGACATTTGTTGAATCAATTTGCAGGGCAGTTTGATATTCAATAATTGCCTCACTGTATTTTCCCAAATCTGTATAGAGCGCTGCGAGACCTTCGTAAGCACGGGTATCTTTAGGATCAATTCGCTTTGCCTGAGTGTAAATGGATTCAGCAGCGCCGAGTTCGCGCCTTGCCCTGTGGATTTGACCAAGGGCAATATAAGAGGCATAATGTTTTGGCCATAACTTAATTGCTTCATTAAAATGTGCTATTGCCTCGTCATATTTTGTTTGTTTAAGATATTCATAACCTATGGAATATTCTTCCAGTGCTTTAGTTTTTGCGTCTTCGGTTGGTTCTAGCTCAGTCTTCTGCACAGGTTGACTTGCAACACAACCGCAGAGCCATAGCGTTAAAGCCAATAATAATCCAAATGTTCTCATTTGTCTCCTTTCTATTGTTATTGTCATAAAATGGAGCCGACGGGATTCGAACCCGTGGCCTCTTGACTGCCAGTCAAGCGCTCTCCCAACTGGGCTACGGCCCCTTAACGTATTTTCAATTTTATCCAAGATAGCGTATTTGTCAAGACCATTTTTCTTATAGGATAATTGACAAGACCCTGATTTTGTATATGCTTCATGTGTGTGTATATTACTGGTAATTTCTTCTCTTTTTCCGACGGCAATTATAGAATTGCCCGATAATTATACGTCATTTCAAATCTATGATAGAGACATATTCTGCGCACCATTCAATGGAAAATACATCGTCAAGATTGATAGTACAAGAAGTGTGTCCAATTTTCTGATAACAAATCAGGAAAACAGCCGCATCTATGATTTCAAAATTACGCCATTTTTTTTCTACCTGAATATGTTAACAGGTATAATGCGGGTGTCGATCTCATCAGGATTAGTGGATACAATCTATTCTGGAGATGTCACTGCATTTGTTGTTACACCTGCCGATGAAATTGTGCTTGCGGAAAGTCGGAAGAACGAGCTCATTTTCCTTGATGTCAACAGCAACAGGAGATTTAGTAAAAAGAATGCGATGGTGGTTGATATGGACTACTATGAAAACAAGATCTACGTACTGAGAGGCAATGAAATTGCTGTATTTGATAGCTACGGAAACACCTTAGAATCAATCAGGGTTTCTGAAAAAGTAAGTCGTATTGTGGTTGATCGGGAGATTTTTCTTTTTTCGCCAATGAGCAATGTTGTCTTCAAAAGAGGGGAAGAATGGCAAAGGATTGAATTGGATTACTCAATTATTGATTTAAAATTGTCAAAAGACAAAATCTGGGTATTGAAACAGTATGGTGATACTATATGTGTATATAATAGGGCTGATTTCTGAATCAGACACTGTTTATAAACTTGATTCAGTATATCGCAATTATTATTTGTTTACAGCCGATTCAAGTTTTCCCATCCGGGATTCGGTTTATGTTCCCATCGGAGAAGCAGATAATCGTCAGACCACAAGTGAGTTGAAAATAAGCGGTGTCAAGGATTTTGCCTTTGATATTGATCAAGGATTTGATCAAGGATTGAAATTATATGTCAATGGTGAGATCGAAGGTGTGAAGATAAAAGGTGCACTATCGGATCAGGGCGCAGATACACCAACCCGTAGAATTTCAGAGATCGAGAAGATGCGATTAGAACTGTGGACAAAGAATTTCTATGGGGGACTCGGTGATCTGAGCTTAGTTCTTCCCTTTAACATCAATGATGAGATTGAGGGTGTGAGGTTGGGTTTGATTGACAAGTCAAGTAGTGTCAATGTTTCTTACGCCTTGAGCCGTGGTCAATATCAGAGGATTGAATTTGATGGTGATGAAGGAAAACAGGGTCCCTATTTGATTGCTGGTCCGGTGATCTATGGCTCAGAAAGAATTTTTATCGCTGACCTTACCAAAAAATCACGAGCACTCAATATCGGTGAGGATTACAGCATTGATTATGAACAGGGTATAATCAATTTCACTAATAGAAATATTATTACTAATAACACACATATTGTTATTGAATACCAGCGGGCTATTCAGGATTATTTTAATATCTATCAAGAAATGGATGCCCAGTTTCTGACGAGTGGTTTTAGGTTAAATTCAATATTCCATCGCACCTATGATGACAAGGATAGTCCGCTCCATTTTCAGCTTACATCATCCGAGATCGAAAGTCTGAGAGTATGCGGTGATAGTTCGAATGTTATACATACCTATGCTGATACCTCGGCGTCGGGTAATTACATATTTACGAATGGGCATTTTGTTTATGTCGGAGAAGGTCTTGGAAATTATGTTGTAACATTCTTCTATGTCGGTGAGAACAACGGTAGCTATGTATATGATCCAACAATCAAGGGATTTGTCTACCGGGGAGAGAACCAGGGCAATTATACACCGGAGAAATTGGTTCCTCTACCTCATGACAATCAGTTCTACGCTGTGGGACTAAAACACGATATCGGTGTGTCAGCTAATATGTATGCATCATCTGTGGATAAAAATCGATTTTCACCTTTTGATGATAGTGATAATCTGGCTCGGGGTTATGAATTGAACTTTGATAATAATATTGGTAAACTCTCGGTTCACGGAAAGTATATTAACTATGAAAGTGCTTTTCATCAACCACGAGGTAGAGAAGACATTGATTACAGTTCTGAATGGAATACAGCTGACAGATTAGAAGAACTGGCTCAGATTGCTACTGGCATCGCTTTTTCCGAGAATTTCAGTTCTGAGATTGGTTATGGCATTCTAAATCGCGAGCACAAACGCCGTCATTTGATGCTCAAACCATTATGTTTTTATCTCGGGTATGAGAATATTGATACACTGAACAAGTATCTGGTAGGTTTCAGAAAGAAGATTGGCAGGACTTCACTGTATTCCCAGTATTTGAATCAAGACATGAATCATTTTACAGAGTATATGCTTGCCTATGAGTTCAAACAGAATCTGAGTGTAAGCCTGTCAGGCAATTATGAGAGGACGGTTAGTGGTAGAGCGATTCTGACAAGGTTTGATTATGTAACCAGACCGATAAGCCTCTCAGCTGGTCACCGGCTATTTGGTGATACAACATTGATCTTTGGTAATGGGCGGCTGAATATTGGCTATCGTGGTGGTTCAATCTCAGGTGAAGTTGAACAATCCCAGAAATATGCCCAAAAAAGAGATGAAGTATTCATAAAAGTTAAGGAAGGGACAGGTAACTATACATATGACCCTGTGACCAGAACATATATACAAAAGGCAAATGGAGATTACATCAGACAGGTTATTTTGTTGCCGGATTTCCAGCGAGTAATCAGCCGAAGATATAGTCTTGAACCGAGCTTTTCCAGGGGAATACTTGATCTTCGGGCAAGATTGTTTTATCTTGACGAAGAGAATCTTATGAACCGCCGAGATGAAATTGATCTCAAATTAGAAAAAGATGACAAACACTTTGAAATCAATTACTGGGATGTTCTATCCAAAGATGCACGGTATGCGCTGGAACATGTCGTGCAATATCAGTACTCTTATTCTTTGAGCCCTGGTTACAAGAAATTCTATGGGCATTATGCAAAGGACTACCAGAACGAAAAATTGGGCGAATTCCTAAAAGAAGAACGGTCTGATTACAGAGTATCAGTTGACCTGGAGATCATTGAAGTGCCCCAGGTAAAACCATATGCTGGCTATAAATTTAGCAAAATCACCACGGAATTCTTTCCTGAGCTAAACATTGTCCTGCATACACCCTCAATAGGATTGCTTCTGGGTAAGCCGATAAAACATGAAGGTCGTATTGAACTTAATGGCGAATTAGTGTATCGTAAGTATAATATGAACGAGATTCCCTATTTTTTCAGTGCCAACGAGCCACCAGGGCTGACGAAAATACTTACTTTCAGCAGTGCCTTGGGTATAAGCAATAGTACTGTTCTTTCTTTGATCTATCGTGTTCAATTGCCACCATCTGAAAAACCAATCCATAATTTGAGATTTCAAACGAGGATTAAATTCTGATGGTGGATCTATATCGTGAATTCTACGAACTGGCGGGTGAATACTACCCTGAGGATCAACTGACTTATTCAAGCTTGAGCGGTATAATGAGAAAGAAATGGGTATTGAGGAAACTGAACGAGTTACCTTCTGGCAATTTGCTTGACTGTGGGTGTAATATAGGCAGGATCTCTTCGGCGTGGAAAAAAGGTGAAGTTTTCGGTATTGATATTTCTTTTGCCCTAGTTTTGAAGGGCAAAAGGCTTTTCCCCGATATTAGTTTTATTCATGCTGATCTTAGATCAATAGATTTCTTGAAGCCAGATTGTATTGACAACGCAATCGCAATAGAGGTTATTGAGCACCTTGATAGGGTTGACGATTTCTTGCAAGGAATTTTTAAGGTGCTCAAAAAGAATGGATTACTTTTGATTACTACACCGGGTTATTCACATAAGCGACCGCAGATGGTAAAGATTGGCGTGCTGAAAAGTTTTGGAATAAGGCGTGGAGTAAATAGTGATTTGTATCTTCATACGGCGTATAAGCCTGAAGAACTAAGATTGATGCTTGAAAAAGCCGGTTTTGCTGTCCTAGAGACTGGCAGTTTTGAATTTGAACTTCGTGGTTGGGTAAAGCCTTTTACAATCTTGAAACAAATTTCAGAAGTTCTGGCGGAGAAATATTTCCCGTATTCAGCATTGAATATATTGATTACCAGATGGCTACAGAATCTTGAGTTGAATGTCTATTACATACTTGATTTGTTTGGATTCGGTACATTGCTCAGGAAGTTCTTGAAACAGGGGAGACGTTCATTCGTTATGGCGAAGAAGCCATGAAGTTAAGGGATTTTTACTATGACCTACCAGCAGACTTGATTGCCCAGTATCCACTGGAAAAGAGGGATAATGCAAGGCTGTTGGTTCTGGAAAGAAAGGTTGGAAACCTGTCCCATCATTGGTTTCACGAACTGCCTGCATTTATTGTGCCGGGCGATGTCATTGTATTAAATAATACAAAGGTATTCAAGGCTCGTATTTTTGGGAAAAAAGAGACTGGCGCAAAGGTTGAAATACTTATCATTGCGTATGATAAGAATCAATGCACTGCATTGATTAATCCAGGAAGGCGTATCAAAGACGGTGACAGAATTATTTTTGATAGAGGTATTTCGGCAGTTATTATACAGAAGGAAAAGGGAAGGTATTATCTGGATTTTAATACTCCTGTCTCCGAATTTATTGATATTTTGGGCATGGTACCACTACCGCATTATATCAAAAGAACGCCGGACAGAAATGATGAAGTAAACTATCAGACTGTTTATGCTGCTAAAACTGGTTCCATAGCAGCACCAACAGCCGGTCTGCATTTTACGGAAAAGGTTCTTGCTGACCTGCAATTGGCTGGTGCAAAAATTGCTGAGATAACCTTGCATGTTGGTCCCGGTACGTTCAAACCCATTCGCTCAGAAGATGTTGAACAACATACCATGGATTTAGAGTATGTAGAAATAAGTCAGGAAGCGGCTGATATTATTAATGCAGGAAAAAGAATTATTGGTGTGGGGACATCGGTTACAAGGGCTCTTGAACATGTTGCTGCAAAAGACACAGAAAAGAGACCCAGCATGTGTGCTTTTTCCGGCTGCGTTGATTTGTTCATATATCCAGGGTTCAGATTCAGGGTGATAAATGCTTTGATAACGAATTTCCATCTTCCCTGTTCAACGCCTTTGCTATTGGTCTGTGCTTTTGCAGGCAGGGAATTGATCTTCAAATCATACAACGAGGCAGTCAGCCAAAAATATCGTTTGCTCTCCTATGGTGATGCAATGCTGATATTGTAGTGGCGACACTTGATTGATATGAAAAACCGCGTATAATTGCCCAATGACATTACTGCTATTGGTTTTTTTCCGTTGGCAACAGCAGGTTGAATACACTATTAGTGTGAGCCTCGATACTGCAGCCAAGACATTGATGATAAATGAAGTCATTGTATATCATAACAATGCACCGACCAGCCTTGACACACTCTATTTTCATCTTTATGCCAATGCCTATAAAGATAATAATACGGTATTTGCAAAGGAATTGAAGAGAATGGGCGGGGATATATTTTTAAGAGCAAAACCTGCTGACCGCGGCTGGATTGAAATAAATTCGGTGACGAATGGTACAAACAATCTTGAATTTGTTATTGATGAAACAATAATGGCTGTAATCCTTGATAATCCACTTGATGGTGGTGATTCAGTAGTATTGCATATTGAGGCACTACTGAAGATTCCAAAGATTTATTCAAGACTGGGCTATAAGGACAATCATTTTGAGATTGTCCAGTGGTATCCAAAACTATGTGTCTATGATGAAAAGGGTTGGCATAAACAGGGGTATCATGCACTCGGTGAGTTTCATGGTGAATTTGGCAGATTTGATGTGAATATTGAACTACCATCAGAATTTGTGGTAGCAGCCACTGGTGAGATCGTTGATTCCGCAAAAATCAGCGATGGTAGAAAGGTTTTGCATTATGTTGCCAATGATGTGCATGATTTTGCCTGGGTATGTGACCCGGATTTTGAGATTGAAGTGCATAATGTTGATGATATAGATATTGAAGTCTATTACCTGAAAAAGAATAGGAAAAAATGGCAGCATGCCGGTAAATATGCAGTTGATGCTTTGAGCAGATATAACAAATGGTTGGGAAAATACCCGTACAAAAAACTCAGTGTTGTCCAGGGTTATTTTGGTGAGGGAATGGAGTATCCGCATCTGGTCATCATTGGTGGCACTGAGGACGGTTTTACAAGGCAGTTTGAGCTGGCCATAGTCCATGAGATCGCACACCAGTGGTTTTACGGGATTCTTGGCTCGAATGAAATGGATGAGGCATGGCTTGATGAGGGATTCACATCTTATGCCGAGGCGAGGTATTTTGTTGATAAATATGGTATCACAAATTCATTCTTTAAATCACCATTGATCCCGGCATTGCCCCATAATTTCAAAAGTAAGTTTGTCTATTATATTACACTCACAAACAATCTGGAAAAACCTGTGCTGACCAGATCTTCGGAATTTGTTGATGTTCCTGTTGCCTATCAGAATGCAGCGTATTCAAAGCCAGCGCTTTTTTTACGCTATCTTGAAGCATACCTGGGGCCGAACACTTTTGATAATATATTGAAGTCATATTATGAACGATACCAATTCAAACATCCCAAAACCGAGGATTTTATTGCAGTCTGTGAGGAAATTAGTAATAAGAACCTGGCTGATTTCTTCCATAATTTCCTCAACACAACGGCATACTGTGACTGGCATATCAAGAAAATAGCACATGATACGCTTATAATTGAAAACAAAGGCGAATTTATTTTGCCTACTGACTTATATGTGAAGACCGACATCGGTGGACAGATCTTGAAGGTGGAAAAATCTCAGGATACCATTGTCCTGGCCAACACCCGGAAGATAAAAAAGGTTGTGATTGACCCTTTTGATTATACACCTGAAGCAGACCGTTACAATAATTTCTATCCAAGGAAACTATCCGTAAAACCGTTCTTTGCCTGGCCATCTTTGGATGCATATCAGGTCTTCTTTTTGCCATATTTGTGGTATGACTCTGATGACGGATTTACACCGGGTATTTATCTCGCTGGCGCCCAATTTATTGACTTTGACTTTGTCAAGGGAAAGAACCAGTGGACATTCGGTTATATCTATGGAATGAGGAGCCATAAGCACTACTATAGTTTGTCCTATCAGACTCCGGTAGTTTTTGAAAAAGGTTTGCGGCAGAGAATATTTGTGCAACTATCTAACAGCAATGACGAAATTAAAGGTCGGTTTGGGCTAATCACAAACAAGGGTATTCCCCTTTCAGGAAAGGATGGATTAGCCATGGAGAATTTCCTTACCTATAATAACCTCGGCTCTTTTGCTGGTGTTGATTCAATAGATTGGTCAATTGCTGAATATTATGCGCTTCAGAATTCTTTGCGATTCAAAGATCGTAATTGGATGTTCACATTTTCAGTTAATGGTTCGCACAGAATTCTCAACAAAGAATGGCATTATATCAGAGGTGATATTGAGATCGATAAACGAATATGGCTTATTGATTGGCGCCTATTTGCAGGTAAGATTTTTGGCATATGCCCGAATCAGGAGAAGATTTTTCTAAGTGGTGCATTGCGGCACACTTTTATTACAGACCTGTTTTTTGGTCAGAAAGGATACACATCACCACAGGAGCATATTCACATACAAAAGGATGGGAATATGGCAGGCTACCAGACAATGCACATAAAGACTGATCGTTTTGTCGGGTTGAATTTGCAATTTCCCGAGAATCTACCTGTGAGACTTTTTTGTGATTTTGGTTATTACTACAACGAAGATCGTCGGAGATGGCAATATGCTTATGACGGAGGTGCGAAATTGGCATTGGGACCGATTTGTTTTATCCTTCCTCTTTTCAATCACCTTAAATTCTGGCCCAAAAACTGGTCATTGGAGCTGATTGCACCGGGAATTGCTTTCTGAGTTTGTCGAGTGCCCGGGAAATCTGCCAAACAGAAATGGATTATCAAGGGCTTGACATCAGTAGTGGTATTTGTATTATTGAAAAATGGAAGAAATAGAAGAGCAGATATCGCCAGTTGAACAGAAATTTGAGCAGATTAGAAAAACTTTGGGTTTATTTTTCGGACCGGTTTTGTTTTTTGTATTTCTACTGATGCCCATGTCCGGGCTATCAGCAGAAGCCCATCGTCTTTCAGCAATCCTTGCACTGGTTGTTGTATGGTGGATCACGGAACCTGTACCAATTCCCATTACTGCCTTTTTGGGTACGACATTATGCGTGATTCTTGGTGTGGGAACAATGAAGAACATATTTGCGCCATTTGCCGATCCGATAATCTTTCTCTTTATTGGTAGTTTCATTATTGCCCGGGCAATGATGGTGCATGGCCTTGACCGCAGATTTGCCTTTCATATTCTCTCCATACCAGGTATTGGCAGGAACAGTGGTTTGATTCTTTTTACCCTCGGTTTGCTTGGAGTTGTTATTTCAATGTGGGTGAGTAATACTGCAACAACTGCAATGCTCTATCCCATTGGTCTTGGTATTCTTAATACGATCGCACATCTGCAGTCAAGAGATGTTAAAAAACTTAAATATTCAACCGGGCTAATGTTGATTATCGCCTATGGTTCATCAGTGGGTGGCATTGGAACACCGGTCGGCACTCCGCCAAATCTGATTGGTATTGGACTTATCAGACAGCTGCTGGGTAAGAACATAACTTTTTTCAGGTGGATGCTTTTTGCAATACCGATTGTGCTCATGATGTATGTTGTATTGTTCCTTCTTATGAGACTGCTTTATCCGGCAGACTTTAAAACACTATCAGGCATCAACGATTTTGCAGTAGCAGAAAAAAAATCAATGGGAAAACTATCAAGGGGAGAGATAAATGTCTTGATCGCATTCTTAATTACTGTTTTCTTGTGGATCTTTCCTGGTGTTGTCGCAATTATCTTTGGTTCTCATGCCTTGCTATGCAAGTGGTGGGAAGTGCATATTCCTGAAGGGTTGGCTGCAATAATCGGTGCGATAAGCATCTTTATCCTGCCGGTCAACTGGAAAGAACGGAGAGGTACGATTTCGTGGAAACAGGCTGTTGATATTGATTGGGGAACAATCTTATTATTTGGCGGCGGGTTATCACTCGGAAGTTTGATGTTCTCCACTGGACTTGCTGAGAATATTGGCAGGGGTATTCTGGAACTCACTGGTGCCCGGAGTCTTTTTGCAATTACTGCAATTTCAATTATCCTGGCAATCATTACGAGCGAACTGACCTCAAATACTGCTTCAGCAAATATGATTATCCCAATTATGATATCACTTTCCATCGCCGCTGGAGTAAATCCGCTTGTTCCTGCACTCGGTGCCTGTCTGGGTGCAAGTTACGGGTTTATGTTGCCTGTCTCAACACCACCCAATGCCATTATTTATGGCTCGGGTATGGTGCCGATTACCCGCATGATACGAACTGGAATAATTTTTGATTTTTTGGGATTTTTGATAATCCTTTTTGGAGTGTTTCTATTGCTACCTTTGTTGGGTTAGCCCGTGCATGGTAATCTTAACACCTTTAACGGGTGCTACAGAATAGCCAGTAGTTTTTCCCGCTGTTTTTGTGCCTGTTCATAACCCTGAGTAATCGCCACCTGTGCCTTTTCAAACTGAGTCATTCCAATGGTAGTTGTGTCAATATCGATCCAGACACCATTATGCAAGCTATTCCTTGAGTAGTCTATTAGTCGGGAGCTTATCAGATTAAATGTTTTGATAAATGTCTCTTTCATATTATGGTTTTTGCCTGAACTGTTACTTGCTGACAGATATTGTTGAGAATAATCAAAGCGCGGCAAGACATTTACTGCCATAATCTTCACGGCGCCGAGCTTTAATGCAATGTCTACAGGCACGGGATTGATGAATCCTCCATCAATTAAGATTCTGCCGTTATATTTGTTCGGTGTGAAGACAACTGGAATCGAGATTGAAGATCTGATTGCCTGAATAAGGTCACCGCGGTTAATAATGATCTCTTTGTTTTCTTCTATATCAGTTGCTACTGCTGCATAGCTAACTGGTAGTTCTTCAATCTTTGTGTTCCCAAGATATGGTAAAAGAAACTTGATAATACTTTTGCCATCGATCAATCCCCTCTTTGAAAGGTGAATTTTGAACAACTCTTTCTTCTTTTTTTTGTTGATTTTCAATGCGACCTCTGCCATCTGCTGGGCAGTGAATCCCTTGGCAAAAAAACCACCAATCAGAGCACCCATGCTGGCGCCGACAATAATGTCGGGTTTTATGCCCAGTTCCTCCAACAACTTTATGACGCCGATATGGGCATAGCCCTTGGCTGCACCTCCGCCGAGAACGAATCCAAGCATAGACTATTATAGTCAAGATTTAGTCAATTTCAAGATAACTCTGTATCAAGGTTGGTAAAGATTATCAATTAGCAAAAACTATTGACATTAATCGTTTTTTGAGTAAACTGTTGTGCTATGAACTCCAAGAAAGTGACACCAGGAAAAAAGAAAAATGCGGTTCGTTTTGGCGTCTCCATGAGTCCAGCATTGCTTCATCAATTTGACCAGCTTATGCAGGACATGGGTTATGCAAATCGCTCAGAGGCGATACGAAAACTGATTCGCGAAAAACTTGTGCAGAAAGAATGGGAATTGTCAAATGAAGAAATTATTGCAACAATTACAATGGTTTATGGCCACGAGGTTAGAGAACTAACTGAGCGGCTTACGGAGATTCAACACAAGTACTACAAACAAATCATATCAACAATGCACATTCATCTTGATGAACATAATTGTCTTGAGATTCTGGCAGTGAGGGGTAGAGCCAATGCAGTTAAAGGCATCGCGGATAGATTATTGAGTACCCGGGGGATAAAGCACGGACAGTTAACGACCACGAGTACTGGTAAAAAACTTATGTAAAAAATTTTTTGCTATGGTGTTACTTTTTTTGGAATAATAACACGAAAGGAGGAATGATGAAAGAATGCGTCATAGCACTGCTTGTTTGTGGTCTCAGTGCCTTTGCCTTTGGGGCAAGACCATTTAATACGGATGATGCGGGTGTTGTTCCATCTGCAGGGTATGAGCTGGAACTCGGGTATGACCTTTGGAACAACATGGGTGCACTGGGAATGGGTTTCAAACACGGGATAACCGAAAGAATGGACATTGGCCTTGGTATGGGATTCAATATTGTTTCAGAACCGAAAAACTCATTTCTGCTTTCAGAATTATGTTTGAAATATCTAATTCTGCAGGATTTTTTTGCTGTTTCATTCGCTACTGAGTTTGGGCTATCTTCTTATGCAATAAATGGCATTTTCAGCCATTCTTTTGAACCACTTGAAGTAAATGTCAATGTTGGTTATATAACTGGTGATTCCAGCATAACCTATGCAGGTTGTATAAAATGTGTACTGGATAGGTTGACTGCCGGAGCAGAGATAACAGGAGACCAAGAGGTTCAGAACTGGCTTGTCGGAATCAGTTATCGATTGATTGAGGGGCTGGCACTGGACGTAGGATTTACCAGTGATTTTAATTTTGAAGAGGAAATCGCAACAATTGGATTACATTATGAGTTCTAAAGAGGTCAATATTCCTGGATAATTTTCACAAATACATCCACAATTTGACTATCTAATTGAGAGTCTTTGACAGCGAACATTTCTTCCAGCGCTTCCTGTTTTTTCTTCGCTTTTCTATACGGCCTCTCTGAGGTTATGGCATCAAAGGTGTCGGCAACCGCAATTATTCTCGACAGCAGGGGGATCTTGTCTTTACCAATACCTTCTGGATAACCTTTACCATCTACTCTTTCGTGGTGTGCGTAAACGATTTCAAGTATGGGTTCAAATTCACTCACTGTTCCGAGTATTTTCTTGCCCAGAATGGGATGGTTTTTGATATACCTCATTTCCTTTTCATTCAAGGGTGTTTTTTTGTTTAGAATACCGTCGGGAATGCCGATTTTGCCGATATCATGTAAAAGGCATGCCTGTTTTAGTATCTCAATGTCGTTTTTGGAAAGTCCCAATTCGTTAGCGATCTTTACGGCATAGTCAAGAACCCGCAGTGAGTGCCCGGCAGTATATTCATCCTTGGCGTCAAGTGTTTTTGCGATTAACTGGACGAATTCCATAAGGTTCTTGTTTGATTTAGCAATTAGCTTTTCAATTTCATCTCTTGATTTATTTAGATTGGCAAATAACATGGAATATTGCGAGAGAAAAGATGAGGCAAAGGTAATCATGATAAAAAAGATACCAAAAACAAATGGATCATGGATATTTGGAATAAGTGGTTTGTTGAGAAATGTTCCAACAATATCCACAATCCCAAAGAATATCGCGAGGCAAATGCCGATAATCATGGGTTTGATGTTGATCAGCATCTGTTTGTTATTCCTTTGGAATTTTATTGCTTGAATGAAAACATAACAGGCAAAGAGCGTAAGGAGAGTGACAAAAAGGTAAAGATAATTGGTTTTTGCCGGCCGGTTTACTCCAGAAAAATCAACAACCTTATTGCTGACCAGCAACGCTGTGAATAGGGTGATCAAAACAAATGCGACCGTAATAATTCCAGTTACTATCGTGAAATTCTTACTGTATTTTTTGTCAATCATGTCATAGACAAAATGGGGAAAAGCAAAGAAATAGCCGAACACACACGCAAACATGAATCTGTTCCAGAAGATGACTTGATAATTGTTTTTTACCGTCAGCAAAAAGTAACTGGAAAGCAGAAAACCTGCACCCAGTAGGAAGAATAACCCGGCATTTAAGAATTTTTTATCGTTTTGATTTTTGAAAAAGAGGTAAAATAAACCAATGGCGAAGATCAAAACTACACCGAAGAAACTGAAGGTCAGCTGATGAATAAACATAGACGATTTTATTAAATCTATCGTGATTGTCAAGAGTTTGGTGTTCGTAAAAACTGAGTCAATCCAACTTATGCCTACTCTTGACTTCAAGCATATTTTTGATTAGATTCATGAGTGTTCATGTTGTTCTTTTTATTGGCTGGTAATGAGCTCAGGGGTATCTGGATTCCGCGTTGGTCAATTCAGGACAGTCAGAAAATATTTAGTGTAATTGACAACAGATTCAACCACATATTCTTACAGATATTTGGCAATGGTGAAGCATACTATCCATCAGCAATTGCACCCTCAAGGGCAGGCGACGGCTGGTTAATGGAGTTTCTAAAAAAAGCCCACATGCGGGGTATAAAAGTCTCTGCCTGGGTAAATGTCTTCTATTCATGGGGCTACAGTCAGAAAACAAGCAATATGAAGCATCCTATCAACTTTGCCACTGATTGGTATGCCGTGGGCAGAAATCAAAAGTCAATCATCCATTATCAGGTGGAAGAGATGAAGTCAATGGCGATTGAAGGGTACTATCTTGCTCCGGCAAATCCAGGTGTCCGTGCTTACCTTTTGAAAATAATTGAAGAAATCCTTACGCGATATGATTTTGATGGTATCCATCTTGATTACATAAGATACCCTCACGAATATTTTGCCAATGACATCTATCTTCGCACACGTTTTCAAAGACTATATCTTTTTGATCCTGCTGAACTGGAGCAAGATGGTATTTTGAGCAGATTTGGCAGCACTGGAGTAAGTGATCTGACGACGAGATATTGGAATTTGATTTGCGTTGACTTAACAGAGTTTGTCAGGCAGATAAACAAGCGGGTGAAACAGATCAAACCTGATTGCCTGTTGTCTGCAGCAGTAAAATCCGATTATCATGTCGCCCGTAAAGAATTTTATCAGGATTGGCTTACCTGGGTGAATAACGGCTATGTGGATTTTGTCTGCCTTATGGCGTATACCAGTGACATATCAAGGATTGTCACCAAAACACTTGAGGCAGTAAATGATCCTTCAAGAGTTACAATCGGTTTGGGTCTTTATAATTTGAGTCCTGATAAGATAAAAGAACAGGTTAAGATTATTAAGAACAAACCATTTGGAGGTTTTGTATATTTTTCCTATCCTTATGTTAAGGAGAATAGAAGATTTCTTGACATATTAGATTGATGAAAAAAGTAACGGGTTGAAAGAAATGGTTTTCAGAGATTTTGCGCGCTTAGTTTTCTATTGATTCTATATTTCTTCATTTTTCTAAAAAGAGTAGAACGGTCAATACCCATAATCCTTGCAGCATCAGAGATGTGCCAGTTCACGGTATTTAATATGGTAATGATATATTTCTCCTCAGCCTTTGTTTTCACTTCTTTGATCCCGGGCATTCGCCTCAGGTTTTCTTTGATCATAAATACCTCCCATGACAAAAGCAGAAAGGGCGGAAGTGTCAATTTTCTTCTACATTCATCCCTCTCCTTCCGCCCATTTACTCTACCCTCTATTATTATATGCAAAATTCGTGCCAGATTTGAGAAAAAGGTACACAATTAAAAACCGTTGAAATTTCAAGAGTTTTTGTCTTTTTTTGTTGTTTGTGCTGTTTCATAAACCTTCTAAATGTTGCACAATTGCAACATCATGTTGCAACGGATTCAATGCACTGGAAAAGAATAGCGTAAAACCCCTTAAGAACGGCGTTTATGGCATCTTATGAAAGAACCACAATTGTTGCAATGTTGCAACATCACTCGTTTGCTCATCAATATGCACCTGGCATGGGTTGTCATTACTCCTGGATCTGTTCTCAGGCGGATGGGGGAAATGAGACTCCGTCTTTTATCAAAATCAACTCTTCCAACCCTTGACACACATGGTTTTTGGTATATAATATAATTGTTATGGAGGTCGCTAATGCATAAATGCTGGACACTGCTCTTTATTGTTGCTTCGTTTGCAGGAGCAGCGCAAAGACCTGGTGCAGTTTTTCTATTGATCTGGCCTGGCGCAAGGGCAACAGCAATGGCTGGTGCTTTCTCTTCCATTGCTGATGATGCTACTGCCTGTTATTACAATCAGGCAGGACTTGCGTTCATGGAAAGGCAGAGCATAACATTACAGCATGCACCATGGTTGTCGGGATTACATCCTGGGATGTACTACGAGTATGCAGGTTTTATAAAACCTGTAAAAAATGGTTCCTTAGGATTGGATGTTATATATTTGACTACGGGTGAGACTGATGTTATTGACCCTGATGGCAATTATATTGGAAAATATACAACTTTTGACATTGCTGCAGGCTTGAACTACGGATTCAAGATAGCACCGACACTGGGCGTTGGTGCGGGCTGGAAATTCATCTATTCTTATCTTGTAGCACCGTGGGTATTTGGCAGATTACCATATCTGGGAATAAGAAGTGGAGGTATAGGTATTACTTATGCCTTTGACGCAGGAATACTCTACAAACCACTTAATTTTGGTTCGCTGGCAATCGTTCTGCAAAATATTGGTCCAAACATCGGCTATACCGAGAGTGGTGCTTCAGATCCGTTGCCTTATACACTCAGGTTGGGTTTGAAGATTCAACCGGTCAATTCAAAAGTAATCAAGATTCAGATTACCGGGGAAGCAACCAAGGTGCTGGTAGGAATGTTTGCCAATCAAAATAACACCTTTTTTGAAAATCTGAAGTACGAATTGCAGGAAGCATGGAAAGGTGCAGGTTTAGAAATCAACTACTTTGATTTTGTGCAATTAAGGGGTGGTTATTTCTATGATTACGAAGGCAAACGCATAGGTTTCACATTTGGTGGTGGTATCAGAGCCGGTGGATTTTCTCTGGATGTTGGTGTAGACGAGGCAATGTACGATTTCAGCACAACCAATCGCAAATTCTCCTTAAGCTATCAATTCTGATTAACCTACATTACTAATAACCATAGATAGATGATTCTTTTCACCGGTGCCACCGGTTTTGTGGGTAAGAATTTCGTCCTTGAGTATTCAAAGAAAATGCCCCTCAGGATTTTTGTTCGTCGGTCTTCAGATATACGGTTATTCCGAAACAATCCCATGATTTCCATTCACTACGGCAGTCTCATACATGGCACTGGTCTTGATGATGCTTTACAGGATGTTGAAACAGTTGTTCATTGTGCGGCAAGAGTGTCCGGTCGCAGTCTTGCTGAATTCTATCAAACAAATGTAATTACGACGATGAACCTGGTCAATGCAATGAAAAGAAACAAAGTGCGTAGACTTTTATTTGTCAGCTCTCAGGCAGCAGCAGGCCCAGGCAGTCGCGATAACATCAGTGATGGTGCAAGGGCAGCTCATCCAGTTTCATTCTATGGTAGATCAAAAAAGATTGCTGAGGAATTTGTCGCTTCAGCAGGTATTGCTTATACAATTATCAGACCTTGTTCAGTTTACGGACCGTTTGATACTGAAATACTGAAGATCATAAAACTCTTAAGGCATGGTATTTGTCCGATCATTGGCAGGGATGAAAAGTATGTCCACCTGATCTATATCAAAGACCTAATTTCATTAATGTTAAAGATAGTCGGGGAATCTCACTTCAGGCAGAAGACCTATTATGTAAGCGACGGAGTCTGCTATCAATATAACGAAATCATCAAAACTATTTGTCAGATATTGCACAAACCGCATGTCATTAAAGTGCATTTTCCTGCATCGTTCGCCTATATTTTCGGCTTGTTGAATGATTTGTTTCTTTCTGAAAAGAAACGGATCATTGGTTTTGATAAGGTACGCGAAATGTCTCAAGATTTCTGGATCTGTCAGGAGTCAAATGTTATTGAAGAAGTAAAGTGGCAGCCTGAATACTCACTATTCAAAGGCATGACAGAAACCATCAAATGGTACCGGGATAATGCCCTTCTAAGTTGAAGTAAGTAGCCTTTCAATGCATGCCTGGCGCATGCTGAGTCATAATAACATTCATGACCCCGGCGTGCAGAAAAACCTTGACATCGGGAATCTTTTTGTTATAATATCCGAGCAGATTGGCATTTATGAATAAAGACGAAGACGAACGGACAAAGGATGAACCTATGAGCGAAGGTATTATTAAACACTGGTATGCGGTATATACGAAATGTCATCATGAACGGACGAGCAATAAGATACTGACTGATCTGGGCCTGACGACTTTTTTACCGGAGATTCTTGTGCCGAGCAAGAGACGTGACAGGAAAATTTTTATCAAAAGGCCGTTATTCCCGAACTACTTTTTTGTTCAGTTAGATAGGAATAAGGAAAACTGGCACAAGGTTTATCACACCTATGGCGTGGTTCAGATCTGCGGAAATGGGAGACCCACAGCCATTCCTGATGAGGATGTTAATTCAATTAAAATCTTCGTGCAGAGTGACCGGAATATTTACCCTTTGCCCTTTCTCGTTGTGGGTGCCAGGGTAAGGGTGGTTTCAGGTCCGCTTGCTGGAGCAATAGGTATTTTGACAAAAGAAGATCGCAAGCGAAGAAAACTTGTGGTTTCAATCAAATTAATGGGACAGTCAGTTGCGGTTACTCTTGCGGATGATGAAGTAAGACCTTACTGATAATTACCGTATGCCAAAGGCAATAAATACCCAACACTTAATGAAATTTCCTAATACCCAATTTTTCGTAAACTTCTGCCATTGTTTGTTGTGCTATTTTCTCTGCCCGCTTTTCGCCATGACTTAAGACATTGTAGACATAATCTGTCTTATCAGCGAGTTCTTGACGTTTCTCCTGGATGGGCAGGAGAACCTTGAATAGATTTTCCAAAAGAATTCTCTTGCAATCAAGGCATCCAATACCGGCATTGCGACAATGCTCGGCACAGTAGTCGATGTCCTCTTTGGTCGAGAAGGCAAGGTGTAATGTATAGATATTACACACATCAGGATTACCCGGGTCACTTCTTCTTTTTCTATTGGTATCTGTAACCGCAGTACTCAGTTTGTTCCATATAGCATTTTTATCTTCATCAAGATATATACAATTGTCCAGTGATTTACTCATTTTGTTTATACCATCAAGTCCAAGAATCTTACTGATTTTGCCCAGGTATTCTTTTGGTTCAGGAAATGTATCACCAAAATAGGTGTTGAAGCGTCTGACAATCTCCCGGGTCAGTTCTAAGTGGGGAATCTGGTCTTCGCCCACAGGCACAACAACAGATTTGTAAAGAATAATGTCGGCAGCCATTAGAACCGGATAATCCAGCAATCCCATGTTTACATAATCAGGATTTAGGGTTCGTTTTTCTTTGAATGTTGGTACCCTCGTGAGCCAGGAAACAGGTGTTATTGTATTGAGAATCCAGGCGAGTTCTGTATGCTCTGATACAGTTGATTGTAGCATCAAAATACTTTTTTGGGGATCAATACCGGCTGCAATGTAGTCAATTGCACAATCAAGAATACGTTTGTCCATTAGCTTCGGTTCAAAAGGAACTGTTATTGCGTGATAATCAACAATGCCATAGATACATTGATACTGATCCTGCAAGGCAATCATATTACGCATGGCACCCACATAATTGCCAATATGCAATCTACCAGATGGTTGGATACCACTAAAGACATTTCCTTTGTTCATGTTTTATAATATCTAAAAACATTATTGTGTCAATATGTTGAAAATCACAATATTTTTGCTAATATGCAGTGGTTTTGATCCTTTTGTTAATTGCCCTGTCACCCACTGTATTTCTCATCTGATCTTTCCTTCATCGTGACAAATATCAAGCTGAACCCAAGAAATTGATTATCAAAATATATATCATTAAGGTGGATGAACAATAAGGCTGAATTTAATGAGGCTGGGGATGGAATCGGTTTTAAAAAATGTTGACTTTGGTAGTAAAGAATATATAATATCAATGAGCTAATTGCTCTAAATAGACCTAATTTCTATGGGCAGAACAAGAAAGGAGTATAAATGGCAAAAATTCTCAGTGGTACAGAACTTGCTGAAAAGATGCGTCAAGAGATGAAGAATGAAATTGCTGAATTAAAAGATAAGTACAACCTTATTCCTGGTCTGGCTGTAGTTCTTGTTGGTGATAACCCTGCTTCAATCTCTTATGTTAAAGGAAAGGAAAAAGCCTGTGCCGAAGTTGGTATTATGTCGCGGGAATATAAATTTGATGCCAATTATCAGGAAGTAGAGTTATTGAAGCTGATCGAAACGCTTAATAAAGATGAATCAATCCACGGCATTCTTGTCCAGTTGCCACTGCCAGATCACATAAATGAAGAGAAGGTGCTATACGCAATTGATCCGGACAAAGATGTTGATGGGTTTCATCCGGTAAATGTGGGTAAATTGATGATCGGTGCTGATTGTTTTCTGCCCTGTACACCGCACGGAATACAGCAATTGATAATCCGTAATGGAATTGAGATTTCCGGCAGGCATGTGGTTATTGTGGGCAGAAGCAATATCGTTGGTAAACCTTTGGCAATGATCTTTGTGCAAAAAAAATCCGGAGCTAATGCGACTGTTACCATGTGTCATACCGGAACCAAGAATATGGGTGAATACACAAGGCAAGCCGACATACTCGTTGTTGCCGCGGGTAGACCGCATACGATCAATGCTGATATGGTTCGGGAAGGAGCAGTTGTTATTGATGTCGGTGTGAACAGGATTGAGGATCCGACAAAGAAGAGCGGATTCAGATTGATTGGTGATGTAGAGTTTGAAGAAGTGAGTCAGAAGGCAAGCGCAATTTCGCCGGTACCGGGTGGTGTGGGACCAATGACGATAACGATGCTCTTATACAACACCATAATTTCTGCCAAGAGGCACAAAGGAATATATTAGCATCTTAGCACTGTATGTCAACTGTGATGAAATTTTTTACAGTCAAATATGACAAGGCACTTAATGTTATCACGATTCTGGATCAAACAAAACTGCCAGGAAAAGAAGTCTACCGACGTCTGAAATCAATACCAGATGTTTACAAAGCTATCAAGACTTTGCAGGTGCGAGGTGCACCACTTATCGGTGTGGTGGCAGCCTATGCGCTGGTTATGTCCAGCAGGGACAATTCCCGCAAGCGAATTCTCCAGCATGCAGAATATATTAAATCAGCGAGACCTACAGCAGTGAATCTTGCCTGGGCAGTTGAGAGAATGAAGATGAGACTCAATGAGATTGCTGAGTCAAAGAATTTGTTTAATGCATTATATGATGAGGCACGCGCTATTGAAAATGAAGACAAAGAAGCGTGTTTGAGAATTGGTAAGTATGGAGCACGACTTATCAAAGATGGTTACAAGATTATGGTTCATTGTAACGCCGGAGCACTGGCAACGAGCGGCATGGGCACGGCCCTTGGAGTTTTATATCTGGCAAAAGAAATGGGTAAGAAGTTTTGTGTTTATTCTTGTGAGACCAGACCCTTGTTACAGGGTGCACGACTGACGACATGGGAATTAACAAAAAATGGTATTGAAACCTATACGATCTGCGACAATATGGCGGCATTCTTCATGTCTGAGGTAAATATGGTACTGGTTGGTGCTGACCGTATCGCCGGGAATGGTGATACTGCCAACAAAATTGGAACAAGGGGACTGGCAATAATCGCTCATTATCATAAAATACCGTTCTATGTTGCCGCGCCGATTTCGTCATTTGATTTTGAAATGGCGTCGGGCAGGGATATTCCGATTGAATGCCGATCCCCAAAAGAAGTTATCAGATTCAATGGTCAGTGCATTACAGCGAAATGTGCAAAGATATTTAATCCTGCATTTGATGTTACGCCGGCAAGTTTGATTACCGGGATAATAACAGAAAAGGGGATAATTAGAAAACCGTGCCGGTTCAATATCAAAAAATTAAAGAACAATTTTAACTGATCTCATGACTGAATAGCTATTGAATAGTTATCTCATATTCAGCACTTTGATCATCGCGGTGTGAATAATTCCGTTTGTGCCCAGAACCTCTGAGCCATAAATACTAAACGGTCGGCCCTTGAAATCGCTGATCATGCCTCCAGCTTCCTTGAGAATCAAAGAACCTGCAGCCTGGTCCCATGGTGACAGTTTTAATTCCCAATAGCCATCAAACCTTCCGCAGGCTGTGTAACATAAATCAAGTGCTGCAGAACCCAGTCTTCTTACTGCTTGGGCGCGGACACAAAAACGGGCGAAATGATTGAGATTATTCTTTCTGCTTTCTCTTATGTCATATGGGAATCCGGTTACAAGCAGGCTTTTTCCAAGCTCTTTGGTTTTTGAAACTCGGATGCGTCGGTCGTTCAAAAAGGCCCCTTTACCATGTATTGCTGAAAATAGTTCTTTTCGCGTCGGATCATATACGATACCAATTATTATCTGGCTGTCAACCTCAAGACCGAGTGAAATTGCCCATATTGGCAGGTTATGGGCAAAATTGGTTGTGCCATCCAGGGGATCAAGGAGCCATCTTATTGGTCTTTCTCTATCATGCTCAATATTCTCTTCACTCAGAATTCCGTATTCTGGAAAGTTTTTTTGTAGACGACCCACTATTATTCTCTGTGCGATATTGTCATATTGAGTTACGAGGTTTACTACACCTTTGTATGAAATATGTTTTTTCTTATGGGCGTGCCGATAGATATAATCACCGGTGCCGACGATAATTCTGGTCACGTGGTCTGATATTTGTTTCAGATTCATTTGCTGCTGTTATCGTTTTCGCGGGCTTTGAATATTCTTGTGGGTTCAAGAATTAATTTAATTTTCTCTCCCTCTTCCTGAGCCATTCTTCCATATTTTGAATCACGGTCAATCTTTAGGCACTTTTCGAAATACTCAACCGCTTTGTGAAATTCATAACGTTTCAACTCGGAAAGTCCGAGATAGTAATGAGCTTCCTGGAGATTGGGACCAAGTTTTATTGCTTCTTGAAAGAAATTCACGGCATCACTGATCATCCCTCTTTCATAATAGACCAGTCCCAGATAGTAATTGGCATACAACTTTGCCATGCGATCTTTCGTCTGTTTTGTAACTTTTGTCAGATGTTCAATTGCTTCACCCCATATCCCCTTTTTGTAGCAAATAAATCCCAGGTTATTCAAGGCAAAAGGATTTGTCGGTTCCAACAACAGCACCTGTTGGAAATACAGCATTGCATCATCATACATTTCTTTATTCATCAAGGCAAGACCGATCAGACCAAGACTCCGCAAGTTTCTGGAGTCAATGTCAAGTGCTGTTTTCAGTATGTTTATTGCCTCGTCATATTCTTCCATCACTATCAGATTCCAGGCACGGTCAAGAAGCGTGGCAATATCCAGTTCGGCCGAGGTTCGTGCCTTGACGAATGAATAGAATTTATCCATAGCGGCTTTGTTGGTCTTCTTGTTGTGGACTTCCTGGGCAATATTACGCAGATCTTCTTGTGCTTGATTCAGATATTTCATTTCATTAACAATATCAATATACAGCTTCTTGATGGCTTCCTTAAGGGTTTTGTCTTTTTCCGGTGTATATTCTTTTACCAATCTATGCAGTTCATCTATCTGTCGTTTGATTTCCTTAATCATAATCGTGCAAGTTCATTTAACTTTTCTACAATTGCGTGCAAAGGCAGAACGAAATCAACGGCACCGGTATCTATTGCGGATTGGGGCATGCTTCCAATTGTCGCCTCAGAAGGTTCCTGAACAATTGTAATGCCACCCTTTGCCTTAATCTTCTGCACACCGGTTGTACCATCGTGCCCCATACCAGATAGAATTACTCCCAGAGCCATGTGCTGAAACGCCTCAGCCATGGATTCAAAAAGCAAATCTGCACAAGGCTTTAATCCATGCCTTGGTGGGTCATCTGTTAAAACCACCATTGCTCCTGAAGGGTGAATCTTGAGGTGGCTCCCACCAGGGGCAATAAGCACGGTATCGGGGAGAATGGGTTCACCGTGTTTCGCCTCTTTCACTGAGAGACTGGATTTTTCATCCAGATGCATTGCTAAACTCGCAGTGAAGAATTTCGGCATGTGTTGAACAACGACAATTCTGTAGCCCGCATCACCACTTAGAGAGGATATTATGAAGTTCAATGCCCTGACACCTCCTGTTGAGGCGGCGATACCAATTATGTAATTGATCTTCTTGGTTGGGGGCTTAATCTGGGGTACTACGATTATGGGCTTTAGATTTGCTCTGATGGCGGCCCGAAGTTTTGTGAGCAAGGTTTCTTTGAAGTCATAGAGATCAATAGATATTGGACCCGAAGGTTTTGGAAAAAAGTCGACAGCACCAAGTTGCAACGATTTTATTGTGACATCCGCACCCTGCCGGGTATGAGCAGATAGCATCAGAACTGGCGTGGGATTTGTAGCCATGACCTTTTTTAGTAGCTGAAGGCCGTTCTCGCCAGGCAATTCGTAATCCAGCGTAATCATATCTGGTTTTAGTTTGTTAAATTTTGCCCAGGCTTCTTCTACATTACGGGCACAACCACAGATTTCAAACTCGTCTGAAGACTGGATGATGTCACCGATAACCCTCTGCATTAGCACAGAATCTTCGACAATCAGAATCCTTTTTTTCATTTAGATAATCTTGTCTCCATGACGATAGGATTTTATCAGTAGCTCACCCGTACTTAGATTGAAAAAAACTGTTCTACCCCAATTACCTGCGACATCTTCAGCAATCAGGGAAATAGCGTGTTTCTTCAATTGTTCTTTGGTTTCCGTTATGTTCCTCTGTCCAATTGATGCTTGAATCAGATCGCCAAACATTGTTGAACCACCGGTGATTTTTGCCGCAATCTGTTCTTTACAAATACCCCTGGCTTCAAACTGTTTCAGCATTTCTTCGATTGCACCCCTGGGATGCTTCAAGCTACCATCGCTTCCGTGTGGTATCAGAACATGTGCGAGCCCGCCAGTTCTGCTCTTTGCTTCGTAGAAAGTCAAGACAATACAGGAACCAACTCCATATGCAGAAAGAACAACGTCGCCCTGCGCAACCTTTACTTCACCGATACCCACCTTTTGTTCAATTGCTTGGTTCTTTGTAAGAGATTCGAAAATGTCAGCCATCGATTTTCTGATATACTCTTTCGGAGCGATTGACAATATTAAACAGTTTTGCCTCAGGGATACCGAGAAGTAATTCAACCTTGCCGATGACAAGATAGCCGCCAGGCTTAAGATTTTCATAGAATTTGCGCACGAGAACAGATTGGGCATTGCGATCCATATAGATCAACACATTGCGACATACAATTAAATCACAGAGACCAAATGGAAAACTTTCGAAGAGGTCCAGACGATAAAACTTGATCACGGATCTGAGAATATCTTTAACACGAAAACCCCCCTCGTGTCTTTCAAAGTACTTTTCAAAATATAACCTTGGCATGTATTGAAATACAATTGGCGGATAAACGCCGGTCTTCGCCTTGTCCAGTGCATGATCATCAATGTCGGTCGCGTAGATAGTGACCTTATCTAACAACCCTAATTCAGAGGTAATGATTGCCATTGAATATGGTTCTTCTCCCTGGGCGCAGCCTGCGCTCCAGAGAACAATTGTATCATTCTTTGCAAATCGTGGGATGATTTCATTCTTCAGACAATCAAATGTCTCAGAATTCCTGAAAAAATACGAAAGTTTTATTGTGAGGGTATCTAATAACCTGTTGAATTCATCAGGATTTTGATCTAAATAGTTGTAGTATTGTGAGAAATCAGAAAAACCAAGAGCGCGCATACGGACTCTAATGCGTCTGGTCAATGGTTTTTCCTTATAACTATGGCATCTGAATCCAGTCTTTTTCTCAATGAGTTCGATTAGATTTTGGAAACTATGCTCCACGTGATTTCTTAAGCAGCTCAATATTCTGAGTTATGAGCTGCTGTTCAGGGTTTAGGCTTCTGGCTTTTTCCCAGTAGTTGAGCGCGCCGTCAGCATCACCCAGACGCATAAGGATATTGCCCAATTTGAACAAAATCTGCCAGTTTTTCTTTTCCTCCGGTATCTTTTCATACAACTCTCGGGCAGCACCCAGAATTTGTGATTCATAATAGAAATCAGCAAGGTTACAGTTGATCTCATAATTTTGTGGTTCATCATTGACCGCTTGACGATAGGCTTTCTCTGCTTCTTCGGGTAAGTCAAGTGCTTCATAGATAACCGCAAGGTTATTCTTGAATATTGCGATGCGAGGGAATCTGTTTACACACTCTTTCAAAAAATCCACCGCCTTTTGCATATCATTGGATTTGATATATATCAAAGAAAGATACGCATATGGTGTTATATATTCGGGTTTCATTTCAATCATTTTTTTAAACAATGTTTGTGCTTCTTCTAATTGACCTTTATTGAAGAGTGCGATACCCAGATTACAGTTTATTCTGGCATTGTCGGGTGCCATTGTTTGTGCCTCAGTGAGATTTATTATTGCTTCATCATATAACTTCATGCGGTTCAATGTGTATGCGAGATTATTCAAAATTGACTGGTTTTTCTCCAGGCTTGCTGCTCTGGCAAGTAGCTCTTTTGCCTTCTCAAGGGCATCCCTTTTTATTTCAATCAATCCGCAATACATAAGTGCTTCTGCATTTTCCGGTTCGATCTCCAGTATTTTTTTGAACTCTCTTTCTGCCTCATCCAGCATTCCTGTTTTAAAGAAAGCAAAGCCGAGATTCTTATATTCCGCAATATCTCCGCTCGCCTTTCTGGCAAGTTCTGTTTTCTCTGGTTTTTCCACGATACCCGCAGAGATCAATCCATATAGCGTACGGCAGGTTTCAAAAAAGTCGAATTCTGAGAGTTTCAGGATATCGTCAATTGAGCGGTTACCATCTATCAGTATCATAATTTTCTCTTCTTCAGAAGTCAATGGAACATCAGGAGGGTCTTTTTTTAGTGCCAATACTGTCTCAAATGGAGGTAATCTCTTTTCCACCTTGCGCCATTCATCAATACGACGCGCACCCTCAAGCAATAATTCCTGGGGCGAAAGTTGAACAAGAAATTCGTCGCTACCTGGCAGGAGATCGGCTTCAAAATTGAAATAGCCGGTCTCCCATGTTAACATTGTGAAGATTGTTTCTGAGATCTGATTTACGAGTTCATTGTCCAGAATCTCTTTGGTGATATATTGTTTTTCGACCAGTATTTCTCCAAGTCTCTTGTTGCTCTTCCGTTGTTCTTCAAGAACAGATTTCAGCGTGTTCTCAGTGATGAACTGTTTACGCACCAAGATATCGCCCAGCCGGTCTTTGCGGTTCAGAAGCGTGGCATATATCACTTTGCCGTCTTTGATAAAAATATTCCCAAAATTCTTTCCATCGGTTACTGAAAGGCAACCGGACCTTAGGGAGAAACTTAAAAGCTGAATTACATCAGGTAGGGTGGCTTCAGATAAAGAACCCTTGATAGCCATTTATGCCTGCTTTTCCAATGATGGATAGTTTTCTTCGAGCAATTCATCCATAATTTCCTGAACGAGTAGTTTCTGTTCATTGATCTTTTTGAGCGGAGTTTCAACGGGAAATTGCGTTCCGCTTGTTTCCAACGGTGCTTTTGCTTCAGTCTGTTCCTGTGGTTCAGGTGTTACGGCAACTGATTCTGTTGATTCAACAGTCAATAGCAGTTTTTCTTCGCCTGGCAGCCCCAGATTGACGATTTCTGGTGCTGGTAGCATTTCTACTGTTTCTGGTGTGCCCCTGAATTTGTTAATGAATTCATCAATTTCATAGAAATTTTCAAACCCCGGTATCCCTTGTGCTACCATTTGTTCAAATTCAGCAGGCGTAACTTTTGATTTCATAATTTCCTCTGTAATTGTTCGATCTGGTGCTCTCAAATCTGCTTCAACAGCCAATTCAAAAATGAGTTTCTCGTTTTCCGTCAGTTTCACATGCTCACCAAATGGTTCGGAGAAAACAAAGATAGCGTATTCATTCTTGATATGATTGAATATGATATCTGCAAACTCGTTTCGCAAATTTTCTTCCATCTGAAATATCTTGTGAAAGTTATCAATCAAAAGTGAATCCCTGGCACTAATATTCTTATTTAAGTCAATCAGTTCTTTGTCAAAATCAACGATCAGTGGGGTGTGACCCCTGGATTTCAAATCTGCTGCAATTTCCATGCAGAGCAGGGATTTGCCTGTTCCCTTTTTACCCAGAATGACATACGGATTGAATTTCTTGCCCAGGTTAGGCAGTATTGTTTTCTCATAAAGTTCAATGACGGTTTTGTTGCATTCACTGATGAGATAATTCTCAAATGGTCTTTTCTCTGCGCTTTTGATTTTTGTCCTTATTGCTTCAAGCAAGGACTCAATCTCTTCAATTCTGTCCGGTGAAAAAAGCATTGTTTCTATCTTCATCGCCTCCTCAGGAGATTTCGATGAATCTATTGCACCGAATTCCTTTTGCAGTTCTATCAGTCTTTCAACTTTTTTTATGAATGCGTTGTAGGCGCTGGCAAGTTTTTCGATATCACCTTCGAGCAAGGGTTTTAATTCAGAGGTATCAAATCCCTTCATTTCCCAGATGTAGATTTTTTCTTTAAAATCACTGTGCGGATCCTTTTTTTCTGAAATCTCTGATAGAACAGCATCGGCGCTCTTTTTCAATTCCTCGACCAGTGAGGCAACCGGGCTATATATCCCGCGCGGATAGAATTCCTTCAAAATTATACGTACCGTATTCAGATCAAAATTGATGTTACCCAAAGATGCATACGCAACGAGTCGATTCAACATGCCGTCAATTACTCTGAAAGAACCGCCGGAGAGCTGAGTCAGTTCAAGGGCGATGTCGTCCGGAATGATTATTCCTCGCTCTTCGGATTTTTTCTTAATAAAATTGACCAATGCCATCTCCCTTGGGGCTTGAAGGTCGCAAACAAGTCCACCTTCAAGGCGTGATATCAGTTTGGTACTGAAATTCTTGAGTTCCCGTGGGGGAACATTCCCGGAGAAGCATATCTGTTTGTTCTTCGCAATCAACATATCAATCATGGCAAGTAGCTGGTCATGGTACTTCTCGTTTATTCTGTTGATATCGTCGACAAAAATCGCCGAATCAAACTGATTCGTATTTTGCAAATAATCTTCGAATTCCTTCGGGGTAAAAAGCAGGGCTGATTCTTTCTTAGAGAATTCTTCGTGTAAAGCCCGCAAGAAATAGGTTTTGCCGAAACTTCCGTTCGCATAGATGTAGAGTGGATTAAAAATTTCACCCGGGAATTGGACAATCTTCTGGGCAGCCACAAAGGCGACCTTATTCCCCTCGTATACATAGAAATTGTTGAAATCAACAGTCTTCTTGTTCATGACAACCTCAGAACATTTTTAACACTCTTGGAGAATTCTTCAGATGCCACTTTGACCACACCCGGTATTGTTCGGTCGTCAAATAGCGAGACAAGCAGATAGTTTCCGTCAAGCGAAACATAATATACACTTGCTTTCCTCCCTTCCTGCAGGAATTCAGAAAAGTTTTTTTCGCCAATAATCCGTGCTAATTCCATTGTGGAATTAAAAATATTACAGGTAAGGGCAGCAATTGTGAAAACATCGAACGAACGTGTAAATCCTCTTTGAACAAGAAGATGTCCTGCGTTTGTTATCAAAATGGACCATATAACATTGGCCTGCGCAAAAAAATCACTTAGCAACTTCTCAAGTAGCTCAATCTCCGAACTCGTTAAGGTAATTGTTGTTATAGGTTTTTCCACAACAAATTATAACAGAAATCCTTGGAAAAGTCAATATTGTATTTCAGGTTATCTTATTCTTTTTAGTCGTGCAGCGAAGATACCATCGGTATTGTGAAAACCAGGTAGAATCTTCAGATACGAATCCCCGCCTTGTACGAATTCTTTTGCCCTTTCAACGGCAAAATCTCCATTTTTGCTAAGAAACTTTTCTACAACCTCCTCATTTTCTCGTGGAAGAATACTACATGTAGAATAAACAAGTGAACCACCAACTCTCAGAAATTTCGCAGCATTGGTTAGTAAATTTAACTGCAGGGTACTCAATCTTGCCAGTACTTTTTTGTTTACTCTATCTTTTACTTCAGGTCTTTTTGCGATTACACCCGAATTCGTGCAGGGGGCATCAACGATGACCTTATCGAAATTATTTACAAGATATCGTTGACCGTCGGCAAGGACATATTTGATTATTGACAATCCCAGTCGTTCAGCATTTTCTGCCACAAGTTTCAGTCGGGCACTGCTTACCTCACATGCGATTATGACGCCTTTATTCTTCATCATTTCTGCAATATAGGTTGTTTTGCTGCCCGGTGCCGCGCACACATCCACAATGCGTTCTCCGGGCTGCGGATCTAAGAGTCGGCATATCATACCCTGTGCTTCATCGTGAATTGAGATCAATCCTTGTTTCAATAGCGAGTTATTGATGAGGGTACCCAGACGATTTAATCGCCGGAACTCTTCAAGCCAGTTTGCGGGCTTTGTCTCAATACCCATTTCCTGAAGTTTCTTCTCAACGATATCAGGACTTGATTTCAACATATTTACTCTTATATACGGTGTAGGTCTTATCTTGAATGATTCAATGATTTTCTCTCCCTCGACCGGGTATGCTTCAATGATCTTGCGCAGAACCCAAACCTGTGGTTCACGGATGGATTGAACTTTCTTGTTGCGAATAACACCCCTGAGAACCGCATTAATAAGAGATTTTTCTTTCACACTTCTGCCGAGGTTAACTGCTTCGTTCACAATGGCATAAACCGGTATCCGGTCGAGGAACAAATATTGGTATACGGCAATACGCAGAATATTCTTCAATACCGGATCTGAAGCGTTGAAATCGCCACTAAATGTTTCTTTTATGATTTGATCAATCTCTTCACGATGGCGCAGCGTTCCAAAGGCTATTTCGTTTGCCAGAGCACGGTTTTCATCTGATAGATCGTCTTTCTCAAATATTTTTCCCAGGGCAATCTTCAAATTTGTGCCTTCGTCCACTTCACAAAGTGCAATCAGTGATGCCTCACGGGCGTTCATGTTCCAATCCTTTCTCCTTCTTTTATGCGAAACCCATTAATGAAGTCCAGGGCAGTAATAACCCGACGGTTCTCCGGCTTTAACTTTCTAATAATGAGTGAACCATTACCAGTTCCAACATATAATTTCTTGTCCTCGATGTGAATGGTCCCGGGTTGGATCATCCTATCGCCAACTTGTGCTTCAAGAATGATAAGTTCACTGCCGCGGAAATATGTCCGGGCACCGGGACTGGGATTCAAGGCACGAATCAAATTGAGGATCGGTTCACTCTTGTCCGACCAGTTTACAAGCATTTCTTCTTTAGTTATCTTCTTCGCATAAGTCATTTCGGACTCTTTTTGTTCAATCAGTCTGTAGCTACTTGTATCAATCATCTTGAGTACATCAATTATGGTCTCGGTAGCTAATAGTGCCAGTCGCTGTGACAGAGAGCCATAGGTATCCTCATCGTAGATAGCAAGTTCCTTTTGTGCGATTATTTTCCCGTGGTCAATCTTCTCATCCATAAAAAAGATAGTGACACCGGTTGTTTTTTCTCCAGCCATTATTGCTCTCTGGATTGGTGCTGCTCCACGATATTTTGGCAACAATGAAGGATGAATGTTTATCCCGCCGAGTTTAGGTATTGCGAGTAACTCACCACTGAGGATATGTCCATAGGCAGATAACACAAATAGGTCTGGTTGGAGTGATGAGAGTGTTTGTATAAATTCCGGAGAATTAGGGTTTTCAGGGTCTAAGACTGTTATGCCTTTGCTTACTGCCCATTGACCGACCTGTGGTAGTTCTATCTTTAAACCCCTACCTTTAGGTTTTGGTCTTGCAATGACCACCCCAAGGATTTGAAAGTATTCTGCTATACGCTGCACAATAGGAAGTGAGAAATCAGTTGAGCCAAAGAAAATTATCTTCATTCCTGAGCATTGAGTTTCAAAAGATACTGGTTGAGTTTCTCTTTCTCTTTTTCGGTGACGTAATCAATGAACAGAATACCATTCAAGTGGTCGTGTTCGTGCTGTATTGCTCGGGCAAGCAATCCGTTTGCTTCAACCACTATCCTTTCGTTATAGAGATTCTGGTAATGGAGAACGATGTTATTGAAACGGGGGATATGTAGATAGAGGCCGGGAAAACTCAGACATCCCTCCTCATCTTCCACTCTGTCCTCGGTTTTGATTAGCTGGGGATTAATGACGACTACTGGTTCAGGTTTTTCTTCGCAGGGTTTGAGATTTATGACAAACAATCTCCATAAGGAATTAACCTGATTTGCCGCTAATCCTACTCCATCATTTTCAAGCATTATTCTAACCATTGATTCTGCAAGATCGAATATCTCGCGGTCAATTTTCTGTACGGGCGCTGTTTTTTTCCGCAACACCTTTTCTGGATACTTAATTATCGTCATATCGTCTTTCTTCAACAATTAGTTGCAATAGCTACAATTTTCTATTCCTTTTCGATAAGAAGCTGCATTTTAAGAGCCAACACAATCTTCTTTACAATAGTAGTTTATTTGCTTTCCTCCGCTGATCCAATCTTTGACAGAATATGGCTTTTTTCTATATCTACCTTGACGCCATCAGCAATTACCAGACTTATAACATTATTATCTTTAATGTTGGAAATCGTTCCATATATACCAGCGGATGTTATAACACGGTCACCCTTCTTGAGGGAGCTAAGCAATTGCTGATGTTGTTTCTGCTTTTTCTGCTGTGGAAGGATAAGCAGAAAATAGAAAACAACAAATATGAGAATTAACGGTAAGAGACTGACAAGCGGATTACCAGACCCCGTTCCGGGCGTTTGTCCAAACAATAGTTCCATTATCTTACTCCTTTATCATTCTATTATACCTACATTTAGACAAAAGTCAATCTTGGGATGTTTAATCCAATATTTCGCGGCGTCCTTCAAAAGCCCTCAGGATTGTGGTTCCATCCGCCAGTCCCAGGTCACTACCCATGGGTAATCCACGGGCGATGCGTGTGATTTTGATATGAAGTGGTTTGAGTAATTTGGCAATATAAAGTGCGGTTACGTCCCCTTCGGTTGTCGGATTTGTTGCGATAATAATTTCTTCAATCTCTTCAGATTTTGCTCTTTCTACCAGGCTATTTATGCGCAAATCATCTGGACCGATATTATCAATGGGTGAGATTGCACCATGTAAAACATGATACAACCCGTGATATTCGCCGATCTTTTCGATGACCATTACATCCGCCGGTTCCTCAACGACACATATACGTTTTTTCTCGCGGGAAGAATCTGAACATATCTCACAGGGGTTTGTTTCTCCGAAATTATGACATATTGAACATTCCTTTAACTCAAGTCGCGCTTTAAGAATGGCATCGGTTAGTTCTTTGACTTTAGAAACATCCAGTTTTTGTAGATAGAATGCCAGACGTTGAGCAGTCTTTCTACCAACACCGGGTAACCACTGGAGTTTTTCAATCAAATCGTTGAGCAGGGGCATGGTTGATTTTATGTAAGAATTGAGTCAAGTCAATACTTGATTCATAGTTGAGGGTACTGAACTGCCCTGACAATCGTAAATTGATTTCTCTACTTATTGACAAAACAATCATTTTGCTCTATAATCCAGTGTGTTGTGGTGGTTATTGGTTTTGATGGCAAGTGATATCGAACCGGATTCGACGATTAAGGATTCAGTTAGAAAGTATGAGGTGCCTCAAATCATAAGTTTTTCTCAAACCAGTTCACTGGACAGTGCGCTGAGTCAAGAAATTGCAGTTGAGCCTATTTTCCATCTTGTGGGTTTCCAGGAATTCATCAATTTTACGCCCTGCTTGGTTAAAGATAAGGGCGATGCGAGTTATTTGATTGCGGCTTATCCGGTTCAACTTATATTGCATTCACACAGCATAAGTAGTGATTACTTTGAGCAATCTAATCTTGTTTCATTGCCGATACCCTTTTTCAGATCGATCAAACTTAGCAGGCAAGCCGGTTTTGAAAATATACACTCATTGGAGTTCGAACCTGAGGTAAATAGCTATGACCGACCATATTCTGTCCTGTATTTTACCGCGCTTGGAAATAACACAGTATACAGTCTTGATTTCACTCGCGCCGTTGGTCAAGATCTCGGTTTCTATCTGAATGGACTATACTCACAGTTGTACAAGATGGCCGACAGCAACTATCTTCGCACAAGTGCGGGGTGTGCAAACCTGTACTACAATCAATTCTTGCCCTCACGTATGGATATCCTATTTGCAAGAAGCGATTATGGCACATCTTCAAGGATTACATTCAGCGATATTAGTATGGCAACTGGTGTGGGGATATACAGGATGGTGGTTCATCGCACGGAAGAAAGCAGAGAATACCTTGACACACTAAGAGACCATCTTTATGTGAATAATTTGACAAGTTATGGTGCAAATCAACGCATTCTCTTTTCGTTTATGAATTTCGAAAATACGGTGGGATTTGAAGCAAGAACATCAACATTCAAATATGATACTGTTGGTAGCTACAATAACTATGATTTGATTTTGCATCAAAAGGTTGATTATTCTATTTCCCGCTTGAGGGCAGGAGTTGGCTACTACTTGGGATACAGATTTGATGATAAGATGTATGCTTCCCCGGGAGCAAGGGTGTCCTACAATGTTTTTAGTGGTTCTGAAGTCTTTGGACGGTTAGCACTGTATCACAGAAGAGCGGATTTTGTGGCAAAATACGGCAATGGCAATTTTGCGCAAAAAGAAATGGAGATTGTTGGAAATGCAGGTATTCAAGATGAAAGCCATTTTCACAAGGAAATAGGTTTTCAGATCAAGAATTCTTCCCTCAGTCTTTATCATATGTCAGTCAGGAATCATACTGCCTATCGTAGAGATAGTGCAGAATTCTATTCGGCTTCCAACATTAATAACAATACTATTATTGGTCTTGAGATTTTGGTCAACTTGCCCATGGGGAAAGGTTTTTCCTTGGGTACGGTATCGAGTTATTTGATAAACCCAGGACAATTTTCGGTTTTTCCGAAAGAGAACTTTAATTTTATGCTGAGTTGGACAAGGAAGACCGAACGTTCAACCACAAACCTAATCGCGAGATGTAACTATCTGGGAGAACGGAGTGACGTAGCAGGGAACACCCATGTTAAGGTTTGGATGATTTCGCCCGGGGTAACGACCAAATTTCTCACTCTTGCACTGGGTATGACCCTTGAAAATGCTTTAGACCAAAGCGCGAGCGATTTTCCTAACCTCAGACGCAGATTTGACATGGAAATCAAATGGGAATTCTGGGATTGATATGTTTGTTCTCAGGATTGATGATCGATTGATTCATGGTCAGGTTGTTGCAGGCTGGGCTCGGCCCTTGGGCATTGAGGAACTGCTAATTGCTTCTGATAAGATCAGTCAGGATGCCTGGGCGTGTAACGCCTACAAGTTTGCAGTCCCTGAGAATATTATCTTTCACTGTTTTGACATTAAGGGCTGTGCAAAGCATTTGAAAGATAGTATTGACAGGAAACGCATTATGATAGTGGTGGAGAAAGCAGCAGACGTCTATAAGCTGGTAAAAAATGGTGTGGAAATAAAAGAAGTGCACATTGGCGGTTTGGGTTATCGTGAAGGAGCACGCCCAATTGCTTCATATATCTATTTGAGTCCAGAGGATATTGAAGCATTGATAGCACTTCATGAGTTGGGAATCAAGATTATTGGCAAACAACTACCCAATTCGCAACCGATTGATGTGATAAAGAAACTTACAGGAGTTTAAATGGTAAGACTGGCATTATATTTGCATAATCACCAACCCGTGGGTAACTTTGATGATGTTTTTGAGTTTGCTTATAATCATTCTTATCTGCCTTTGATAAAGACATTGTTAAAATATCCTTCGCTAAAATTTGGTATCCACAATTCCGGACCGCTATGCGAATGGCTATCTGAAAAGCATCCGGAATATTTTGATTTTCTGAAAGAAGCATTGAGAAACAATCAGGCAGAGATCTTGGTTTCTGCATACAGTGAGCCGATCCTTTCTTTGATCCCAGCAAGAGATGTGGTGGAGCAGATCAAATACTTCAAAGAATATCTCTTCAAGCTACTTGATTACGAAACTTCTGGTTTATGGTTGACTGAACGGGTCTGGGAGCCTGGAATAATTCCTTTGCTTGTTGATTCTGGCATTAAATACACCTTGCTTGATGATACTCATTTTCTGTATGCTGGTTTAAGTAATGATGAACTTACCAATTACTTCATTTCTGAAGAGAATGGCAAAGTTCTCGGACTATTTCCGATTTCAATGAAATTACGCTATCTGGTTCCTTTTCACCAGGTTGATGAAGTCCGCCGTTATCTCATTGAAGAGGGTGAAAGATTTGATAACATTCTTAAGATACTGGGAGATGATGGTGAAAAATTTGGGGTTTGGCCCGGAACTTATCACTGGGTTTATGAACAACAATGGTTGGAAAAATTCCTTGACTTCGTTGATCGTGAAAAATGGATACAAACGGTGCACTTGAGAGATATAGCAAACAACGAAGCACCTGCCGGAAGAATCTATATTCCTACCGCATCCTACGAAGAAATGGGTGAATGGGTCTTACCGCTCAGAGCAGGAAAGAATTATGCAGATCTGAAGCGAACCCTTGACCCCAAATATTATCATCTGGTTCATGGTGGTTATTTCAAGAATTTTTTGAGTCGGTATCCTGAGGCAAATGCGATGCACAAACGGATGCTCTATGTCTCAAAAAACATCGTAGATGATAAGTCGGCGAAGCTACGTCTCTGGCGCGGTCAGTGTTCCTGTGCATACTGGCACGGAATATTTGGAGGATTGTACCTACCCCATTTGCGTGAGGCAGTATATCGTAATTTGATTGAGGCAGAATCTTACAATATTAAACCCGGTATTGAGCGTGTCGATATTGATATTGACGGCGATGAAGAACTTGTTGTAAACACAACTAACTATTTCTGTATCATAAAGACTAAAACAGCCAGTTTTACTGAAATTGACGATCGCAACACCAAGACAAATATCCTGAACTATCTCGGTCGAAGAAAAGAAAAATATCACGAATTGATTCCCCAGTCAACAGATGGAGAAGACATAAAGTCAATTCATGAGGTTATTCGTGCCAAAGGTAAGGATTTGGACAAATATCTAATCTATGATAGATATGAAAGGGGATTTGGTCTTGACCACAGACTTGATAAGGTGCCAACGAAAGAAGATTTTTATCACCAGCGTGATCTCGGAGATATTGTCTTGTACCGGCTGGTACGTTTTCAACCATACGAATTCTACTGGGAACATGATGCTTTGAGATTAAAGAAGTTCATCAAGATTAGCGATACTGCGCCCACTATAACAATCAGTTATCAAGGTGCAATTCAGAGTTTGGGTATAGAATTTTCACTTGGTATTTTTGACCGTAATCTCACGATAAACGGCAAATTCAGTCTTTATGAGTTGCAAGAACATTCTGACCTGCAGGGTTTTGAGATCAATGGCGAAAATCTTAGACCAATTGTATTTAATGCAACAGAGAAATTTCGATTGCTTACCTATCCAATAGAAACAATCTCATCTTCTGAATCGGGATTTGAAAAGATCTTTCAGGGGTTTTCTCTGTTGTTGGTATTTACCAGGACACCTGAAATCAGCATTAATACATGATCGTTATTGGACTCAGTCTTCTTGGAGCATTTATTCTTCTTGATAAATATGCGATTGGCGAATTCGGTGTTTCACAGCCAATAGTATCGGGTACGATAATTGGTGCCCTGTGTGGAGATATCAGTATGGGTATATACATTGGTGCTTTGCTGCAATTGATATTTCTTGCTAATCTACCAATCGGCAAGGATGTTCCACCAGATGCTAATGGTGCCGGGATCGCCGGTTGTGGCTCATATTTTATAATGAAAGGAACGGGTAATGCAGAACCCAATCTTATTGTCATTTTTCTTGTTGCGATGCTCGCGGCAATCATTGGCAGCCTCCTTGATAGCTTTATCCGCAGAATGAACGAGCAATTCTATTATCTTTATTTGCGCCATAGGTCTAACCTCTTGTTCTATCATTTTTGTGGTGTGGGAACTTCATTCTTAAGAGGTATGGTATTACTAATGCCGATGTTTGCAGTTGTGAGTGCACTAAATTTACCTCCATTTATGGATTCATTGAGTAAAGAGTTTGTTACGATAATTGTTGTAGCTTTTGGTGTGGCAAACGGCTTGTATCTGTTTTTAAGAAGAAATTCTTACTATTATGTAATCATAGGATTGTTATGCACATTGGCATTTTTCGTCTTATAAGGCTGTTTTTTGCAAATCTTTTCTTGCAGTGTTCTTGGTCATTCTATTCAACGCAATCACTGGGTTTCTTATTTAATACACTGATCGGATTGGACAGGAACAAGCACGAGAGGCTGTTACATAACTACCGAATTTTTTTTAATACCCATCCTTATGTATCAGGGTATATTATTGGTGCGGTGTTAAGAGCTTATGAATCCGATGAAGACCTGGCAGACATAAACAGGCACATAGTGGTGGGACAATCTGCATTTGCTTCAGCCGGGGATACTCTTTTCTGGCAGACCATGAGACCGGCACTACTAATATTGGCGATAATTCTGGGTATTAAATGTGGAGTTATTGGACCTTTGATTTTTCTCATTGTATATAACATTTTCCACCTGTATCATCGTATCCGCGGTTTTTCACTGGGTTACCAGCAGGGTTGGGATGTTGTCTATGTCCTAAAAGAGAAACAAATTAAACTGACCCAGAGATTATTTGAAATAATCGGTGCTTTTCTTGTAGGTTTTATGCCGATTGTGTTGCAGAAAAGTCTCAACATTCTTTTTGTGTTGCCCTTTGTTGGAATATTTCTGTTGTTGCTCTGGAAGAGAATAGCCCCATTGCTTATCTTGACTTTTGTCATAATTTTGATAATAATTATGTTAATCTTGATAAAATGATAAAAGAGACAATAACAATACTGAATGAAAATGGTTTACACGCACTACCTGCCTCACGTTTTGTCAAGTTAGCGGAGAAATTTGTGAGCAAGGTGGAGCTGATAAAGGATGGTGTGAAGGTAAATGGTAAATCAATCATGGGTATTCTAACGCTTGCCTGCGAAAAAGGGGCAAAGGTCATTCTAAGCTGTAGTGGCAAGGACGAAAAAGAAGCGTTATCAGCATTGAGGAAAATTCTGGAAGGTCAGGACTGATGCCCAAAGAGAGAATTCTTCACGGTATCCCCGCCTCAAAAGGCATTGCCCATGGCAAGGTTTTTATCTACGAAATCACGAAAATAGAAGTATTCCAGACGCCGATTCTGTCTGTTTACCTAAAGGAAGAAGTCTCAAGATTTGAAAAAGCCATTGAAAAAACAAAAGATGAATTAATCAAGATCAAAGAGCAAATTAATCGCGAGATTGGCGAAGATTTTGGACAATTCCTTGATGCCCAGATTATGATGCTTGAAGATGAATCAATAATTGAAAGTGTTAAACAACGGATATATGATGAGAAAAAGAATGCCGAATATATGTATAACGAAGCAATCAGTGAGTATGCAAAAAAACTTGGTGAAAGCAAACACGCTTATTTCAAGGAACGCGTGGCTGATATCTGGGATGTCGGAGATAGAGTTTTGAAAAACCTCATGGGCGTGTCCCACAGCTCGGTTCTGAGCGCACCGCAGGGTTCGGTTGTGGTTGCCCGGGATATTCCACCTTCGGAAGCGACCCTTATAAATCGTAAGAATGTAATTGGTATTGCCATGGAGTTAGGAGGCAGAACATCACATACCGCGATCACTGCTCGCGCCCTGGAGATTCCCGCAATCCTTGGTATTGGTGATCTGGTTAGTAAAGTAAATAATGGTGACGATATAATTGTAGATGGCGAACGCGGCATAGTAATTATCCATCCGACGGCAGGTAGAATAAGCTTCTATGAAAACCAACAAAAAAAGACCCAGCGTCTGGAAAAGGCATTATTACCTGTTTCAGAACTGGAACCGGAAACAAGAGATGGGAAACACCTGGATATTTCCGCAAATATTGAGTTCTTTGCCGAGGCAGAACACGCATTGAAGTATGGGGCACTGGGAATTGGTCTGTTTAGAACAGAATTCCTGTATCTGGCAAGGCGTGGTAGTCCCAATGAAACAGAGCAATACCGGGTATATAATGCCCTTGCACGAAAGATGAAACCACATCCCGTGATCATAAGAACCTATGACCTGGGCGGCGACAAAATCTTCTCCGATTATCATGAAGCAAATCCTTTTCTTGGCTGGCGCGCAATCCGTGTTTGCCTTCAGGAAGTAGATTTTTTCAAGACCCAGATAAGAGCGATTTTACGGGCATCAGTAAACAAGAATATCAAGATCATGTTTCCCATGATTGCAACATATGAAGAAATAAGGCGTGTAAGGCTGATTTTCAATGAAGTCAAACAGGAACTAAAATCAAAAAAAATAGATTTTGATGAGGGCATACAATTAGGTATCATGGTTGAGACTCCTTCAGCTGCGCTGATGAGTCCTTTTCTCGCACAGGAAGTTGATTTTTTTAGTATAGGATCAAATGACTTAACCCAGTATACATTGGCTGTAGACCGTGGAAATGAAAAAATAAGTCAGCTCTTTGACCATTTTCATCCAGCAGTACTCAAACTCATCAATGAAGTTGTGAGTGCCGGGCATAGTGCGAATATCTGGATTGGATTGTGCGGAGAACTGGCCGGTGACCCGCTGGCAATACCTCTTTTGATCGGACTCGGGGTTGATGAACTGTCAATGACTCCATCATCAATACCAAGGGCAAAACTTGTCCTTAGAACACTTACCATACCCCAGTGCCAGGAGATTGCCCGGGAATCTCTGGGCTTCCGTACTGCCCTTGAAGTAAAGAAGTTCCTGAGTCGCACCGTAAGAAAAAAATTCCCCGGTATTGAAGATGTTATGAAATAATCTATGAATCAAAATCCAATGCGTGATATCATATGCTCACTGCCGGACCAAATCGTTGACACCATAGATTTGTTCAAGAAAGTCAATATAAACCACGCTTCCAAGAGAATTGCTGCATGTCATTGGGAACAGGTTTTGATCTGTGGTATGGGTGGTTCAGGTGTAAGCGGTGACATCACCGCGGTACTATATCCTGATATAAGGATTATTGTCAACAAGGATTATCAAATTCCTCCATATGTAGTCAAGAAAAGCCTGGTAATACTCGTAAGCTATTCAGGTAATACTGAAGAGACTTTGAACAATTACAACATTTTTAAGAAATTACATGTTCCGATCGTGGCGATCAGTTCAAATGGTGAACTATTAAAAAAAGACCTGTTGTTAAAGATTCAAATACCAGGTGGTCTGCCTCCGCGTGGGGCACTGGGCTATCTATTTACTCCTATTCCGCTATTGCTCTATCGTGTTGGACTGTTAAAGAAGAACCCCGAATTTCTTCTTGTGAGACTCGCCTCTTTTCTCAAGAGATCTGCCCGACAGGTAGAAACATACAGTCAAGCTATGGTAAAGATAGTTGCAGACAAACTTCCCCTCATATATGCCAATTCGCAGGCTTTTGGTGTGGTGGCGAAAAGGTGGCAGTGTCAGTTAAACGAGAATGCCAAGATCCTTTGTCATACAAACATCGTTCCCGAAATGAATCACAATGAGATTGTCGGCCTGGGCATGCCCGAAAAAATCAATAAACACATGGCTGTTCTTTTTCTTAATGATCCTGGTGCCTTCCCGCGCAACAAAAGGCGCGTTGAGATTGTTAAAGAGATCATAAAAAGGGATATTGCGGGACTGAAAATGGTAGACATTAATCCTGCTGGTAAGAGTTCATTTGAGCATTTATTCTGGACAATAATGCTCGGCGATTTTCTCAGTTACCACCTTGCAATAAAAGCAGGCATAGATCCGATGCCTGTGAAGAGGATTGACTATCTCAAGAATCGTTTGATAGAATCAAGGTAAGATAATTACTAACCCTTTAATTTGAATTCAATCTGTCTCACAACCCAGACCCTGACGAATTTATCCCTTTGCTTTGCCGGTGTGAACCTGGATTGTTTCGCTGCTGCGACTGCTGATTCGTCGAGCATTGCATTGCCACTGGATTTCAGTATTTCAACACCGATGACACTGCCATCAGTATCAACCAGCATTTTAACCACTGTCTTTCCTTCAATCCCGGCTTTTGCTGCGAGCTGTGGATATTCGGGAGCAGGCATTGATATGGGTTGGGGTTTTACTTCAACTTTGTAATACGGCACAATTTCAATCTCAGGACCAGCAGGGTTTGTTGAAATAATGTGTTCAATCAGGTCAGTTGGTGCAATAGTCAGCTCACCTTCGTCAGGATTGTCTGCCGGTGTTACTGCCTGTGGAGGTTTTGGTCGGACAGTGTTATCAATGGGTTCAATCTGTTTGTCAATCTGCATGGTTATTTCGTTTATCAAGCCTACGACTTCGTGTTTTAGCTTGTAGGGTTCTGGTTCGGCATAAGGCAGAGACAGAAAAAATACAATGATTGTTGCAATGGCAATCAGAAAGCCTGCCCTGATGTAGATACCATACATTATCTTATGGTCTCTCATGTCAACCTCCTTTGCTATTATTAAATACAAATGAGCATCAAAAAAATTCCCGTTCAAAATAGGGCGGTATTGGTGATGTTCAAGTTTGGATTATGGTGTTGAAAATTGTAGTAAGATTTATTTGGCTATGAATCCCACGGGTATGATATATAGCGGTTCTTCTTCTTTTAGCCCCAGCAATTCTTTCACTTTTGCGTCTTCAAAGGCACCAATGGGAACAGAACCAAGCCCCAGGGCAACTGCCTCAAGGTGGATATTCTGGGCACAGTGTCCTACCTCATTGTTTATATAGCGGTATGCCCTTTCGCCATAGCGCCAGGCAGTGCGCTGGAAGACCGCAGTAATTATGATGACCGCACCGGCATTGGCAATGAACATTTGATTCAGACAGGCGCGGGCAATAGCCTTTCTCAAATCACCTTCAGTTTCTTTTTTCAATCTATGACCAGAAGGAATATATCTGAACAATCCGTTTTTCTTTGCGACAAAAATTTCAAGGGGATATGTTGCACCAGCAGAAGGCACTGCACGGAGCACATTAACCCTATCAGTGATTCCCTGGGCTGACCACAGGATGTTAGATATCTGCTGTAAAGATAATTCTTTGTTCTCAAAACTTCTAATTGAACGTCTTTTTTGTATGCATTCTTCCAACGAAAGATTTGTGAATTGTGGTTCTGGTAAATCAATCATTTCACCTCCCTTCACGAGAAACAACAAAAGAATAAGATCATAGCCACTCATGTCAGATCCTATCTGTAAGTGCGGTGCATGACCCTTGCGGTATTACAGTGGATTTCTACGGTATCCTCAAGTTCCTGGGCATAGCCGCCACCCAGCACCACTACTGTAGGCAGATTCTTTTCCTTTGCTCTGGTCAAGACCATTTTATCACGCTTGATCAAACCTTCAATGGTTAATTTCAGATTTCCCAGCTGGTCAAACGTATAGGGATCTGCACCAGCAAGAAAAATAATAAATTCTGGTTTGAACTCGTTAAAGATAATATCCAGGGCATACTGCAGTTTTTCACAATATTCTGTATCTCCTGTATCAAAATCCAGTCCGATATCCAGATTGGACTTCTCTTTTTTGGGGTAGAGATGTTCTTGATGAATGGAAAAGGTGAATACCCGGTCTTCGTTTTCAAAGAATTTTGCTGTGCCATTACCCTGATGAAGGTCACAGTCTATTACTGCAATCTTTTCTATACCCTGTTCAAGCAGCTTAACCGCTGCAAAAACAACATCATTAAGATAGCAAAAACCTTCGGCATGGTCAGCAAAGCCATGGTGTAATCCGCCACCAATATGATAACAGGCACCGCATTCAAGAGCCAGTTTTGCACCAAGATAAGAACCACCACATCCGAGTATCTGCCAGTTTATAATGTCTTCTGTTACAGGTAGTTCACTGGTCCAGGTTCTGAATGTCGGGCGTGCATTCATCAGGTCATTCAGATATTCAGGTATGACGATCTTTTTCAATTCTTCTTCACCCGGAATCTCAGGTTCAAATACATTGCTGTCAGTTATGATTTTTTCTCTTTTCAGTGTTTCGTGTATGAGTTTGTACTTTTCTGTGGGAAAGACATGACCTTTTAAGTCAACGTGGTATTTTGAGGAATAGACAAATTTCATTTTCTTATGATTTCAAAATAATACCTTCAATTGCGAGTAATCTTTTTTTCAGGTTTGTACTACCACTACCACCAAAACCGCCGGGTGTGCCATCAGATTTGATCACTCTATGACAGGGAATGATTATGGGAAATGGGTTTTTTGCCAGTGCCTGTCCGACTGCCTGGGCGCCGCCTCTTTTAATGCCGAGTTTCTTCGCGATCGCCCCATAGCTGCTCACAGACCCATAAGGAATTTTCGCCGTGAGCATTAGAACCTTTTTCTGAAAATCTCCGAGTTTTCGTAATTGCAGTCCATTGAGCTTGAATCTTACAGTTTTACCCTGAAGATAATTAGTGATCTTGCTGGCTAATGTATTAATCATGCCATTTGTTTTGTTTTGCATTTTGCGCTGGTTTAATTTTAGAGACTTCAGCGAAAATCTTGGCAGAATGATTTGCACTATACTTGTGTGCCTATACGCATAACACCAGAGTATGCATATCTTCCCAATTCTGGTTTCAACAATTTTATAAAATCGTGTATGACTTTGCATTGAATGATTATATCAAAAGCACATTGCAAATCAAGTGTTAGTTCAGCTTCGTCTATTTTATCAACATTATTTTGGAACAGAAATTGTGTTCTTTTGTTTTCAGGATTACAAAATATGTTCCCGCGGAAAATTTTTCAAGATTTAGCTTTAGCTGGCAAGTTCCAGAAGTGTAGTATCTTTTTTCAATTGCTCCTTTAAGCTGTCCATCACTGCTATAAATGCTCAGTGTTACTTCTTGTGGTCTGGCAATTGAGAAATAGATATTGCAGTACTTATTCGCTGGATTTGGTGAAATTTTTAGTTTTGCAGTTGGTTGGTGATGATTTGTTTCCTCGGTAATGCCCACGATTTGATTGCGGCCAATATACCAGCGGGCAGGAGTGGGAGAACCATATTGAATATTCCAGTACAGGTCTAACATTGGATCAAGGATTGAACTGCCAAAGGTAAAGAAGAACTGTCCATTACCTTGTGTATCAACCCTCTTGGCAATCTGCCAGAGACAGTTATTGTGATCAGTGATACCAGCTGTCAGGTTTCTCGGCGTTGACCAGGTCGTACCATTATCTGATGAATAGTTGTAATAAACATCCCAGAATGTATACTGACCAGTGCCACTACGGGGCTGACCAAACAAAGCAACAACATAGTTGCCACCAGCCGCAACTGTTGGATAGAAGTTCTTCGCATCAGTGGTAGTATTACCAACCTCAATACAGTTGGCACCTGAAGCAGTTGACACATAGATCTTACCACGATAAGGATAAATACCACCATTATAGTCATCACCATGCCAGTTATCAAAAATCAAAATCGGATTTCCCGCATCAGTCACTGCCACC
>FWPU01001989.1_pt1 | contig 50734 bp, 44 predicted proteins | sample 2228361 | NCBI WGS metagenome assembly FWPU01 (sample SAMEA103939777, study PRJEB20133) | metagenome | reverse complement strand
ATTGAGCTCGGGCCCATTCTGACTGGTTTGATTGTAAGTGGTAGATGTGCATCAGCAATGGCGGCAGAAATCGGTACAATGCGTGTAACCGAACAGATTGATGCCCTTGAATCAATGGCGATTAATCCGTATCAATTTCTTAATTTTCCACGTATTTTTGGCACGATGATTGCCCTGCCCATTCTGACTGTTTTTTCCGAATTTGTATCCATATATGCTGGCGGGCTATATGCCCACGCATTTCTGAATGTTCCTCTTGATATATTTAATTATGGACTCGTGCGAAACTTCTTCTCTCGTGACCTTTTCGGTGGTCTGCTCAAGGCGTTTCTCTTTTCTTTTGCAATATCAGTTTCTGGATGTTATTTCGGGTTCCGGGTAAAGGGCGGTGCTCGCGAAGTTGGTACCGCAACGACTTATGCAGTCGTCACCGCCTGCGTGCTGATACTAATACTCGATTTCATTGTTGCACTTGTCGTATTTGGATGATGATTACAGTCAGCAGTTTGACAAAACAGTTTGATGGTCATTATGTTCTTGATAATGTGACATTTGATGTGGCTGATGCAAGACTCGTTGTTGTTCTTGGTCCTTCGGGAACCGGTAAGACAATTCTGCTGAAATCAATGTTACGGCTTATTCCTGTTGACAGAGGTATGGTTCAATATGATGGAAAGGATATTCTGGCAGCGGATTTGGATGAAGTATATCAGATACGAAAGAACGTGGGTTTTATTTTCCAGAGCAGTGCCCTGTTTGATTCCATGACTGTCTATGAAAATATTGCCTTGCCTTTGATTGAACACACCAAGATGCCAAATCGCGAAATCAAAACAAGAATAAAGAATCTGCTGGAGATAGTGGGTTTACCAGGCAAGGAAAAACTCTTTCCGCGTGCACTGTCAGGGGGAATGAAAAGACTTGTCTCCATTGCCCGTGCGCTCACGCTTGAACCCAAGTATCTGTTCTATGATGAGCCCACCACGGGCCTCGATCCAATGATGCGCGATAGAATAGTCAATTTGATAGTCGGTCTTAAGAAGAACTATCAAAAGAGTGGTATTGTTGTAACGCATGACCTTGAGACAGCTCAGATAGTAGGTGATGAAATATATATGTTGAAAGACGGAAAAATAAAGAAATTAGAGAAGATTGAGAAAGGAATGTATGGATAGCAATATTAGAAAAACATTGGTTGGTATCTACATCCTTGGTGGTGTGGTGCTTTTCATCGTATTTTATATCCTACTTTCGGGAAAAATTTCTCTTCATGCCACCCAGGAGATAAGGGTTTATTTTGATGACATTACAGGCCTTCGAACCGGGGATGCGGTGATCATCTATGGTATTGAAAAAGGTAAAGTCAGGTCATTCCATCTTGACGGCGACAGAGTTCTTGTCAAACTTGCTATTGACCGTGACATAAAATTGTATGATGATTCAAAAATCTCAATAAGATTGGTAAACTACCTTGGTTCAGACCGGTATATCAAAATTGTTCCCGGTAGAAGCGGAACTATCCCTGAATATTACACTGGTTATAACGCTTCGTTTGACCTGGACATAGTGGCTGCGAAATTGGATAGCTTGAGTAGCATCTTTGAAGGTTTCAAATTACCCGATCTGGGTAGCCTTGGAGACAAATTCTCACGTTCATTGGAAAAGAATCTGAAGGAACTGGTCAGTATGATCAAAGAACCAAAAGATCAACTTGGCGTTCTTGCAATAAAACTTGGTATCCTCATTGATTCATTGAATGCAATGACAAAAAAGCAAGGAACAGTTGCACGACTTATCGAATCTGATGATTTATATAAAGAAATCAGGGAGACAAACCAGGCACTGAAAGCGCTCATAGAGGATATTAAGGCAAATCCCAAGAAGTATCTGGAAATCAAAGTCTTTTAATGAAAACAAAATTTGTTTGTCAGAATTGTGGGGCATATTCGCCCAAATGGCTCGGGCGTTGCCCGAACTGCGGCGAGTTTGACTCGATGGTGGAAGAGGTTACGCAGCAAACAGAGCTTGCAATCAAGAGTACTAAACCGGTCATACTTTCTGAAGTGCCTTATGAGGATTATCAACGCCGTTCGGTAGGAATCAGAGAGATGGATAGGGTGCTTGGTGGTGGTTTTGTTCCTGGGTCGTTAATCCTGCTTGGCGGAGATCCCGGTATTGGTAAGTCCACCCTCATGTTGCAGATTTCAGATCATATCGCTGACAATGGGGGTAAGGTTTTTTATGTTAGTGGCGAAGAGTCATCGTCCCAGATAAGATTAAGAGCAGAACGTTTAAGTGCAGGGGCAAACAACATTCATATCCTTGCTGAGACCGAACTTGGCACGATACTTCATGTTGCCGAGGAAGTGAAACCTGATTTGATGGTTATTGATTCAATTCAGACAGTATACAAATCAGACATTTCCTCAGCACCAGGCAGTGTTGGTCAGGTGAGGGAATGTGGTGGTGATATAATGCGGTTTGCCAAGACTTCAGGGGTGACAACAGTAATCATTGGCCATGTTACAAAATTCGGTATTATTGCTGGTCCGAAAACACTCGAACATATTGTTGATACAGTCCTGTATTTCGAAGGAGACAGAGAGGGGCAATACCGAATATTGAGGGCAATAAAAAATAGATTTGGCGCCACAAATGAGCTCGGTGTCTTTGAGATGACAGGCAGTGGTTTGAAAGAAGTGGCAAATCCTTCAGATATATTCATTTCTGATGTCGTTGCACCCGGCGCAGTAATTGTATCTGTTATTGAAGGCTCACGGCCATTTCTGGTAGAAGTTCAGGCATTGACCAGTCCAACTTTTTTCAATTATCCCCAGCGTGTGACTACAGGGGTTGACTATAAGCGGCTCGCAATGCTACTTGCTGTTCTGGAAAGGCGTGTTGGTATAAATGTATACGGGCTCGATTGTTTCGTAAATGTGGCGGGCGGAATCAAGCTTTCAGAAACATCCAGTGATCTGGGCATACTACTTGCCATCGCATCGTCCATAAAAAATAGAGCAGTGGGTAAAGGGCTATTGGCAATTGGTGAGGTTGGACTTTGCGGTGAAGTAAGACCGGTTTATGGTATTGATGCGCGATTGAAAGAGGCAGAAAAATTAGGTTTTCAGCTCGCAATAGCCCCGAAGAAGAACAGAATTCCTGATGGTTTGAAAGTGAAGGCAATCCAGGTAAGTGAAGTGAATGAGGCAGTATCGGCGGTATTCAACGCCTGATATAAGGGGGTTAAATGTTATTCTTTAGAAAAGAAGAACGATTTGTTCTTGATTCATCCTGTGTCATTGATGGAAGGGTAGTTAATCTTTTTGAAAAAAAGTTCTTTGAAGGTAGGGTGATAATTCCTTACCTCGTTAAGATCATCGCCCGGAGAAAGATTGGAGTTGAGGCGGACAAAATGCTTGGCAATTTGAAGCGATTTACCGCTATTGAGTTTGTGGATAAGAATGTTGATGGTGTTGTTGAGGAAGTTTGTGTTTTGAGAACTGCCGCCAGAAGAAGAGCTAAAGTTATTACTGCTTCGGATGGTTATGGTTATTATCTGAAATCGTTTCCTGATTTACGGATTATCAATCTAAAGGAACTGTATCGGATGCTCACCCCGATGTTTTTCCCCGGTCGGTTGATTTCAGTGCGGATCATAAAAAGGGGTCTAAATGCTAACGAGGGTATTGGTTATATTGAAGGTGTAAAGGTAGTTGTTGAGAATGCTGCGAAATATCTGAACCGCTGTGTTGATGCCAGGGTTGTTTCAATGATACAGTCTGATACAGGAAATCTTGTTTTTGGAACTGTTGTTGAACCTCAGGATAATGAGAGTGGCAGAGAAGCAAGAACAGCTAAAGCAGAGGGATCAAAATGAATAATATGGAATATCTTGATTCACTATTGAATAAATTGTGCACAGCAACGGGATTGGGTTATGCTGGCAATGTTGCTGATATTGTCAGCAATGAAATAAAGCCCTTTACCAATAAGGTAGAGGTATCAGCAGATGGTAGTGTCTATGGTTTCGTTTCCGGAACAGATAGTCTCAATGTCATGTTGGCGTGTCATCTTGATGAAATCGGATTTATTGTAAACTACATTGAAGAAAGTGGTTTTCTCAGGTTCAGTAGTGTTGGCGGATGCGATGAGCGGATTCTGCCCGGACAAGAAGTGGTTATAATCGGCAAAAAACCAGTAAGAGGTTATATTGGCATAAAACCACCGCACCTGATGAGCAAAGGCGAGCAGGAAAAAGTGCTGCTGATTGACAGACTTTTCATTGATACCGGTTTGAGACCATCAGTGCTCAAGAGACTCATAGGCATCGGAGACCCGGTTTTTTTCACCGGGCACTATGATACTCTCCAGGGAGATTTTAGAAGCGCCAAATCCCTGGATAACAGGGCGAGTGTTGCCTGTTCGATTTTCATTGTCCGCGAGTTGGCAAGGATTGGATCACCAGTTAACGTTCACTTTGTTGCTACGAGTCAGGAAGAATTCACGGGTCTCGGTGCCCGCATTCATTCATACCGGTTAAAACTTGATTACGGAATTGTCATCGATGTAACACACGGAGAATATCCAGGACTTGCCGAAGGCGATTACTTCGGGTTGAACAAGGGCCCGGTAATTGTCCGGGGAGGCACTGTACCACGAAAACTCTACCGCCTGCTCCTTGATACGGCAAAGGCCCATGAGCTTCCTTATCAGATTGAACCGGTCCCCGGATATACTGGCACTGATGCTGATGCTATTGCCTTTAACAAGGAGGGTATTCCTACCTGTGTTCTGGGTATCCCTCTAAGGTATATGCACACCGCCGTAGAGGTTGTCTGCTTGAAAGATATTGAACGGACTGCCCGTCTGATTGTTGAGTTTGTGAGAAGAATTTAGTCCATATTACTTGAAAGGAGCATAAATGGATTGGGGATTAAGAAACAGGTTGTCACGCATAATAAAGCCAGCAACAGGCAGGACGGTTATGCTGGCAGTTGATCATGGTTATTTTTTGGGACCGACAAGCGGTTTGGAGATTCCCTCAAAGACAATCAGACCTCTTTTGAAATTTGCTGATTCGTTAATGCTGACGCGTGGTGTATTACGCACCTCCGTGCCTGCAGATTTTGATATACCAATTGTTTTGAGGGTATCCGGTGGTACAAGCATCCTCGCAAAAGATCTATCAAACGAAGGTATCACAGCGTCAATGAGAGAAGCGATAAGACTAAATGTCTGCGCAGTTGCCCTTTCAGTGTTTGTTGGTTCAGAGCATGAAAGAGAGACATTGCTTGCGTTGTCAGAGCTTGTGAATCAGGCAGAAGAATGTGGTATTGCAGTGCTTGCAGTAACTGCAGTTGGTAGAGAAATGACCAGAGACGCAAAATACCTCAGTTTATGCTGCCGGATTGCCGCCGAGCTTGGTGCCCACTTCGTGAAGACCTATTATTGTGAAGAATTTGAAAGAGTCGTAGAGTCGTGTCCAGTGCCGATTGTCATTGCCGGTGGCAAGAAATTGCCCGAAAAGGAAGCATTGAAACTTGCCTATGATGCAATAACGCACGGAGCAATTGGTGTGGATATGGGGAGAAATATTTTTCAGTCAGCGGACCCCGTAGCAATGATACAGGCTGTAAGGGCGATTGTCCACAAACATGCAAGTATTGAAGAGGCGTATGCCTTATTTGAAGAGAAAAAGCACAAATAGTTTTTAGCCATTTGATGGAACACGATTTTCCAGGAATGCTGGTCGCTGTATACTACAACAACAAAGATATACGGATTGAGCAGAAACCAATTCCTGAGATTGGCAGTAATGAATTACTGGTTAAGATTATTGCCAGTGGAATATGCGGCAGTGATGTGATGGAGTGGTACAGAAAAAAAACCGCACCAAGAGTACTGGGACATGAGATTGCAGGCGAAATTGTTAAGAAGGGGAAGGATGTTATAAATTTTAAGATAGGGGATAGGGTTTTTGTATCACACCATGTTCCCTGTAATCAGTGCGTATATTGTAAAAGAGGATATCATACTGTCTGCGAAATGTTAAAGAAAACGAATTTTGACCCGGGTGGTTTTGCTCAATATGTGCGTGTTCCAGAAATGAATGTAAAATTTGGCACTTTTTTGCTTTCTGATAAAGTAAGTTATGAAGAAGGTACATTTGTTGAACCTCTTGGTTGCGTTATTCGTGGTCAACGATACACCTCGGTGAAAAAACAGGATACCGTATTAGTGATCGGTTCAGGCATTGCAGGAATTCTTCATATCAAGTTGGCAAGAGCAAAGGGCGTCAAGAAGATTATTGCAACAGATATTAGTGAATTTCGGCTAAATTTTGCGAACAAGTGTGGCGCTGAAGTTATCAACGCAAAGGAAAATGTGCCAGCAATTGTCAAGGAGTTAACTCATGGGCGGTTTGCCGATGTGGTCATTGTGAATACTACAGCCATGAGTGCATTTGAACAGGCATTTGCATCAGTTGAGCGCGGTGGAACGATATTGTTATTTGCACCGACGGCACCGGATGTACGCGTTCCTTTACCTTTGTTTGATCTATATTTCAAGGGTGTAAATATTGTCTTTTCTTATGCGGCAGTAGCCAGAGACATAATTGAGGCGATTAAACTGTTAGAGGATAAGAGAATAAAAGTGCTTGATATGGTTACCCACAGATTGGGACTGAATGAAATACAGCAAGGCTTTGCCCTCGTTGAAAAGGCTGACAAATCCCTGAAGATTATTATTGAACCACACCGGCTTTAATACCGTTTTGTGATTTTCCTGATTTTTGATGTTTTGAACAAAAGCCAGGCATTGTCTCCAACCTTGGGAAATCGGTAAAGGACATAGATACCCTTGAAAATTTTACCTTTTGCATTGAACTTTATTAGCTTGCTATCTTTTTCTATCAATTCATATTCACCCTTGTCCCAGATTTCTACTGTGCCCGCGCCGTATTCGCCATTCTGAATAGTGCCTTCAAATTCCGCATAATTCAGGTCATGGTCTTCCACTTGTATACAGAGTCTTTTTATGCCAGGCTTTCTTGGAGGTTCCTTGGGTACTGCCCACGATTTCAGAACCCCATCCATTTCCAGGCGTAAGTCCCAGTGTCGGTGTGTTGCCTGGTGTTTCTGGATTACAAAGATCAATCAGCGCCTTTTTAAGAACCCGGCAATCTTATCAGAAGTATCAAGCAGCGTGCTGATTGATTCTTCACAATTAAAGCGGTCGATAAAATAAGCGATAAATTCAGATACATCTACTTCTCTGAACCATCGTGTATTTTTCAATCTTGGATTCCGGTATGTCAGATTTGTAGCATACACTCGTTTGATGAGTTTTTTTTCATATGCTCTTTCAAATCGTTTTACGCCGTCATCAGTAAGCAGAGCAAATGTAACAATAACATAAATATCATTCGCACCATGCTCTTTCAGTTCACCAGCAGACATGAGCATTGACTGTCCTGAAGCCAGCATATCGTCCACAATCAAAATATCCCTGCCCTTAACGCTTGTGCCCAAAAACTCGTGCTTGACAATGGGATTTTTGCCGCTCACCACTCTCGTTGTATCACGCCTCTTATAGAACAAGCCAAGTTCAACACCCAGACTGTTCGCGTAATATAGGCAGCGGTCAACTGCACCCTCATCCGGGCTCACCACCATGAGCTTGTTTTTCTCCACGATGATGTTTCTTTCATTCTCCAGTAGTGAACGGATTATCTGATAGCTTGCGTGGAGGTTTTCAAAGCCTATGAGTGGAACCGCATTCTGCACATGGGAATTATGGGTATCAAAAGTGATAAGGTTCTTTACACCAAGGTTCTGCAATTCCTGAAGTGCGAGTGCGCAGTCAAGTGATTCCCGCGCCGTCCGTTTGTGTTGTCTACTTTGGTACAATAAGGGCATGATAACACTTATGCGGTTTGCTTTTCCACCGATTGCGGCGACGACCCTTTTTATGTCCTGAAAATGGTCATCCGGACTCATTGGACTGACAATGCCCTGGATCGTGAACCTGCAACCATAATTGCCAATGTCGGCAATAATATATATATCGCAGCCACGGACCGAATCATGGAGAATGGCTTTTGCCTCGCCATTGGCGAATCTCGGGCACTCGCACAATTTGACAAATGTCTTATTCTTTGGGTTAGCATAACGTCTGCTAACAAGTTCTCGGTCAACGAGCTGGCACAGTTCCTTACCACCGGGTGGAGCAATTAGCGCGATAGGTGTTAATGTTCTTTTTTTTGTATTCATTGTTTGAACACCGGGCTCGTAATAAAGAAGAGTAAGAAGAATGCTGTAAGAACATACATAATGACCGAGACCTCTTTGCCCTTGCCACTGAACAACTTGATTAGGGCATATGAGAGAAAGCCAAGTGAGATGCCATTAGAGATACTGTATGTAAAAGGCATGCTCGCGATAGTGATAAAAGCGGGTACTGCCTCAGAATAATCAGAAAAATCTATTTTTATTACTGACTCCATCATCATTATGCCGACTATGATCAATGCTGGGGCAATGACAACTGCGGGAATAAATCCGACAAGTGGTGCAGCAAATATTGCGATCAAAAACAGAACGCCCGTGGTGACTGCCGTGAGACCTGTCCTGCCGCCTTCTTCAATACCAGCGGCACTTTCAATATAGGAAGTGACAGTGGAAGTGCCCACAAGTGCACCAAGCACGGGTCCCAGGGAATCAGAAAAGAGAACCCTGCCAATTCTCGGTATCTTGCCTCTTTCATCAAGGAACTTTGCCTTCACTGCAAGTCCAATAACTGTTCCCGCGGTATCGAAGAAATCAACAAACAAAAGGGTGAATATGAGGGTGACGAAAGACCACTGCAAGGCACCAATAATATCAAGCTTGAAAAAGGTGTGTGTAAGAGATGGTCGTAACAGCTGTAATATTTCACCTTTTGTGCGGAAGAAGGGAATAAAGCTCAGTAGTGTTCCCAACAGGATGCCAATCAGTATCGCTCCCTTGACCTTTTTCACAAGCAATATTGTTGTGATTACAAGAACAATACCGGCGAGAATGATCTTGGGGTAAACATCAGCACTGGCAATTGGAGAGATTTTCACAAAGGTTACGGGATCACGGGCGATAAGCCCTGCCTGTTCAAAACCGATAAAGGCGAGAAACAATCCAATGCCTACGCTTACCGCACATTTAAGTGTAAAGGGGATTGAGTCAATGATCAATTCCCTTAGTTTCGTGAGTGTAATGATGACGATAATAATGCCTTCAATAAAAAAGAATCCGAGGCCGATGCGCCAGTCAATACCCATTCCCGCACATATTGAATAAGCAAAAAATGCATTTAAACCCATACCTGGTGCCAGGGCAATCGGATAATTGGAGAGCAATCCCATAACGATGCTGATGATACCTGCAACGATACAGGTGGCAAGAGTAACTGCCCCTTTGTCCATCCCGGCGGCCTGAAGGATCAGTGGATTTGCCGCGATAATATATGCCATAGTCATGAAGGTTGTAATGCCGGCGATGACCTCAGTTTTAATATTAGCGTTATTTTCTTTTAATCTGAAAAACCTCTCAATCATAGAACCTCCTTTATGACAGCTACCCCCTCGCCCGGTTCCTTATCATCTCACGATTACAATTTTTGTGACATCGTTTCCCGCACCGTAAGTGTAAAGGAGACAATAATAGATTCCACTTCCCACATAATTGCCTGTATCATCTCTGCCATCCCAGTTAAATGCCGCATTGAGCGAATTCGGATCAGTGTCTGAATATCTACCCGGAGTAAGTGGTATGTTGGTTTCAATTTTCTTGATAAGCCTTCCAGTTATGGAAAATATTCTCAATTCCACATAGGTTTTTGTGTTCAAAATGAAAGGCAGATAGATGTTGTTGTGAATTGAAACCGTAAACGGGTTAGGAAATGGGTCGAGAAATCTGCAACCTTTTTCCGGTTGAATTTCAGGTTCTGTATAATAGAATGCCTTCACTACATCAGGCCAGCCATAGCCAGTGCTGTCGTTTGGTGACTCAGCAGAACTTGCGGTTTTGAATAGTGCGGTTCTCACCGAGTCAACATTCCAGCGGTGATGCCCTTCAAGTAGGAGTGCGCAGATACCCGCAGTTATTGCGGTGGCACCAGATGTGCCGAATGAATATAGATAAGAATTTTTCTCATCAGGATTAATCACTACCGGTGCCGCGGAGAGACATACGATTTCCGGTTTTAATCTGCCGTCGTAGGTCGGACCTCTGCCTGAATATTGCCAGCGTTGAAATGTGGAGTCTATCCCACCGACCGTGATTACATCTATTGCATCCCCAGGAATGACCAGTTGTGGTATTGCAACATTGCCAGCTGCTGTAACCACGATTAAACCACGTTTTGTTGCCTCGTATACAGCAATTGATGCCGGTGAGCTTTTGCCGTCATAGTCATAGGGCCAGTTATACCAATCAGTGTAACCGAGAGAACTGGAGATAATATCGGCACCTTTTGATTCAGCCCATTCCAGTCCCGCAATGTACGTATCTTCCTCACTTGGAAACTCGTATAGCGAGTCGGGGTTTTCTGTTTTCGCAACTATGAACTGCGCGCCTGGTGCGACGCCTGTATAATTATTCGCTGCATACCCACCGACCAGCCCCAGCATTTCAGTGCCATGTCTTGGGTGAAAGAAGTCAGGATCTCCTGAAAGATAACCATCCGTATTATTGTCTCCGCGCTGACAATAGAACAATTCTGCCTGTGAATTGATGTTACCCAGCGTTGGTAAATAAACAAATTCCTGGTCGAGTGAATCAAGGGTAGAGAAATGCGCACCATTATCGTATGATACACTTCTGTAGATTTTTCCGTTACTCTCCCATGTTGCGGTAATTGTGTTACCATGATGGGATATTGAAGTTCTACCGATTGAATTCAAGAGGCCAGTGATATAGCTTGGACTGCTGAAAGTGGTTCCGAAATCATCCGAGCGGATAAACCCGATTCTAAGAAACGGAGGATTAGAGGCGTCTTTGAATATTGCAAAAATTGTATCACCCAGGCAGGCAACTGCCGGATCTTTTGCCATCAGGCCACTGAATTTTGGATAAAAAGTATCAAAAGGAGCAGATGACCAGGCAAAAAAGAGTGAATCGTCAATAATCCGGGAATAAAAGAGACCGATTTTTGAGACGCCGGCGAACACATTTGAAAGTTTAATATTTGCTGGATTTGAAACAATAAGGGTTTGTTCCGAATAGCCGTTCATTGTAATCTTGCGCATAAAAATATTGGTCTTGTCCCGGTAAAAGAAATAGACAGTGTCGCCATCTTGCACGGCCTTCGGATTTGAATAATTGCCACCCGACATCAGAAATGGACCGGCAATGATTGATGTGTCCATAGCAAGGTAATTCAAGCCAAAGCGATCGTGATAGAAGACGAAAGTGGTATCGTCTCCACAGATATCCATTTCAGCAGTCCAATTATTATTTGGGTTAAAAGTCAATTTTTTCAATTCGCTCCAGGTGTATCCATTGTCCAGGGAATAAGTGTATAGTATATCTCGTGACGGCATATATACATAATTGGTGTCGCCAATTAGAAAAAGTTCAAGCCTGTTATCACTTTTGTGGAATAGTAGTTCAGTGTAAAGCCCGCGGCGATAAGTAACTGCATTGCCATTTAGCAATATTTGGTCACCGCCAAGAAAATCGTATTCAGCAATAACCTTAATACTATCCAGCGCAACATGGTGGCGTCTGAGTCCGGTATCAAGAAATCCGACTTTTATGTTGGAGCCAAAAACACCAATGCTATGTAATGAATCTATCTTGAACATCTGTAGCTGGTGGTTTGTATAGATGCCACTGCTGTCCTGAACTATCTTTTCGAGGTCTCCCACTCTGCTGCTTTGGGCGACGCGGACGATTTTATATACAAAGTCAAACCGGGCAATGTTCTCGAGGTTCTCACGATGTATAAGAAAACTCGCTGCATTGAGCCATTTTGAACGATGGAGGAGGAATGCACCCATTTGCTGAATTGCTTCCAAATAATCCTCTTTTACAGGGATGTCAGCGAAGTCAACAGTACCATTGCGTAGTTTACGACGTGCAATTGAATTGGGGCTGAGGTTTTTGGTAGTAATTGATAATGCCTTGTTAATATCGTTCGTTTCAATGCCTTTGTCCGTGAAATAGACCCAAACGCGCACATATTCCTCATCAAAACATCGCGGATCTATCTTGTTTTCGAGTGGCGCCCGATAATTGAAATACAGACTGCCGATAATCAAGATGGTTTCAAACATGATTCCTCCTTGTCTCACTTATTGTCTTGCGGATTGAAAAATGAACAATAGCCGTGTCAGCGGCAAGAAACCTAAAAGACTTCATAGTTAATACGTTCTTTGCTGGCTTTGATGAATTTAAACGGCAGAATGTAAAGCACACCTGCAGCAAAACCTCCAATGTGGGCGAAGTAGGCGACTCCACCGCCCTTAACGCCGATTGTGGCAAATCCGAAAATGGATTGATACAGAAACCAGATACCGATAAACAATAGTGCGGGAAGGTAGGCAACCCGCAGGAAAAAACCAAGTGGGATAAGAGACAGTATACGTGCGCGGGGAAACAGGATCAAATATGCACCCAATACTCCAGAGATGGCTCCGCTTGCACCCACCATGGGAATGCTTGAATTCGGTGTTGTAATACTATGCAGCAATACTGCTGCAATACCGCAGACAAGATAAAAGATAGTAAAATTTATGTGGCCCAATCGATCCTCCACATTGTCGGCGAATACCCAGAGAAAAAGCATATTCCCCAGGAGGTGCATAAAATTTGCGTGAATGAACATGCTCGAAAGGATAGTAAAATAGGAAAAGATACCAGTCGGGTTGAAAAGGTTATAGGGGATCGTACCGAATTGAAAAATGAAATCAGTTTTGTGCACCCCCAACATCAGTTCATAAAGATAGACAGCGATGTTCACTCCCAGGATAATATAAGTTACTACAGGTTTTGTGTGCGATACGATTTCATCTTTCAAAGGAATCATAGATCCGCCCGATTTCACACACGGCGATGGCCGCGATTGCCTTACCAACACCAATGTCACCAATGCCTTCATTTGTTTTTCCCTTTATTGAAATGTGTTCAGGAGTCATTGAAAGCATTCTTGATATGTTCTTCTTCATTTCCGTGACAAAGGGCAGGACTTTTGGTTTCTCGGCAATGACCACGGCATCGATGTTTTTCGGAAAGAAGCCTGAATCTTTCAAAAAGATGCCGATTCTTTTTAATAATCTTAAACTTGATATATCCTTGTACTTATTATCATCAGGTGGAAAATGCGAACCTATATCACCCAGATTTGCAGCTCCCAATAATGCATCACATATGGCATGGATTAAAACATCACCATCAGAATGACCCAACAGCCCAAGTGGAAAATCTATTTTTACACCGCCAAGGTAAAGAGGACGATTTTCTACAAGCCTGTGTATATCATAGCCAATTCCGATCACATGATATTCTATTCTATTAATCTGAAAAGTCAATATCCATTTGTCGAAGATTCAGCTATCATTTTACTTGACAGATTAGAAATTTTGTGTAGAATAGTAATATGATTGAGAAGCAGTCAAACGGAAATCAGAGGCATTACGCCGTGCATAATCACTACCTTCTTGTCAGTGATGAACCTGTGCTTATTGACCGCGCCATAAGCGATATCAAAAAGAAATTCAATATTGATGAGTCGTTTGATTTTGACCGTTTTTCAATGCCGGATTATGAATTTTCCGAGATAATCAATAAGCTTTATACACCTCCTTTTGTCTCATCAAAAAGGATGCTTGTTCTGAAGAATATTGAGAAGGAAAGTGCGAACAAACTGAGGGAATTCGCAAGTTTGGTCGGTCGTGTTCCTGCTACTGTTTGTCTGGTAATGGTTTATGAAATAGATAAGCGAAAGCCTCAGAGTCGCTCCCAGGAGGGTTATGACAGAGTAATTGAAATGTTTCCCTCGGCGCATGTCATGATGTTGATGTTAGACGCGACGACTTTTCAGAGAACGATAAGAGAGAGACTTGAAAGATTGGGAATAGGAGGTCAATTAGATATTGCGGAATATCTCAAAGAAGAGTTTTTCAATGATATTACTGGTATGGAGAGTGAATTTCAAAAGATTGAGAACTACCTTTTCCAGTTTAAACAACTTGGTTTATCAGAGGTGAAAGATATTTCTCGCGGGTTGGTCGATTACGATGCTTACCGTGTTGCACGCAGTTTTGTCCAACGGCGTGCTGAGGCTATTGAATTGTTTGTTGCGCTCGAACCTTTTATAAAGACTCCGCTAATGGTTATTGATGGGATAGCACGTATGCTGCGTAATAACGCCTTAAAATCTTCTGACAGATCAATCTCTCGTTTTGCTACTGAGTTGCTACAAATTGATAGCAGAGTGAAAGCAGGTTCAGATTTTTCCGAGATCTTACTGGAGATTTTTTTTATTAAGAATTTGCTTTTCTCAAGCAAAGGAGCAATTTATGGAAAACAATCTGGAAAAACTAAAAGCAATTGAAGCCGAGCGGAATAGTTTGCTCGATAAGTTGAAGAAGATTGAGGAGAAAAAAGCGAATGTCAGCCACGAGGTCTACACAAAGGTTAGACACGACTACGAGAGCAGATTGAAAAAACTCGATGAGAGTCTTATTGAAAATAGGGACCTCGTAAAGAGTGAAATGAAAAGACTGAAAAGCACCATTGGTGATTTGTCGCAGAAACACAAAGACTTGAAACTGCAGCTGGAAGAAATTGAGCTCCGTTATTCAATTGGTGAATACAGCGAAGATAAGTACCGAGAGTTGGAAAGTGCTGTAAGGGGTGATTTTGATGCAGTCTCAGAGGATATCAAGAGGTTGGAGGAAAGGATTAACTGGTGTGAAGGATTGATTGCAGCAGAAGCAGTGGAAGAGACACAGCTCGTTGAGGAAAAAGAGGAGGAACTGAAACCAGTGGTAGATGAAGAAAAGAAGCCAGGGGAAGAGTTCAAAATTGATGAACACATCCTTGAAGAGGAAGTATCTGAAGAAGTCAAAAAGCTTGATGAATTGCTTGTTGAAACAAATGCATTGCTTGAGAGCGATGAGAAAATATCCCAAAAAGCACCGTCAAAGGAAAACAAGGAAGAAGGTATCGCCTGTCCGAAGTGTGGATTTCAAAATCCGCCCGATTCCTGGTACTGCGAGAAGTGCGGTGCGGAGATCTTGGCAGGTAGTTAGTCATGGCGTAAGAGTCGCCTGAATAAATGCAGTATCCACATCAAGCCATAGAAAAAAAGTGGCAGAAATACTGGATGGATAATGGATTGTTTGCTACCAGTGATAATCCGGTGAAGAAGTATTATGACCTGGTCATGTTCGCCTATCCTTCGGGCGATATTCATATGGGGCACTGCAAGAACTATGTTATTGGTGATGTTATTGCACGATTTAAGAGGCGCATGGGTTTTGATGTATTGCATCCGTTCGGCTGGGATGCTTTTGGCTTGCCCGCAGAAAACAGGGCTATTGAAATTGGTGTGCACCCACGCGAGTGGACTTTAGAGAATATTGCGGTTTCAGATGAATCGCTCAAGATGTTGGGCATCAGTTATGACTGGGACCGAGAAATCATTACCTGTCTGCCGGAATACTATAAGTGGACCCAGTGGATGTTTCTATTGATGTATCAAAGGGGTCTCGCTTACAAAAAGGAATCATATGTAAATTGGTGTTCCGGTTGTCAGACAGTCCTTGCAAATGAGCAGGTCATTGACGGACATTGTTATCGTTCAAACTGCAAATCACCGATAGAAAGAAGAAAACTGAATCAGTGGTTTTTCCGAATTACCGATTACGCAGAAAGACTGCTCAAGGATCTTGATCGGCTTGATGGATGGCCTGAGCGAGTGAAGCAAATGCAACGTAACTGGATCGGCAGGAGCGAGGGAACAAATATAATCTTCCCCGTAAAAAACTCAGACTTAAAACTTGAGGTCTTTACGACCCGTGCTGATACGATTTTTGGTGTTACCTTTATTTCAATCGCTCCTGAAAGTTTGCTTCTTGAAAACCTGGTGAAGCATTCACCACATGAGGATGCGGTTCGTGCTTATGTCAATGAGTCATCTCGTAAAAGTATCGTTGAGCGCCAGGGAAAAGAGAAAGATGGTGTTTTTACTGGTGTCTATGCAATAAATCCAATCAATGGTGAAGAAGTTCCTATTTTCGTGGCAGATTATGTGCTCGTTGAATACGGCAGTGGTGTGGTGATGGGTGTGCCCGCTCATGATTCAAGGGATTTCCAGTTTGCAAAAAAATACAACCTGCCCATAAAATTAGTCATAAAACCTGAATCAGGAGACCTTGATGTTAAACAATTGGGGGATGCATTTGTTGATTATGGCATCATGGTCAATTCTGGTATGTTTAATGGATTGAGTTCAAAACAGGGAATGCGTGCAGTAACACAATATCTTGCAGAAAAGGGATTGGGAAGCGAAACGGTTAATTATAAGATAAAAGATTGGCTCATTTCCCGACAACGCTACTGGGGTGCGCCAATTCCGATTGTTTACTGCGAAAAGTGCGGGATGGTGCCTGTTCCTGAACAGGATCTGCCAGTATTGCTGCCAGAAAACATTGTGGATTTTTTGCCAAAGGGAAAATCACCACTTGGCGCTGTTGAAGAATTCGTTAATACCGTGTGCCCAAAATGCAAAGGGCATGCAAAACGTGACCCCGATACAATGGACACATTTGTGTGTTCATCATGGTATTTCTTACGCTATCTGGATCCCAAAAACCGGAGGGAATTTTGCTCGGTGGAAAATGCTCGTAAATGGTTGCCCATTGATCAGTATATTGGTGGTATTGAACATGCTACTGGTCATCTTATTTATTTTCGTTACTTTACGAAGGTTTTGTATGATGCGGGCTATGTTCCGGTTGATGAACCCGCGGCAAATTTGTTTACACAGGGTATGGTACTGAGAAATGGTGAGGTTATGTCAAAATCAAAGGGCAACGCCGTTCCGGTTGGCCCCTTTGTTGAAAAATATGGAGCAGATGTTGCCCGACTTACCATCTTGTTTGCCGCTCCACCTGAACGGGATATGGAATGGAGTGACGAGGGAGTGACAGGCAGTCAGAGGCTTATTGAACGAGTTTATAGACTCGTTATGGAGAATAAAGCCCTGGTTGGAAGGATTTCTTCAGTTGATTTCAGGAGTGACAATCAGAAGAAATTATATATTAAGATCAATCAAACCATTGCCCGTGTAACAGGTGATCTTGAGAATTTCAAATTCAACACTGCGATAGCTGCTCTCTGGGAACTGCTGAACGAATTGTACCAGTACAAAGAGAATGATATGCTACTTGGCTACGGTCTTTATGCATTGATCAATCTTCTGTCGCCGCTTGCTCCGCACCTTGCTGACGAACTGTGGTTGCACTGCGGAAATGAAGGTAGTTTGATAACGCAACCTTGGCTTGAATGTGACAACAGGTATGTAAAGGAAGAACAAATTACAGTGGTACTACAGGTTAATGGAAAGGTGAGAGGTCATATTGATGTTCCCTCGGATACTGAAGAAGAAGCAATCAAATCTCGCGCCCTTGCTGATGAGCGTATTAAGCGCCATACCGATAACAAACAAATAAAGAAGATAGTCTATATACCCGGTAAACTTGTCAATGTCGTAGTTTAGGAGTTGCCGGATTCAATAATATACCCTAAGGAGGAGTATATGAAGAAATCAAAAAAAGCAGGAAAGAAAAAAAGACTCACGATTAAGATGTTAATGATTGATATTCTGAAAAAGAGCAAAAAACCTATGCATTATCGTGAAATTACGAAAAGGTTGAAGGCTCGCGGTTACAAATTCCATCGTAAGGAGCCCGAGCGTTCAGTATATATTACAATCAAAAGAAATCCCAAAATCTTCAAGAAGACCAAACCAGCGACCTTCAGACTAAAGTAATTAACAAAGTAGGGGGCGTTACGCCCCCTACTTTTACTTCTTATACTTTGCTTTTTGTTTTTCCTCTTGTCCCTGGTTTTTTAATCGCTCAGCGTATTTCTTCAGTTGTCTTTCCACAAGATAGTTAATGCTTGATTTTTGAAACCCGAATTTAGTCTTCCGTCCTGCTTTGATTCCTGTTAGAATTGCTATCCCTTCGTCTATTGATTTGATGGCGTAGATATGGAATTTTTTCTTTTTGACGGCATCAACAATCTCCTGCTTGAGCATCAAACCGTTGACATTTTTCCGGGGAATAATCACACCCTGATCACCAGTTAATCCCTTTGCTTTGCAGACTTCATAGAAACCTTCTATTTTTTCATTAACCCCACCAATTGGTTGAATCTCGCCATTCTGGTTTACTGAACCAGTGACCGCAATGCCTTGTTTAATCGGCACATTTGAGAGTGCAGACAGAATTGCATATACTTCAGCACTTGATGCTGAATCGCCATCAATTTCGCTGTATGACTGTTCAAATCCCAATGTGGCATCCATTGAAAGTGGTTGTTCCTGGGCATATCGGGATCGCAAAAATCCCGAAATTATCAGGACACCTTTGTTAAATGTCTTTCCTGCAAGGTTTGCTTCTCTTTCAATATTAATTATGCCTGCTTTGCCCACAGAGGTTTTCGCCGTAATCTTTGTTGGTCTGCCAAATGAATAGTCACCGAGTTGATATACTGAGAGTCCGTTTACCTGTCCTACCACCTCACCTTTGGTTTGTATCATGAGAAGATCTTTCTCTATCCACTCCTGTATTTTTTCTTCATACATATTTACTCTTCTGCGCCAGCCATCAATTGCCCTTTCAACATCTTGCGCGGTGATTTCAGAACTTCTATGCTGTCTCGCCCAATAGTCTGCTTCACGGATAATATCTGCGATAATGTGAAACCTTGTTGATATCTTGTCTTTTCTTCCGGCAAGCCTTACACCATATTCTATCACCTCAGCAATTGCCTGTTTTGTAAATGGCAGCAGATTCTCTGATTGGCACACTGATTTGATGAACGAGGCATAATCGTTTATGTTCTTAATATCTTTATTCATTTCGGTATCAAAATCAGCCTTCACCTTGAAAATCGTTTTGAAATCTTCATCACTATAATAGAGAAGATAGTAGAGCCATTCGTTGCCAATCATTACGACTTTCAGATCAATGGAAATTGGTTCAGGTTTCAACGCCGAGGTTGAGAACAGGTAAAAAGGATCAAACACCTGAATATCAACTGCGCCATTGCGTAGCGCCCGCTTCAGTGTTTGCCAGACCGCTGGTTCAATTAGTGCATCAAAGGCGTTAACGACCAAATATCCTCCATTGGCACGGAGAAAGGAACCTGCCTTTATGTTCAGAAAATCACTTGTGTAAACACCGGGCGCGGGTGAATATCTTTCAATGGTTCCAAAGAGGTTTTTGAATGTGGGGGCAGTTTCAAAGATAATTGGGACACTTTTCGTATCAGAATTATCCACCAGTAGGTTTACATCAAATTGCCTGAATTCATCAGGGCGCGTTTCTTTCTTCAGAAATCGGTCAAGATTCGTGAGAATTTCAGCGAGGACTTCATCAAGATACTCATCCACCTTTTTCTCGTTGAATCTCTTTCTTATTTCATCAATCATATGACCAACCACTGGTTTTACAATCCATTCATTCAGTCTTGCAAGTTCCTCATTCAAAGCATCCTGGTTCTCTTTCGTTTTGGCATAGATAGTTCCCATTTCTTGTTCCAGTTTTTGAATTTCCTCTTTGAACTTTTCCAGTTTCTGGGGTTCAAGCTTGCCTTCATTAATCAATTGATCAAGCTCGTCAAAGTTTCTTGGTTTATCGTCAATAATTGGCACAATAGCAGGTTTTACAAACGGCCCCATCTGTACCTGGACGAGTCTAAATCCCTTTTCTGCAACCTTTTTTTCGAAGTCATTCAGCATGCGCTGCTGTTCATTTTCGTATTTACTGACGATCTTCTGTCTTCTTTTCTGATACTCCTCACTTGCGAAAACCTGCGGGATATTCGTTTTCAATTGGTAAATCAACCGTTCCATTTCTTCCTTGAACTGCTTGCCTTTTCCAGCTTCAAGGACAACGAGTTTCGGCAAATCCGGATTTTTGAAGTTGTTTACATACAGGAGGTCTTTTAGTTGGTCCTTCTTGGTTTTTAATTCCTCAAGCAGTTTTGTTATCGCAGTCGTCCTGCCAGTCCCTACAGGACCGGTGATAAAGATATTGTATCCAGGGTATTTTACATTGAGACCGAGTTTCAATGCCTCAATTGCCCTTGGTTGACCAATTATTCCTTCGCAGAGGGCGAGGTCTTCACTCGTTTTGAATTTCAGAAAACCAGGCGCACACTGCCATCTTAACTGATTATGTCGCACTTCAAATTTTTTCATCAAATTCCTCCTTATGAATCTTGCCTTCTATTTTCATATATAAGAATTCGCATTGAAGCCATTCTTGGCTGCGTATTATACCTAATATTGCGTGGGGTGTCAATCATGTTGACCTCTTGACTTTTCCGTCACGAGGAGTATAATAGTATTATTGTTGTTAATTATAGAATGGGTATTAAAAAGACTTAAACCTAAAGGGAGGTCTTATGAAAAGGTTAGTGCTTATCGTTGTCTTGATGTTTGGGATTATCAGTGCCCAGACAATGGTGGTCAGGGTGTATGGACACCGGGAGGATCTGAAACGGATTTCTCCAAAGTATGGTCTTGATATTGCAGGTGCCCGTGCCAATGAATGGTATGATATCGTTGCTGATCGCAATACCATGGATAGAATCATTGAGTCAGGATTGCCTTATGAAGTCCAGATTTACAGCCTGGAACTGGAAAAAGAGAAGGTGAGGGGCCAGTATTATTCTTATGACCAGTATACACAGATGATGAGAACCATGGCGCAGAATTATCCATCAATCTGCAAATTTGATTCCCTGCCCATAAGGACCTATCAGAATAGGTGGATCTATGGTGTGAAGATTTCTGATAACCCGAGTTATGAAGACCCGACTGAACCTGGTTTTTTGATTGATGGTTGTCACCATTCCCGCGAATGGGCAACACCTTATGTTGTCTACAAATTTGCTGATTCAATTACCAAGGTCTATAATTCAAACAATGAGATAAGGCAGATTATTGATAATGTGGAACTCTACTGCTTTCCTGTAATAAATGCTGATGGGTATGTGTACGATTATCCAAATCAGAATATGTGGCGCAAGAATCGCGAGCCATTTGGTGGAGCAACAGGCACTGATCCAAATCGTAATTATCCTGGTTGTTGTGATAGCATTGCTGGTGATTGGGGCGCGGTGGATGATGGCCAGGCAACTCATTACCCTTCGCAAGAAACCTTTTGTGGGGCATACGCCAATTCTGGAGATGAGACAAGGGCATTGACTATGTATGTCCGTTCCCGAATAATCAATGCTAACATGTCCTACCACAGCTATAGTGAATTGCTCATGTGGGGATGGGGCTGGACAACAAGTAATATTCCGGATGCAGTTGTGTGTGCACGATTTGGCAACCGCATGGCAGGAATGGTAAACAAACTGGGTGGTGGAACTTATGAGCCAGGGCAAATCCCTGAGATATTGTATCCTGTTAGCGGAAGTAGCATTGATTGGTTCTATTCCTGGTGCCACTGGGTTGGTGGTATTGCCAATCTTTCTTATACTACAGAGATTGGGACTGCTTTTTACCAGAATCAATCACAGCTCGATCCTATCTTTAATGAAAATTTCAAGGCACTGAAATACCTTGCCCAGTTGTGCCGGGATTCAATCGGGCCACTGGTTGAGCCGAGGGTTGCACCACCGCAGGTGTATCCGATTGGCAATGTATCCCAGAACTTCACTGTAAGGTGGCATCCGGTCAATCCTGTGGAAAACCATCCCACCCAGTGGGAACTGGTTGAGCTTTCAAATCCAAATATTAAAACGGATAGTCTGGAATCAGGCAGTGGCCGCTGGGTTTTGCAGGGGTTTAGCCTTTCTACTGCCCAACATCATTCAGGTTCTTACAGTCTGTTTTCTGGAAATACGAACGATATGAACAGTGCGGCGCGCACCTTGCATCCCTATCTTGTTCAGGTTGGTGATTCACTGACTTTCTGGTGTTATTACAATCTTGAGAACAACTATGATGTGGCAGTAGCAGAGGTATCTGAGAATACGAAAGAGTGGTTTAATCTTGATACGACGAGGTTTACGGGTACGCAGACTACCTGGACCAGGAAGGCGTATTCACTTGCCAACTGGGTTGGTAAGTCAGTCTATTTTCGTTTTCGCTCAATGACTGATGGTAATACGCTCAATGGTGGTTTTTATGTTGATGATATCAGGCCGGTTTGTCTGTTTGGCAATGTCAACACAATTTCCAACAGTATTACTGATACGAGCTATAGTTTTACTAATCATGCCAATGGTGAATATTACTACTATGTGCGTGGTTATAATACCCGGGGCTGGGGTGAGTATTCATGTCTTCAGAAGGCAAGTGTTGGTGTTGGTATAAGCGAACAGGAAGGCGAACAGGATACCAGATTGAAAATGACATTTGTGCCGACCATGTTCAATGATAGAATTATTTTCAGTTTCAGTGGCAATGCCAATAAGAATTCTCAGCAAAGTATAACTATTTATAACACTGCGGGTAAAGCAGTACGTTCATTCAGTGACATTTCTGGTGAACCAGAAAGACGGATTGTCTGGTGGGGCGATGATAATGACGGTAACATACTGCCAGCAGGCGTGTATTTTGTCAAATATGCTAACGGTGAAGATGTTCAAACCGGCAAAGTCATCAAGGTCAAATAGCATCTTGATAGATTAATACAAAATGCAGGCCAAGCAAGGCTAACCTGTTCTGAAAGAACCATTGGTTCTTGAAGAAAGCCTTGAGTTACGAATTTAGTGAACTGGAGTAGGGAATTTATTCCCGTGAAAATACAATCCTGATAACCTGATCCTCTGATTCCCTGATATCCCTTGCTATCCCTTGATTTTTCCTGATAATCTGCCTTTAACTGTCCTTTATCGCCTTATGGTGCCTTCAATTGCCCTTAATTGCCTTTGATGAATCGCACCGCCACTTTGACACTCAATTGACATTAAACTGGATTTGGGTATAATCCAGAGCAAAGAAAGGAAGGAACTACATGATAATAAACTTGCTTTTCATTCTGACACTATTCAAACCTGTTGAGGTATTTGAATACGACCTTGATAATGGTTTGAAGGTTTTAGTTTACGAAGACCATTTTGCACCAGTGGTTTCCACGCAGATTCACTACCGGGTTGGTGCCTACAACGAAATATCAGGTTTAACCGGCATTTCTCACCTCCTGGAACATATGGCATTCAAAGGTACAAAGAAATATGGTCCCAAAGAATACGATCGAATCATTGACGAGTTGGGCGGTGAGGAAAATGCGTTTACTTCTACTCATCAAACCGTTTACTGGGCAAACCTATACAAAGATCGGTATGAAAATGAACTGATGTTTGAAGCAGACCGTATGCAGCATTTGCTCCTTGATGACAAAGAGTTTTCAATGGAAAAGGGTGTAGTGATGGAAGAACGCAGGCTTGGTGAAAATGATCCCTACGGGAGTTTATTTGAGACCCTTGATTTGATGACTTATTTGCACCATCCCTATCGTAATCCCGTTATCGGTCTTATGAGAGACCTGGAAAATATCCAGCGGGATGATGTATACAATTATTACAGAAAATATTACAACCCTGCAAATGCCATAATTGTGATAAGCGGTGATGTCAATAGCGAAGAGGCGTTGAAATTAGTGAAGCGTTATTTTGCCCATATCAAGGGCAAACAGGTAAAAGAAACAGAGCATTATGAAGAACCGCAGTGTGGTGAACGAAGATTTAAGTTATTAAAAGAAGTCAATACCCCGGCCCTGGCAATAAACTATCGCACGGTGGTAATCAATCACACTGATAATTATGCGCTTGATTTGATAGACAAGGTGCTCTCCTATGGAAAATCTTCGCGGTTTGAAGAAAATCTCATTCGTGATAAAGGACATGCAGTGCATTTGGATGCGTATCATTCATCATCCAGGTATGGTGGTACATTTACAGTTTTTGGTGTTCCCCAGGATAATGTATCGCTGGAAGATCTTGAATCATCAATCTATGCTGAATTAGACCGTTTGAAAAAAGGCGATATCCAGGAGGCCGAAATAGAAAAAGCAAAAAATCAGACGCTTGCCCAATATGTTTATCGTCAGGATTCACCAACAGGCATGGGATTTACCATTGGTTACTGGCAGATAATCGGAGGTAACTGGCGGTATCTAAATACCTATCCTGAAAAAGTGCTTGCAGTGACAAAAGACGATGTTGTTCGTTGCGCAAATCAATATTTTGTCGAAACAAATAGAGTTGTCGGTTATCTATTGCCAAGGAGTTAGTATGTTACAGAAATTTTTATGCAAATTAATTATGCTCTATCTCTGTGCATTCGTAATTACCCATGCATTTACTGTTAAAAGGGATACACTTGACAACGGGCTGGTGGTGATAATGAGCGAGGCACACAAGATTCCAATGATTGAGATGAAAGTAATAATCAAGGCAGGTAGTGTGTTTGACCCGCAAGGTAAGGAAGGTCTGGCTAATCTTGTATCCAGGCTCTTGTTAAGGGGCACTGAATCAAAAACCGGCGATGAACTGATTGCGGATATTGAGTACCTCGGTGCTGAGATCAATTCTGATGCCAGTGAGGATTATTCGGAGATTTCGGTCCGAGCACTGAGCAAGGATTTGCCTTTTCTTTTGGGAACAATCACTGACTGTCTGAGACGACCCCTATTTGATAAGACTGAGTTCTCAAGACTGCAAAGACGGACATATTCAGAGATAATTAGTCAATCAGATGACCCATTCTATGCTGGTGAGGTTAGATTTCGGTTACTCTTGTTTGGCACACATCCCCTTAATCATATGCCAATAGGTTTTGATTCTACAGTCCAAAGAATAACAATTGCAGATGTTAAAGACTTTTATGATAAATATTATGCGCCGAACAACAGTATCATTGTTCTTGTTGGTGATTTTAATCCTGATTCAATCCTTGAGTTGGTAAAAACACATTTTGGAACTTGGCAGAGAAAAGTTTATTCTGATCCTACTGTTCCGCAACCTTCAATTAACCAGCGCGCAGGTGTGATAATCAAGAGAGACATTTCGCAGTCATACATTTTCATCGGTTCTGCGGGTCCGGATTACTATGCAGAAGACTGGATTCAAACGCGCCTGATGAACTATATACTTGGTGGTTCAGGATTGACTTCAAGACTGGCAGCAGAAATTAGAGAAAAACGGGGTTTGGCTTACGATGCTTTTTCATATTTTGCGAGATTTCGCGTTGGCGGTTATTTCGTTGCCGGAGCCCAGACCAAGAATGAGTCTGCAGAGGAAGCCATAGAATTGATTGTGAATGAAATAGGTAGGATGCCTCTGGATATAACCATTGATGAATTGAATCGCGCAAAAAAGTATTACATGGGCAATTTCCCTTTGACTTTTGATACCTATCGCGAGCTGGCTAATTTACTCGTACGGATTGAGATTGAAGGTCTTGGCCTTGATTATCCTCAAAAGTTTGAAAAGATGGTTGCTGATGTAACCTTACAGGATGTGCTGGGAGCTGCAAAAAAGTATTTGCAACCGGATAATTTATCCATTGTCATTGTTGGTAATATGGCTGAATCGCAGATCAGAATTGATGGGATTGAATGGGTAAGATAGGATTGAGAAAGTTTACTTTAAACCGAGGATCTTCAGAAAAATCCTGACGATTTTCGGGTCAAATTGCGTGCCGCAAGACTCTAATAATCTTGCAGCTGCTTCTTTCTTGCTTAATGCCTTTCGGTAAGGTCTATCGGTTATCATCGCGTCATAGGCATCAGCAACTGCAATAATTCGTGCGCCGATTGGGATCTTATTTTTTTTCAGACCTTTGGGATAGCCGGAGCCATCATACCGTTCGTGCTCGTAATGTATGATTTCACATGCCCCGGCAAGGTGGTGTGCATGTTTCAGAATATTATGGCCAATTCGTGGATGTTCCTTAATGGCTTCGTATTCTTCTTTTGTAAGCGGGCTTGACTTAGTCAGCAAGGCGTCGCTTATACCAATCTTTCCAATATCATGAAGATAACCAGCGTAGTTCAGTTCTTCTATCTCCTCTTCCGAAAGTTTCAGTTTCTTCGCAATTCTGAGCGCAAGATGCCGCACCCGTTCTGAGTGACCCGAGGTATAAGGGTCTTTGGCTTCAAGCGCAGAAACAAGCGTTTTGATACTATCAAGATAGCTCTGCTTTAAAGAATCATACAATTGACTGTTTTGTATGGCTATTGATGCCTGGTTTGCAACGAGTGTTAGAAGTTCAATATCTCTTTCACTAAATTGATTTTTCTGATAACTTTCAATATTAATAACGCCAATTACCTTGTTGCCGACTTTGAGTGGCACAGCGACTTCGGATTTTGTCTTCTTGTCAAAGACATAGTAATGATGATTCTTTGAAACATCATTGGCAATATAGGGTTCACCAGTCTTTGCAACATAGCCAGTGATGCCCTGACCAATCTTCACGCGCAACTTTGGCTGCAAATGTTTTGGATATGGCAACTCTGCTGCACGTACCGTCAATTCGTTTCTGTTGAAATCAATCAATGCCACGGCTGCCCTCTCGTAATTCAAACTTTCCTTTAAATGTTTGACAATGCAACTTAACAGTGTTTCAAGGTCAAGGATGGAAGATATTTCCTGTCCTATTTGTTGAAGCATGTAGAGGTCTCTGACGATTCTTGAGAGTTCAAATGTTAGCGCTTTGCTTTCGGTAATATCAGTTGCGATGCCCATTACTCCATCAACTCTGCCCTTCTTGAGGATTATGTGCTCGCTTGTCTTAAGATAGATTCTATTGCCATCTTTATCCAACACCACAAACTCAAATGGTTTTACATTTTTTCCTGATAATTGTTTCAAAAAGGTTTTAGTGGTAATAGCTATGGATTCGGGTGCGACAATATTCTTAAAATGTCTGCCAACAAGTTCATTGATCTTGTAATGCGAAATCTTTTCAGCAAAATCATTGAGGTATATTAATCGTCCATTACGGTTAAGAATATAGACCACGGCATTGATATTCTTGAAAAGAAGTTTATAGTAAGGATTGATATCGGTTTCTCCAAAAAAATTAATAGACTTATGTGCCGGGCTAAATATCTTATGTTTCATGCAACATTATATTCAAACACTTAAGTTTGTCAAGATTGACATGAATGAATAATTGTCTATAATTCATTATGTGCTGGATTGATATTGTAATTTTGATAATACTCATGATAATGATTGTTCAGGGTATTATCGTTGGCTTTGTGAGAAGTATTTTTGATCTCGGTGGAATAATTATTGGTATCTTCCTTGCGATTGAATACGCTGAACAACTGAACATGGCAAAAACTGTTGCATTTATTCTAATCTTTGTAATTACTGTTATCATATCCTCAATCGTTGGCAGGATCATAGCCAAAATAATTCATCTAACACCGCTTGGCTTACTTGATAGACTGATGGGCGGTGGATTGGGTTTTGTTAAAGGATTATTCATCTGTTTTGTATTTTTGGTCGTGGTCTTTTTATTTAATAAGCAGGATGCATTAAAAAAGTGCGAGATTGCACCGATAATATTGAAAAGTGGTGTCTCAACAAGTCAAGTGCTTCCCGAAAAATGGCATAAATGGATAAAGAAGATTATTGTAAAGAAGGAACTGGTTATTAAAGAAAAAGACTTTCTATTCTGTTCTAACGACTTTAATCACTGACCTACTTTTTTCTGTTTTGATTTCCACAAAATAGACACCCGCAGGCAGACTTTGATTATAGTCATTAATTCCGTCCCAATAAACCGCATGTTTGCCAGCAGTGACATAATTGTCAAAAATCTCGCATAACTTCCTGCCGTTAATGTCATAAGCAGTTATTCTGACTCTTTGAGCGTTAATGATATCGTAGCCAATCTTGAGACAGTTGTTGAAGACAGCCGGTGTTGCATAAAAGAACTCCAATTCATTGCTATCTTTTTCGGTAATCCCGCCATCATGCACAAGCACCTTCCAGATATATGAGGAATATGCCGCACTGGTATACAAATATCCGCCAAGCGGCTCGCGAGAGTAAGTAATGCCCTCAGGAATATCATTCTGGGAGCAGGGATGGTCAAACTCTTGAATAAGAAAAAATGGTGATGAATTCACTGATAATTCATTGATATCAAGGGCAAAGGCATTGTCATTAGCCCAGATTGTGTTGTTCTCCTCATCCCAGGTAATGTCCATAAACCATTGAATCGTTCCATTGTTCTTATAAATCGCAATAACATTACCCAGAGTATCCATTTTCAGAATGGACATTGAATCTGCTTCTGTTGCCCAGAGATTTGTTCCATTCCAGGCAAGTCCTCTTGTATCACAGCCCGTGTTGAATGTGCGAATGAGACTGCCCAGTGTATCCAGGACATGGATATTACCCTTAACAGGATAGAATTCGGATGTATACAGATGATTATTTATCATGGTCAGTCCGATATTATAGCGTGTTGCAGTATCAGGAAAATTGAACTGTCTGATGATTGACCCATCACTTTTTGTGATCTTATAAAATATAGAATACGAGTTGGTTGTATTGGCGAAAATCCACAGATAATCTTCCTGTTCTGTCAAACCCATTTTCATTTCTCCAGGTGGGGCGGGTATTGAGTCAAGCGTTCTTGATGCGCTATTAGTGATTATTGGACTATGGTCTTTTAGCTTTTCTATCTTTCCTGGACTGGCACCAGTGCCAGTCGGATGGGAGTGACTCATTTCGCTTGCATAAATGTAAAAGACAGCAAAGAAAACTATCAGCGTTCGTCGTGATATATGGTATTTCACCATAGCAGTGTTATTATATTGCAACTAAGCGGACTGTCAATAATATAGTGCCTGTGTCATAGCCCGTTGGGGCGTGGCAATCGCTGAATTGTTCGATAGAAAATGAGATTGCCGCGTCACTTCGCTCCGCGCTTGGTGCGACAAAAAAATTTGTAACTCAAGGCTTTAACCTTGAAAATGCTTTTTGATTATGTTTGATAAATCAAACCGCATGGTCGCAATTGACATAAAGAGGAGTATGCTTATAATTGAATATGCTGATGTTGGAGAGGCATATTACCCGAAGAAAGTTCTTAAAAAGTCTTGGCTTGATTTCTCTGGGCAGTCTACTCCTGAAAGACCTATTGAATAGTCCTGGGGCAAAGGAACTTGAGAAAAAAACCGGTTTCCTTAAGCCAGCGCCAGCACTCTACTACAAAAAACTTGCAGACAATAAAATCCAGTGTTTGTTATGTCCCCGTGAATGTGTTGTCTCAGCCGGCAATAAAGGATTCTGCCGTGCACGTAAGAATATAAATGGTGAATATTACACACTCGTCCATTCAAATCCCTGCGCGGTCCACATTGATCCGATTGAGAAAAAACCTTTGTTTCATTTCCTGCCTGGAACAACTGCCCTTTCACTCGCAACAGCAGGCTGCAACTTCACCTGTAAGAACTGCCAGAACTGGGATATTTCCCAGACAAGTCCCGAACAAACCGACAATATTGAAATTTCACCACCGCAAATGGTAGAACTTGCAGTTCAGTACCAGACACCGACTATTGCCTATACCTATACTGAACCATCAGTGTTTTTTGAATATATGCTGGATATAGCAAAACTCGCACATAAGAACGGCGTTCTCAATATCTATCACTCCAATGGTTATCTCAATCCCGAACCTCTTGCAGAACTGATTCCATACCTTGATGGTGCAAATGTTGACTTGAAGGGATTTAGTGAGGACTTTTACAAAGATATCACTGGTGGCATGCTTGCACCTGTTCTGAACACGCTCAAGGCATTAAAAAAGGGTGGTGTCTGGCTTGAAATCACAAACCTTGTAATCCCCGCAAAGAACGATTCAGAAAAAATGATCAAAGAGATGTGCAGTTGGATAAAGCACGAACTCGGTGCTGATGTGCCGGTTCACTTTTCGCGGTTCTATCCACAATACAAGTTACAGAACCTACCACCCACTCCTGCAGAGATATTACAAAAAATAGCACGAATCGCAAAAAATACCGGGCTGGACTATGTCTATATTGGTAATGTAGCAGGGGCGAAAGAAGCAAGCACATATTGCCCCAGGTGTAGTAAGATTTTGATAGAGAGAAGGGGCTATAGCATAAGACAGATTAACATAGCTAATGGCAAATGTAAATTCTGCAAGAAGATAATCCCCGGACATTGGAAATAAACAGAGCTTTTATTAGCTATTCACTTTTACTTGTATTATACAACAATATTATTAATCTCTTGCCTGGTCAATTACATGCAAAGATCTATGTTTTTTTCAATCTCTTTTTATTGTTTTTGTTGTTGCTATTCAGTAGAAAATATCTTCATCTTGATTTTGCAGACATTGGTTATAAATCTGAAAATCTCTTGCGCAGTTTGTTCACAGGCTTGCTTTTTGCCTGTGCCATACTACTGCCTTTTTTGCTGGTTCTGGTCTTATTGCCAGTGCTGGGTATACGAATAAGGGCACCGATTGTTGATGTTGGAACATTGCCTGAATTTCTATACAGAATTTTTATCAGAATTCCACTGGGTACTGCTTTATTTGAAGAAAGTCTATTTCGAGGGATTCTTTATGCCTATCTTATTAAGAAACACTCTTTTAAGAAAACTCTACTATTGACGGGCATATTTTTTGCAATCTGGCACATTGTGCCTGCGATAAAGGTCATGAGTTCAAATTTCCAGTTTGGCTTATGTATTGTGGGGATTCTGATGTTAGGCGTGGGATTGATAGGGGCTTTTCTCGCGGGCATGTATTTTGCAGTTTTGAGAAGATATAGCAGGGATCTATACGGTTGTCTGCTCTGTCATGCCCTGGTTAATGACCTCTCCCTCGTGATCATACTGAATTTCTGGAAGTAGATTGCCCACTAATTGCCGGCAAATAGACCGTTGGTCTCAAAATACTACGGGATTACCTGCACATTGATTCTATTTCTTTGTTATATTTTTCAGCGATCTTTTTTCTTCGAATTTTCAAGGTTGGGGTCAACAATCCACTATCAACTGTAAAACTTTTTGGTATAAGTTTGAATGCCTTTATTTGTTCATAGGAAGCAAGTGAACTGTTTACCTCAGCAATGACCTCTGAAATGATTTGAACAATTTCCTTTTTCTCTAATAGTTCCTCATAGGTTTCATATTCAATCTTTCTTTCTTTTGCGTAGTTTTCAATTGTTTCTCTGCTCGGGACAATCAATGCTGATATGTACTTTTGCTGGTCTCCGCAGAGAACTACCTGCTCAATGTATTTACTTGACGAAAGTTTTGCTTCAATCGGTGCAGGCGCAATTTTCTTACCGCCAGATGTTACGAGAATTTCCTTGATTCTACCGGTGATCATGAGGTTTCCTTGTTCGTCAAATTTGCCTTCATCTCCAGTATGAAACCACCCATCATCGTCAATAACCTTTGCTGTCTCTTCAGGCTTATTATAGTATCCTTTCATTACATTCGGACCGCGCACGAGAATCTCTCCATTATCAGCGATTTTGACTTCAACATCATCAAATGGTTTTCCCACAGTGCCCAAGCTATTGTCCTCCGCAGTGCAACATGCAACACAGGGTGATGTTTCAGTTAATCCATATCCTTCCACAATATTGAATCCAAGCACATAGACAATCTTTGCCAGTTGTCGATTCAGAGGTGCGCCACCGACAACGATTGCCCGAATCCTGCCGCCTCCAATCTTCCTGAATTTGGATGCCCCAAGCCAGTCCAGAATGCTACATTTCATTTTAAGGAATAATGGTACATCCTGCTTCCGATAGCGTAGATTAGCCAGTTCATTCAGGCTTTTTATTGCGCTATAGACAAGTGAACGCATTAGTCGTGAACGACCCTCTACTTTCTGCCGTGCTTTTTCGTACACCTTTTCAATGACCCGTGGTGTTGCCAGAGCAATTGTCGGTCTGATTTCTTCTGCGTCCTGTGCCGCCGTTGAGAGATTCTCAGCATAGCCGATAGTGCCGCCAACAAATAGAACTGTGTAATAGTTGCAGGTTCTTTCAAACATATGAGCGAGAGGCAGATAAGAAAGCACTGCATCCGCGGGTGTAAAATGAAATCTCTTTGCTGCGGTAAAGGCATTAGAAAGAATATTGTTATGTGAAAGCATAACACCTTTTGCTTCACCAGTAGTGCCCGAAGTATAGACGATGGTGGCAATATCTTCTTTTGAAACTTCTGGAAGCTCTATCGGCTCCTGTGGTGTCTTTAGTAATTGCTCAAAATTGTGATAATTTCCTTTTTCCATATTGGATGTATCGAATACCACAATTGACTTAAGAGTTGGACAGTTATCCAATATTTGCTGAATATATTCACATAATTGCTTGTTTTCCACAAATATCAGTTTGATCCCTGCATCATTGATAATATACTGTGTTTGAGAAGCGGGCAGAAGGTGTTCGGGCATATGATACATGGGTACAACAATGCCACCAATCTTCAGTGTCGCAAGGTTAGCAATAACCCATTCAGGACGATTATATGAAAGGATAGCAATAGGCTCTCCCTTTCTGATACCATTGCTGGATAGCCAGCTGCTTACAGCATTAATGGCATTGTTCAGTTCTTCGTATGTAATATTATTAAATCTCTCGCCTTTTTTGTATCTCAGTGCGACTCGCTGTTTGTTCTTTGCTACTGATTCTACGAATACAGAATAGATTGAGTTCATAATGCCCCTTCCTGTTTTCAGGACTCAAGCCTTCCAAAAATTCTTACAAAACCAAGAAGAACAATTGTTGGGGCAATAATCCACAATGGTCGTTCTATCCACCAGGTGCCGATGTTGTCTAAAGTATAGTGTCCGATACCGACATGATAAAGCAGCAAATAGCTAATTGCATAGGCAGTCAGGTGCCATAGGTAAAGGGTCATGATGCTTCTATTTGCGATGATTGTTAGGAGCCACGGTGTTTTTTTCTTAAGCCATTTGCTTACTTTTTCTCTTGCGAGCATTGCGATGCCAACAAGCCACAAAGAGAGCGCAACAATGCACAGCGTAGGCGGATTCATATTTGAAATCTTTTCAAAACCAGTGCCAATCATACTTCTTGGGTAAATGCCGGTATTTGTTAGGATTAAAAGTCCAATCAGCCCAATTATTGCGCTTAGAAATTTTTGCCATCTCTGTATATTAACGAGCGTGCCATCTTCATAGAGAAAACCGAGCTGATGGACAAAAAGCCAGACAAAGGCAACATTGAAATAGGCAATGCAGGGGATATTTGCCTTAAAGCGCAGGATATCAACAATGATTACCAGGATAACAAGAAATAGCAAGACAAACTCACGAGCGGTTGTGTGCAATTTCAGCATAAAAGGTGACACTAATGTTGTGAAACGATAAACTACAAGAAACCATAGAGGTCCTACAATGGCAACAAATAGCATAAAGAAAAAGACCGGCATTACCTGAAGTATCCAGGTAATCGCCCACAATCCTTTGACCATGCCCACTGCATTGCGCACAACAAATCCGTCATTGGTTTTGAACACCACGGCGCTTAGCCAGTGCCCTATGACCACAACCAGAATACTCAATGCCCGCAGAAAATCAACATAGCGATCACGTGATTCAGGTGTTTTATCTACAATCTCCCGCCAGAAGTTGTATGAACCAGTGTCACCCATCATACTATCAAGATTATGAACTAAATCTTAGCAATGTCAACACCTATCTTCTTGGAGTGTTATATCTCTATCATATATATATTGACAACAAGGAGATTTTGTATTAACATTATTGAACCGGGAGGTTCTATGTTATTTTTGATTGGATTTTTTGTCTTTCAGGAACTAAAGCCCCTACAATATATTGATCCGCTAAATCGAATGCCGACATGTTATGAAGACCACATTACAAAGAGTTCCACGATGCCATTCAATTACAGAATTATTTCGCAGAAACAGGGAATAAGACAGAATTTGGTCGTGATTTTAGTCAATGACAGCCTTTATCCCCGAATATCAACTGCCATTGGACAATATTGCACGGATTTGGTCGCTGAAGGTTATTCGCCCCACCTTATCACTTCACTTGGTGGCACAGCAGCTGATTTAAGAAATTTGCTCATTGCTCAAATCCCTAATGGACTTATTGGTGCAGTGATGATAGGAGACCTACCAATTGCGTGGTGGGAAGAGAGTTCATATGGAGAGGATTATCCTGTAGACCTGTTCTTCAGTGATCTGAATGGTGCCTGGAACGACGCCAATGGCAACGGAAAATATGACCAGCATACTGGCGCTTCAGCACCAGATATATGGGTAGGCAGAATCTATGCATCACAACTAACCTATGATAATGAGGCACACCTCATTAATAACTACTTTGCAGTAAATCACCAGTGTCGTACCGGTGGTTTGACCTTACCCCGGAGAGGGTTGGTTTACAATGAGGTGACGTGGTACCCGAATGATCATGGTATGAGCAGTTTGTATAGCAATGTTACAGTTGTGAACGATGCTAACACAACTACTGCGTATGATTACAAAAACAGACTTGGTCAACAATTTCAATTCGTGCACCTTGTTGCCCACTCATCGTGCTGGGCGCACACCTTTTTTCTGCAGAATGATACACCGGGTGGTGGCTCAGTTTTCAATTTTGAAATTCCATTCGTTAATCCTGAGGCATTTTTTATCTTTCTCAATTGTTGTATGGCTGCCCGTTTCATTGAGACCGACAACCTTGCGAACTGGTATCTTTTTTCCCATAATTATACACAGGTAGTGATTGCTAGCAGTTCGTTAATGTACGGAATAAATTATATGACGCAGTTTTATACTGATCTTGCTAATGACTCTACAATCGGTGCTGCTTTTAGAAGATGGCATCAATCAAACTATGTTTCGTTCAGGGGGACCTTAATGTTAGGTGATCCAACACTCAGGATTCCTGACTATCTACCGGGATACAATCCACAAGAAAATCCTCATTATGTTGAGAGAATTCCACTTGATTGGTATACGTATCAGGTTGAAAACAGTCTTTTTGTAAATGGTCATCCGACTATTGGGCATGCCCAGAATAAATTATGGATATTCTGGGATTCTGGCAGAATTGTGCGGTCAGATACCTATGGTTCATTCTTCACTGGCTCTGGATTTTCTCCGGCTGAGTCTATTGCCTGGCATGAGTATTATGATTTTTATCCCACTGTAACCAGGGACAATTCGGGCAGGCTCTGGGTAGCCTGGCAGAGTTTCCGTGATTATAACAACTACTATGACCATTTTAACATTTACACGGCATATCGATACAATAATACGTGGTCAAGTCCGCAGTATGTTCCACCAATGGCGGGACATCATGATGTCCAGCCTGCTCTTGCCGCAGGAAGTGATAACAAAGTCTGGATTGCTTTTAAGAGTTATCGCGATGGTAACGCCAATATTTATGTTTCCAGTGCATCATCTGGTGGTGCTTGGGCAGTCTCTTATGCATTAACCCAGACACCTGAGAACGAAACTGACCCGGCGATTGCGGTTGATAGAAACAACAATGTCTGGGTCTTCTGGACAGCAAGCAATAGCGGGCACTATCACATATATGGTAGAAAATACACCGGCACATGGCAGAATGTTTTTGCTGTTGATACAAGCCTGTTTGATAATGCGGGAGTCCAGGTGGCGGTTGATAGTCTTAACCGAATATGGCTCGTGTGGCATCGCTGGATAAATGGTCAAGGTGAGATCTATTACACCTACTATGACGGCACATCATGGTTATCGCCAATGCCTTTGACGAACAATGCATCTAATGATTTGCTTCCATCAATAACAATTGACGGATTTGGCAGGCCATGGGCATGCTGGATGTCAGATCATAATGGCGATTGGAATATATGTTGTTCTTACTATAATAGTGGTTGGGCTTTGCCCGGAGTTGTTACAACAGATCCAGCAGATGATATTGACCCAGTCATTTTGTGCGATGAACAGTCGCGCGTCTGGATAGCATGGGCATCAAACAGGAATAACTACTGGAATATTTTTGCCTGCTATACAGCTGTTACCAACCTGTGCGAACAGAATCCAGTTTCCGATATGAACCAGCGAATTATGGTCTTCCCCAATCCCTTTTCACATACATTATGTTTTGAATCTTCGGCTCCGCTTGTCGTAAAGATATATGATAATGCAGGTCGTCTGATTACAACACTGCAGGATAAGAAAGGGATTGATGAGTGGACGCCAGAAGGTTTGAATCCTGGTGTCTATTTTGCTCGGATACAAAAGGGTTGTAGTGAAGAATACTTTAAGATTGTCTATTTGAAATAGTTGCTCACATAGTTATTTCTTGCATTCTCACTCCCCGGCAAATCTTTTCCCTGGACATAACAGATTGCATCATGAAGTCCAGTTACAACATGGGCATTTTTGACGCCCCTGATCTTACTGAGCGCTTTCACAACAGATGACTCCATTCCCGCTGCGGTATTGATCAAAAGATAAGCTCCGACCGTTTGTTACCTCCTTAGTGGAACTATTGTAGCTATTTTTTTATGACAGTCAATAATTGACTTCTGAAAAAAACCAGTTAAAATAATAAGAGCTATGGAAACCAGTTATCTGCTTGAAAGAATTGATGATTTTATTGCCTACTTGAAAAAAGAGAAAAATTATGCTGGGCATACACTGCGCAATTATAAAAATGATCTTAAGCAGCTTTTTGAATATCTGAAGGAAAGAAACCGGGAAAAATGTGATAAAAATGCGATCTCGCAATATATTAGTTTCTTGTTGAAATACGGCTTTGATTCGCGCAGTGCCGCCAGAAAGCTCTCTGCAATCAAGACTTTCTTCAGGACCTTGAAAAAACTCGGCTATGTGAATGAAAATCCACTTACTGGTATAAGAACACCAAAACTCAAGAAACACTTGCCCGGTTTTCTGACCTATGAACAGGTAAAACAGGCATTTAGGATAAGTAATTTGCGTGATCGCGCCATTATGGAATTGCTATACTCCTGTGGATTGAGGGCAAGTGAGCTTGTCGGCTTGAATCTGGAGGATATTGATTTCAATCGGGAGGAGGTGAGGGTGCGTGGTAAGGGAAGAAAAGAACGAATAGTTCCTCTGGGCAGGGTTGCCCGGAATGCGATCCTGAAATATTTGTCTGAAAGAAACCAGAAGCGCGGGCGCGAAAGCTCGCCAGCATTGTTTTTAAACTATCGCGGCGGTCGTTTAACAACCCGCTCCTTACAAAGGATAGTCCACAGGTATTTAATACAATTGGCAAATGCCTCAGGGACAAATCCACATATTTTACGCCACACCTTTGCTACGCATTTACTTGAGAATGGTGCGAATCTAAGAGCGGTGCAGGAATTACTGGGTCATTCTTCACTTTCTACGGTTCAAATATATACACACCTTACGACCAAACGACTGAAAGAGATTTATAAGCGTGCCCATCCAAGGGCTGAGTAATGGTTGGGAAATCAGGCTTGGCATTGTTTGTGATACTTTGTTTTGTTTGTTGTTCTCATTCAGATATCTGGTATCAATTAAGACAGAAGAAATTTGAAATTGTAGAAGAGGGAACCTATCGCGGAACACTCAAGTATATGCCCCAGCCCGGTAAATATGAGAAACTGGTTAGTCGGTATCGTAAGGAAATTGAAAAAAATCTTGATTTACTGCCAGTGATGACCAGACAGTATTTTCAGACAAGAGAGGAATTGATCTATCAATACAAGTTTACCTGGCTTGACGAAGAAGAGAATATTCTCGTGCTCAGATATTTTGCTCATGTCTATAATGACCCAATATACGCTGGTTATCAGATTCTTTTTGCATACAGGATAGCAACAAATAGGCTCTTAAGGATTCTTGTCTCAGAAGTTCCCCTTGAGTAGGGTCATGCTGTTATTGCTTTTTTTTCAACAGGGACCTGAACAAACTGATTCGTTGTTGTTTAATAAGGCATATCAGGTATTTGTGCAGAATCACCTGGTAGAGGCGGAAAGTCTCTTATTAGCGCACTTTCAGTTGTACCCCAATTCACGTTATGGTGCAAGAAGACTATATCTTCAAGGTGAAATAGCCTTCAGGCGTGAGTTATACGACAGGGCAATTGGATACTTTGATAGTCTGACAAAAAGCCAGGTTGATTCTTCCTATTGCCTGCTCAGTACCATAAGAGCCGGCGATGCTTATTTCAACCTGAAAGATTATGTTTCTGCACTCAACCGTTATAAGTTTGCAAAAGAATTTCATCCTGATGAAGAAACATATAGAATGATTGAGCTCAAACTACACGAAGTTCATTTTCAGCTGGGAGATTACAAAAGCCTTGTTGAAGCACTTCACCATTTTGTTGATACTAATATTGATACAACAAAGACAGGTGGCATTATCGCAAAAACCATGCTAAGAATTGCCCGACTTTATGCCGAAAACAAAGAATATCATTCGGCACTGGTTCTGCTTGAAAGATTGCTAAGCGTTTATCCCGAATCACCAATCATGGATGAGGTGCTTTCTGAACAGGTAGCCCTGTATAGATTACTCGGCGATTACGCTTCGTACAAGAAGATTCTTATGCTACTCAGCACGCGAAAAGAAAACACAGATCTGTGCAGGTCTGCGATGATTACATTGGCAAGATTTTACTACGATGAGCAGAAATATGACTCTTCGCTACATTACTGGGTATTACTCAAAGAGAAAGCAGAGTATAAGGCTATGGGTTTGTTTGAGATTGCAAAGATTTATGACAGAATCAGTCGAGAAGAAGAAGCAATTATTGTGGTACAATCGTTGATAAATGAATGCCCAGGTTCACGGTATGTCACGGAGGCATATATGCTGTGGATTTCAATCCTCAAAAAACAGAACGATTTTGAACAGGCACTTGCAGTCCTGCAAAAGCTCATAAATAAAAATCCTGAAGATCCGAGATTGTTGATGGAACTCGGTAAGCTATATTTTGAAAAAAGAGATTACACTATGGCAGTGCAGTCCTATCTTGCTGCAAGTGGGGCATTCAGGGAAAGGCGGGATGAATCTGCACAGGCATTGATTCTTGCCGGTGACGCTGCATACGCAGATGTCAATAAGAACGACGCCCGTCAGTACTATTCAAATGCCCGTCTTATCGCCTTTTCCGAAGAAATAAAAAATCTTGCGTTGAAAAAATTGAATCGCCTGGAATAGAATACTACATCGGTTTCTTTTTTGTTTCTTCCTCAATATGATGTTTGATTATGCGTGCCTGGCTTATATAAATTGTATCCTCGCAGATATTCGTTGAAAGGTCAGCGATTCGCTCAAGGTTTTTCGCAACGAGAAAGTATTGTATTGCTGACCCAATCTTTTCCGGTTCTTCAAGCATATAGGTGAGGGTAATTCTGATGATCTCGTTACGCATTTCATCAACAGTGCTATCCCTTTCACATATCTTCTGCGCCTTTACCGCATCGTTGGCAATAAAACTCTCCACGCTCTCTCTGAGCATTTCATTGACGATTTTTGCCATTGTCCAGATGTTTGATACCGGTTTGATGCGCGGCTGTTCAGCAAGAAACTTGGCACAGTCGGCGATATTTACTGCATGGTCCCCCATACGCTCAAGGTCATTGTTCATCTTTATCGCACCGATGAGAAATCGCAGGTCAGAGCCAACTGGTTGGTGTCGCGCGATCAATTCAATGCATTTTTCTTCAATGGCGATCTCCATTTTATCAATCTTTCTATCAATCTCCCTGATTTCTCTTGCAACATTAATGTTCCTTTTTTTCAGGGCTTCAAGAGAAAGGCGTATGGAATCTTCAACCATCGTTGCCATTGTAAGGACATCATTCTTTAATTTTTTTAATTCTTCATCGAAATAACCTGCCATTTTTCCTCCTAATTGTTAACCAAATCTTCCGCTGATGTAATTGAAAGTTCTTTCATCAGCCGGATTAGTAAAAATTTTCTTCCCATTGTCAAATTCTATTAATTCACCTAACAGCATAAATCCAACATCATCAGCAATGCGCGCTGCTTGCTGCATGTTATGTGTTACAATAATAATTGTATAATTTTCTTTCAGTTTAATCAACAGTTCTTCTATACGTGCTGTGGCAATTGGGTCAAGTGCCGAACACGGTTCGTCCATCAGCAGAATTTCCGGTTCTACTGCAAGCAAACGCGCTATGCATAATCTTTGCTGACGTTCTGGTGACAGTGCCAATGCTGATTTCTTTAATAAGTCCTTCACTTCGTCAAACATTCCCACAGCATTCAATGAGCGTGTTACAATTCCCTCAAGGACAGATTTGTTTGTTATTCCCCAGACCCGTGGGCCATAAGCGACATTGTCAAATATTGAAAGGGGAAAGGCGTTGGGGCGTTGAAATACCATTCCCACTTTCTTTCTCAAGAATATCAAATCACATAAGGGTGAATAGATATCTTCATTATCAATAACAACACTTCCGGTAATTCTTATCTTCGGAATCAAATCATTCATTCTGTTAAATACACGCAGCAGGGTTGATTTTCCACAACCCGAAGGTCCAATAATTCCAGTTATAAGATTTTCTTTAATTCCAAGATTTATATTTTTCAGTGCCTGAAACTAATCGTAGAACAAATTGAGGTTTGTTGTTTTTATTATCATCCGAACCGGCCTACGATATAATCGTTGGTCCGCTGATCTCGCGGTGCAGTAAAAATTTGCTCGGTGGGTCCGACTTCAACGAGCTCGCCAGCCAGAAAGAATGCAGTTGTTGTGCTGATGCGGGCTGCCTGTTTTGTGTTGTTTGTTACCAGAACAAAAGTGAACCTTTCCCTTAAGGATAACATAGTACTCTCAATTTTCGTTGTAGAGATGGGATCCAAACCTGAACATGGTTCATCCATCATTATCACCTCTGGCTTTAACGCAATGCTTCGGGCAATACAGAGTCTCTGTTGCTGACCACCCGAGAGACATGACGCAGAATCAAATAGCCGATCTTTGACCTCATCCCATAGACCAGCAGAAGTTAACGCAAAATAGACCAACTCATCAAGTTCTCTCTTAGTATAACTGTTGTGCATTTTTGGACCGTAGACAATGTTTTTGTAGATTGAACCTGGAAGAACGACCGGGGTTGCAAATATCATGCCGATCCGCCTGCGGAGTTCGTTGACTGGTATGTCTTTAATATTAACATTATCAAGCTTTATATCACCGTGGACAACTGCATCATCCAGTTCAACAAGACGGTTCATCGCCCGCAGCATTGAACTCTTGCCAGCATTTGCCGGTCCAATGATTGCAAAGATTTCATTTGATTGGATTCCCATGTTAATATTGTCCAGTGCCTTGCTACCGGCGTAGAAAAGGCTGAAATCTCTTATCGCAATTTTGGCCATCGGCGATTAGTAGTATTTTGCAACAAAACGGTGCATTAAGCGGTATGCAACAAAGTTAATCACCAGAATGCTGATGATGAGAACTGTTGCAGTGCCGTATGCCTTGGGCATAGAAATGCCTTCGCGCGCAAGGATATAAAAGTGTACTGCCAGGGTGCGCGTTGATGAAAACGCAGAGGTTGGTATGTTCAATGAAGAGCCAGCAGTAAATATTACAGCCGCAGTTTCGCTCACAGCCCTGCCAATACCGAGGATAATACCAGTCAGGATGCCCGGCATAGCGCTTGGTAATACAACTTTCATTATGGTATCTATCTTTCCTACACCGAGTGAATAACTTATCTCACGATAGGTTTTGGGAACTGCTTTTATTGCTTCTTCAGAGGTTCTTATGATTGTCGGTAAAATCATGATTGCAAGGGTCAAGCCACCAGAAAGGATACTCCAACCCAATCTCAGGGTAATAACAAAAAATATGAATCCAAATAGACCAAAAATTATTGAGGGTACACCAGCAAGACAATCCGCTCCAAAGCTTATCAGCCTTCGGATCGCACCACCTTTTGTATACTCTGTGAGATAAAGGGCGCTCCCGACACCAAGCGGCGTTGCGACTATTATGGCAAGAAATGTGACAAAGATTGTGCCGATAATGGAAGGGAAAATCCCACCTTCCTTGCCCATTGAGTGTGTATTCTGGGTCAGAAATTCCCAGGTTAATGATGAGAACCCATTTCTGAAAATAAAACCGATAATGAAAATGAGAATTGCGATTACAAAAATCGTACACACAAGGAGAAATGTATACGCGATGATCTGACTTGTTTTTGGTCCGATTCTAAAACTCATTCTCTGCGTGCGACGCTTAATGCAATTATGTTCAGGATTACAATAATGATAAACAGAATGGAACCACACGCAAATAACGCGGCGCGATGTGCACCAGTGGAATATCCTAATTCAATGGCAATAGTAGATGTAATCGTTCTCACTGGATCAAGAACTGAACTAGGAATCTTAAGGGCATTTCCGGCAATCATAATTACTGCCATGGTTTCGCCGATTGCTCTTCCCATACCAAGAATGATTGAAGCAATTATGCCTGACCGTGCTGAGGGAAATAGTACCATTAATACGGTTTGCCACTTTGTAGCACCCAACGCATATGAACCCTCGCGGTAGGTTTGCGGGACAGCAATCAGGGAATCATAAGAAATGCTTACAATGGTGGGTAGAACCATAATACCCAGAACAATTGAGGCAGTCAGGACTGAGAAACCTGAACCGCCAAATGTATCCCTTATCAGAGGGACGAGGATGACAATACCAATGAAACCATAGACAACCGAAGGAATACCAGCAAGTAGTTCAATAATTGGTTTGAGAGTTTTTTGTACTGGAGGTGGTGCAAATTCTGCAAGAAAGATAGCACAGGAAAGGCTTAAAGGTACTCCGATAATAAGGGCACCCAATGTCACCAGCAAGGAGCCGATAATCATTGAAAGAATGCCAAAATTTCCTTTTGTTGGTGCCCAGTGAGCAGAAAAGAAGTTTGTCAAACCTGCCTTGATTATCAGGGGGATGCCCTGGACAAATATGAAAACAGTAATCAACACCAGCGAAAGAATTGCTGAAAAGGATATTATCAGCAGAACCTTTTCAGAAATTTGTTCTTTCATTGTTGATCATATTGGCCGGGATCAAGCCTTCATGTTTAAGGATGTGCTGTGCTTCTTGTGATGAGACATAGTCAAGAAATCCCTTGATACAACCTGAAGGTTCGTCTTTAGTTAATAGAAGGAAGGGGCGGATGAATTTATATTCACCGCGCGCAAAATTTTCTAATGATGGCAGAACATCATCAATTGCTAAGGGTTTTCTTTTATTATCAACGAGTCCCGCAGAAATGTAACCGATTGCCTGAGGTGTGCTGGCAATAATCTCTCTTATTGCGCCATTTGAATCCTGCACAAGGCAGGCATCACTTATTGCCGAACCATGCATGATTAATTCCTCAAACGCACCCCTTGTGCCAGACCCCTCTTCACGCGTGACGGCAAATATTCTTCTGTCCGGACCTCCAACTTCCTTCCAGTTTGTGATTCTGCCGGAGAAGATGTCCTTGATTTCATCGTGAGTCAAATTGGCTATTGGGTTTTCTGGGTGAACCACAATAGCAATTCCATCTATTGCCATCAAAAACTTGTGCAGACCATTTTCCGAAGGTACGAGATGTCTTGAAGATGTACCAATTGCGCAGGTTTTATTGAAGACTGCTTGAATGCCCGCCGTAGAACCACCACCCTGAACATTAATCTTGATACCTGGATTTTTCGTCATGTATTCTTCAGCAAGTTTTTCGATGAATGGTTGAACTGATGTGGAACCAGCAACAATGAGGTCTTGCGATTTCTGTGTGCAGCTGATCACAAAAAGAACGATTATGGGTAGTAAGTATCGCATAACCAATTCTATATAAAAAATTGACCATGTCAATTATTTGCACGATCTTGCTTTTTCTGGTGATTCCATTATAATACCCGGTAATGCTGAGATTTGTTCTGATTTGTTCATTGTTGATTTTAGCATCATCGGTGTGCCTTTATCCCGTTATGTTCAATGGCTTTGTTAACTGGGACGACGAAGTATATATTACCGAGAATCAAGATATTCAGGCATTAACCATCAACAATATAAGCAGAATTTTTTCCCGATACTATGGTGGTGCTTATGTTCCCATAACGATTCTCAGTTTCGCGCTTGACCACCTGCTTTATGGTCTTGATCCGGCAGGCTTTCACGCAACGAATCTTATTATGCATATCCTCAATGTCTTATTAATTTTCTGGCTTAGCTACTTATTCGGCAGGAAATTGATTGTAGCATTCTTGACTGCTTTGTTTTTCGCTATTCATCCGTTACATGTTGAACCGGTTGCCTGGTCAACAGGACGCAAGGATTTGCTTTACGCATTCTTCTTTATTGCCTCTTTGATCAGCCATATCTATTACAGATATCAGAACCGGAGCCGTTACTACATTGCGTCTCTTATTTTGTTTGTTCTGGCTCTCTTTTCAAAACCGGTTGCAATTACATTGCCATTTGTCATATTGATTATTGAGTATTCCCTGAGCGGTCAGTTGAATAAAAGATTAGTTATCAGAATACTTCCATACTTTGTGCTTTCAGCTATCTTCTTCTATATTGCGGTAATTGCCCAGCAGTCAGCGGGCGCCTTTCCGCAAGAGAGATTGCATTTATTTCAGCAGATCAATATTTCATTGAGTAGTATGATTTTCTATATCTTTAGAATGTTTGTGCCCACGAGACTCTCGTGTGTTTATCCGGTTCAAAACTACTGGTTTGCTCCGCTGTTTGTTGCTGTGGCTTTGGCAATCATCATATTCTCTTTAAGGTATTTTAGGGCAATCGCCGGGGCTATTCTTACCTTTATAATAATGATGCTGCCCGTTATGCAGATTGTCCCGGTGGGTCAACCATTAAGTGACCGCTATACATATCTCAGCATTACCGGTTTCTTTTTCCTCATAGCTATGGGAGTAAGTATTGTCTATTATCGTGCAAAAGCGGTTCTCAAAGCCGGGATTGTTGCGGTGGTTGTAATCCTCACAATTATTTTATCTATTCTATCTAATAGCCAGTCTCGCATCTGGAAAGACGGAATGACCTTGTGGTCTCATGCAATAAATACATATCCCAATATTTCGTTATCTTATGCTAATCGTGGTATATTGCTCGCCTGTAACGGAAACTCCAGAGGGGCGCTTGAAGATTTTGACAGGGCACTAGCACTCAATCCCGGATATGTGAAAGTCTATGTTCATCGGGCTAATATCTACGCAACTCTTGGAGATTATGACAGGGCATTGGCTGACTACGATCAAGCCTTGAAAATAGATTCAACCTATCTTGATGCCTATCATAATAGGGCAGTTTTGTATTATAATGCTGGTGATTATCAGCGTAGTTTAGAAGAGCTATTGAAGATCAAAGCGCTCGGTGGTGTGGTGCCTGACCAGGTTCTGTATTATATCAAAAGTCTCATTGATAAATCAAAGTAGAAAATGACGCATAGATGGTCTGTTTTTGGATTGGATCGGCTTAATTAATGTTTGGATAGCAACAACTTGATTTTTCTATAAATTTCGTTTTGATCTTTGCGATAATGCCATGTATAGAAATAATTATTGTGATAGAGTGGATCGGCAGGTTCTTCAAGTCCTGTTTCACCAAAGTCTTTTGTGTGGGGGATAGGCGAGTATTCACAAAGATGGGGATTGATTCTCAGGCTATGGCACAGATTTATACCATCAACGATTTCTTCGTGTGTTTGTCCTGGGATGCCATACAATAAGTAGACATGTATTTGTTCAGGAACAAACCCACTTTCAATCAGAATGTTAACTGCATTCAAGAATTCGCGGGTATTTACTTTGTTGCCGGTGTTTTTCTGCATATCAGGATTTGTAGTCTCAAGACTCAGATACATTGTTTTGAAATTTGCCTTGAACATAAGCTGTGCGATGGAATTATCAATAAATCGGCAGTGGAGTCCATTAGCGCTGTGCAGGTTAATCCTATAACCATTTGTAATAATATTTTCAAGCAATAAGGGAAATTGCGGGTTGCACAACAGGGCATCATCAAAAAAGGCAATATTGTTAGTTTTTTGGGCGAATAAGTCAATTTGTTTAAGTATTAGTTTAATATCATAACAATAAAAATTAGGATATAATGATCGGGTTGCACAATAGGTGCAGGAAAATGGGCAGCCCCTTGAGGTTATTACTACGCCATAATTCAGACTTTGATAAAGAGTGAAGTCAGGCACTGTATCGCCTATTTCAGGATTATTACTTATGAAGCCTTTGTCTTTGAGAAATTTGGGTAATTCAGTCTCTGCATTACCAGGTATCACTAAGTCTGCGCCAGAATTTTTTACGGCATATTCTTTGCACAGTGTTGAAAAAAGCCCGCCCAGAACTATTGGAACATCAGAAAACTCCTGTCTTAAGATTTTAATCATTTCAAATGCACCCGGATACCAGTAGGTCATTGTTGATGTGATAAAGACAACATCAGGCTTTTGTGTCTTTCTCAGTTGATTTAATATTATATCCCGTGGAACGCCATAGCGCTTATATCTGCGGGGTATCATTTTGTAGAATAAAGGCTTTTTGACAATCTCATAATTGTATTTTCCCCTGCCATAGATATCGGTTTTTGTTTCAGTCTTGAAGTATGGGCTTGAACGGTCCATACAGTCAATTAAAGCTATACTAAAACCTGATTTTTTGAGTATATCTGCGACTATCAATAAGCCCAGTGGTTTGTTCCAAAAATCAAATGCTTTGAAGTCATAAATCCATGGGTTGATCAATAGTGCGTGCATAAATTATTCAGTCAGACTTGCAGGTATTACGACCTGACCTTGCTGTCATTAGGCCTGGCTCTATCCTGAGACGTTCTATTTTATCTCAAAGTCTTTTTCTGCTGAATCGAGCAGGACCTTCAGAAGATTGCTGTCTGAAAATATGCTGGAGAAAATTCTTGCTGCTATTGGTGCTGCTTCCTGGGCAGACAAACAGTATTGCATTTGTAAGAAGTTTTCTCTGAATTTTTTCACTTCTTCTTTCACATTTCTGTTTCTGATAATCACATCGGCAATGAATTGGGCAAGAGGTCCAAAGTCCTTTTCTATCATGCCAAATCTTGTCATTTCCTGAATACCCATTCTGATACCACTTGCTTCAAGAAAACTCTCGTCATCAGGCAGTGCTTGATAATTTGTAATAATATTGTTTTCCTCAAGCCGGCGTGCAATTTCATTTCCACTACCATATTTTTTTACTCTAATAACAACCTGGTGGGTTTCTGTAAAACCATCTTTTTCATCACCTTCAACATTAATACCACAATCCTTTAGAGCATGGGCAAATGCCTTTGCATTTTTGATGACCTGTTTCTGGTACTCTGCTTTGAATGCATTCATTTCATAGGTTGCCACGAGGAGTGCCAGGAGTGTGCCGAGGTGATGATTACTTGTGGAACCTGGAAAAGCACGGCTCTTTATCTCAATCCAGAGTTTTGCTAATGGCGAATCCTTGGTGATCGTTGAAGCAATCACGCCTCGCTGTGGGCCAAAGAAAGTTTTGTGGGTACTGCCAGTGACAATATCGGCACCTTCCCTGAATGGTTCCTGAAATGCGCCATAGAGTCCGAGTACATGTGCCATATCAAACATCAGGACAGGCCTGGGGTTCCAGTTCTTCACAATGTCATAAACAAACGATACTGGTTCCCGGTGTAAAAACATACTTTTGCCAAATACGATTAATTCTGGTTTCTCCTTACGCAAAATCTCTGTAATACTGTCATGGTCTGCCTTGTACATACAATCAGAACGGACTGGGAAATTTATCACTTTTTCCTTGTTTGTAGTGGAGTCCTCTTCCACAAAGTTAAAGAGAGCACCCATTGGCTGCGAGCTCAAATGCCCGCCTTTATTCAAATCATTATTCATTACAAGTCTTAACCTGCGCATTGGTTCGCCACTTTTGCGGTCACGGTTGATAAATTTCACCATTGCTTTGAATACGACTTCGTTTGACATCTGCCCGCTGATCGGCCTCAATTCAATGCTTGGACAACCGAAATATGTCGCCATTTCCTGTTTCAACTCTTCTTCAATCTCCCGTATGAAATCTGTTCCCTGATAGAAATATACCTCATCACCTTTTAGGGTTCTGTGTTCAGCATATCTACCTGAAGGATCAGAGATTTCACAAAGTTTTACCAGCAAGCTTGGTGTGGTTTCTGATGGTATTAGATTAACGCATTCTCTTTGACGCCATTGATTATTTTTCTCAACCTTTTTGGCAAGCTCTTCCAGTTTCTTAATCAGATCAGCCAATTTGCCTCCTTTAGCAACATTATATCCGAATTAAAAACATAGTCAATTATTATGGTTGTTTAGACCTTGACTTTTGCTATCTTATATATAATATAGGTCATTATGCATACTGCAATTATTGGACTTCAATGGGGTGATGAAGGTAAAGGTAAGGTTGTTGATTACCTGGCAAAAGACTTTGATATTAATGTCAGGTTTCAGGGTGGACCGAATGCCGGCCATACTGTCTGGCGTGATAAGAAAAAGTTCGTGTTCCACCAGATTCCCAGCGGACTACTGAATAGAAATATTGTTGGTTTTATTGGTGCGGGTTGTGTTTTTGATCCCGCGATTTTCTTTGAGGAACTTAACGGACTGAAAGAATTTGATGCACAGATTGAAGAACGGATAAAAATCTCAAGGTTCTGCCACCTGATACTGCCATACCACATAATGCTGGATAAAATAAAAGAAGAGACAACGCACGGTATCGGAACCACCAAGAAGGGTATTGGAATTGCCTATGAGGATAAGTACGCAAGGATAGGAATAAGGCTGGGTGACCTTTATCATTCTGAAGGTCTGGAAAAGAAATTGAGACATAACATTTCAAGAAAGAATCTTGTATTGATGGAAATTTATCATGCTGAACCGCTTTCTGATAATGAGGTTGTGGATAAATGTCTTGAATATGCAGACAAGCTCAAATCATTTATGACGGATGATTGTGAGTTTATCAACAACGCAATTGCTGAAAGAAAACAGCTTCTTTTTGAAGGTGCCCAGGGGACTATGCTGGATGTTAATTTTGGTACATACCCTTATGTTACTTCTTCTCATACCACGACTGGCGGCATTTTTGTTGGAGCTGGTGGTGCACCCTTGAATCTTGAACGGATCATTGGTGTATCCAAAGCATACACGACCCGAGTGGGACTTGGTCCTTTCCCTACTGAAGATAAGTCTGAATTTGGTGAGAATCTCAGGAAGTTTGGCAACGAATTTGGTGCTACCACAGGAAGGCCAAGGCGTTGCGGTCCTTTTGATGCCGCTGTTGTAAAATATACCGCCCGTTTGACCGGTGCCCGGGAGTTATTCTTAACCAAACTTGATGTTCTGTCTCATTTTGATATTTTGAAGATTGCAGTTGGTTATTCAAATGCAAAGGAATTTGATCCTTTTATCGCTGAACATTTACAACCTGTCTATGAAGAAATACCAGGTTTTAAGGCAGATATTTCTTCAGTTCGTTCTTTTGATCAGTTACCCGGTGAAGCAAAAGAGTATATTAAATTGATTGAGCACTATTCAGGTATCAAGGTTTCTTATATCTCTGTGGGCGCGGGAAACGCAGCTGTAATAGAAAGAACTTAACCACATACATCGCCACTTAACCTTTTTTCAAATTTTTTGTCTAACAAAGTGAAGGAAACAAAAAAAGGAGGTGTTGAATATGAAGAACATACTGAAAATATGGGAACCATTCCAGGATTTAGCAAGGTTTGATGATGATTTTGACGGATTCTATGATTCAATGGTGAGAAGGCTCTTTGCGCATGATATGCGGAGCTGGATGCCGGCAATTGATATTGCCGAGAATAACGTCAATATTGAAGTGCGGGCTGAGATTCCGGGTATGAATAAAGATGACCTCAAGGTCACTGTTGACGGCGGAATACTGTCAATATCAGGTGAACGGAAAAAGGAAAGCGAAACAAAAGATAAAAAATATCACAGGATCGAGCGATACTATGGAAAATTCTCGCGGACAATCAATCTACCTTATGATACTGATCCCTCAAAGGTCAAGGCAACATACAAAGATGGAATTCTGACCATAACCTTGCCAAAACCTGAGGCAGCAAAGACTAAAGAGATTGATGTGGAAGTTAAGTAAACCCATAGCAGGGTCGGCTTAAGCCGACCCTGTTTTTTTTGCTGTCTCCATTGTTCTTTTCTTTTGGTTAATATTCGTAAACCGACCCGGTTTTTTCGTTTCTCTATTCTACTTAGTTGTTTTGGTTCTTTAGTGTCTTTGGTCTTTCTGGTTTCGTTAGTTTCTTTGGTTTGTTTTTCTATTTTGAAGTATTGGAATTTGAAAAATTCCAATACTTGATAATGAAATTTTTCATTATAAAAAATAAAAGAGGCAAGATACATCAGGGAAATACGA
>FWPU01002490.1_pt1 | contig 50741 bp, 47 predicted proteins | sample 2228361 | NCBI WGS metagenome assembly FWPU01 (sample SAMEA103939777, study PRJEB20133) | metagenome | reverse complement strand
GTATGCTACAATTAACAGCAGTTATTTTGATGTAAAGATAATTCATTACTCAATAAAAAATCTTCAGGAACATTTTGATGGTTACCATAAACTTGTCGGACAAACTTTAGAAAAATCATCCGACGACAGACTTATTAAAAATCATATTTGTGATATTAAACCATTAAGCCGGTTTGCGTTTGATAAAGTTCTTTTAATAGGAGATGCAGCACACGCAACCACACCAAATCTTGGTCAGGGTGCCTGTCAGGCAATTGAAGATGTTATGGTTCTTCATCAGGAAATTGCTTCGGGCAAAAACTTTCCTTCGGCATTCAAATCTTTTGAAAGAAGAAGACTTGAAAAGACAAAGTTTATTATCAACACCTCAAGAAAACTTGGTGCTGTTGGTCAACTTGAAAATAAACTGCTGATTGGTTTAAGAAACATTGCTTTCAAACTAACACCAGAATTTGTAACAGAATATCAATTCAAAAAAATCTATAACTAAAAAAGGAGACACAAAATGAACTACTCAACAAAAACAACTGCACTAAAATCGATCACAAAATTCTCTTTCTTTGCCGGACCGATTTTATTATTTATCTCTGCAATGACTTTTTCTTTGGGCATTGGTCTGCTGCCAAATGCTCAAACCAGTTATGTGGAAGGAATTTTTGGTTCGTTTGCATTAATATTTTTTGTTCCCATTTATCTTGAACTCGCTGATCAGTTAAGCGCAACTCATAAAAAACTTGGACTTGTTACAGCATTTACTGGTTTATGCGGAGCTGTTGTGGGCGTAAGTCACGAGCTTTTCAGAGTAATCGAATGGACGCTAAGAAATTACGGCGCAACTGAAGAAGTGTGGACAAAATTTTATGCAAATCCCGGACTTGAATATTTACTTGTTGCATTGCTCGGTCCATTATTTCCGGTTACATCCATCATCCTTGGTGCCGGGTTTTTGAAAGCAAGAACTTTACCCGCGTGGATTTCTGTGCTTTTAATTCTTGCCGGAATCGGATTTCCTCTTGCTCAGGTTCTGGAATGGGAAGTTGGATTAAAGGTTACCTATCCACTTGCAACATTGTTCTGGATGATTGCCTTAATCTCCGTCGGAAGAAAATATCTGTCAGATAATAATTCAAATTAGTTTGAACATTCATTTATAAGAAACTTCTGAAATATTTGACATGTGTCAGTCTGAGCCTGTCGAAGACTGACATTTTAGGAGAAAATCACACTTCGACAAGCTCAGTATGACATATTTCTTTAATTTTTCAGAAGTTTCTATTAAATATTCAGCCCGGAAGATTACCGGGCTGATAGAATTAAATTCCAATTACCATTTCAACATTATGACGGGCACCAACTTCTTTCATCAGCTGTGGAGTTGGTTTTTCATTTTCCAATCTGTTACTTAATTCATAAAGAAAATCTTCGTGGCCACCGGGCGTTAAAGTGACAAGAATTTTTCCCGGAAAGTCTCCGATATTTTTAAAGTTGTGAATTACACCCTTAGGAATATAAACCATTGTTCCGGCTTCGCCCTCGATATTCTGATCACCATTTCTTAGCAAAAATTTCCCGTCAATTACATAAATCATTTTATCCGCATCGTGGAGAATATGAGGAGGCGAACCAGCGCCTGGAGAAACAATTTGCTCAATAGATGAAATTTTATTTGCAGAATCATCCTTGGAAACCTTGATGTTTAATTCTATGCCCATCATTTTAAAATTTTTGGGTGTGTGCTTTTGTTCCATTTAATTGACTCCTTTTTATTTTTAGAAAATATTTTTGTTGGGCCAAAATTAGAAAGCAACAACACACATTTAAATTAACTTTTGTTAAGAAATTACTCTCTGGTAATTAATCTTTTTCTTATTCTGCTCAGTGAGATTGGTGAAATACCAAGATATGATGCGATCTGATATTGCGGCACTCTTTTAAGAATTTCCGGATTATGATTAATAAGATTGATGTATCTTTCTTCAGGAGAATTCAGTAGAAGGAATGAAACAATACTTTCAGTAATAAATAAATTCTCTTCGGCAATCATACTTCTTAATAATGCAAGCCGTGGAAATTTATCGAGTGCATCAATAAATGGCTGTTTTTTAACCACAAGCAGTTCACACTTTTCAAGTGTTTCAAATATCTGGTGATTGGGTTCACCAAGCATAAAACTTCGGCACGGTCCTGTAAACTGATTTTCAAAAGCAAAGAATAATGTTCTTTCAATTCCTTCTGTTTCATAAAATAATCTTAAACTGCCTTTGTTAACAAAGTAAAGCTCCGTTGCAACTCTGCCTGGCTTACACAAAATTGTTTTCCTGGGATAAATTGCAGGAGTGAATATTTCCTCAAAAGCAAGATATTCCTCACGGGCAATGTTTGGAAACATAGAGTAAACTTTGTCTTTGAATAATGAGTAAAAGTTTTTTGCTTTCATAGCAATTCTATAGTTAAATAATACATTAATATTTAGCAGTACTTCTGTCGAATAACAAATTACTTATCTCTCAATTGATATGACACTTAAAACTAAATTAACTGAATCTATGAGACGGACAATGTTTTGATTTTGTCATTCAGGATGGTTCTTTAATTATAATCTGCTAGTGGTCCGAGCCAATTCAAAAGGAAATTACTTTAGTACTTTAAAATGTTGAACAAACTTTTCTATAATAATTTTTGTTAATTTGAATTGGATTCTCAACAGTAATTTGAATTCGGCAAATTCCTGAAATGCTAATTATTTACAACTAATAAATCCCAATTAAGTCCCTGAAGCTATCATAAATTCTATCATTTCGGGGAATGGCTCCTTCAATCAAGCAAATTTCACCTGCAAAGTCATTTGCTAGCTTATTAATCCGATTTATTTCCAATCCCTGCAAATATCCCACACAAAGCATAGCAGCAAAAGCATCTCCGGCACCGGTTGTATCCTTAACTTTTACATCAGTTGCGGTGTAGTCATATCGTTTTCCGTTTTCGAAAATTGTTGAACCATCTTTACCTCTTGTAACGGCAATCATACTGATATTGAATTGCTCCATCAATTCGTAAGCAACTTTTTCTGTATTGTAATCAATCTGAGTGATTAGATCATTTAACAATCCCATCTCTTTAAAATTTACTTTGAGAAAATCGGCAGTCTTTAGTGATTTGGAAATTACCTCTTCATCGTAAAAATCATTTCTGAGGTTAAGATCGCAGAAATATTTTATATCATTATTATTAAACAGAGATTGAATGCTTCTGCGGGATATTTCAGAGCGCTGGGCAAGTGTTCCGAAATATAAGCAGTTTGTTTCATTATCAACTAAATATTTTACTTCATCAGTAGATTCTATGAAGTCAAATGCTCTGTCAACATCAATTTCGAATTCGGGATTACCGTTCTGATCCAACATTACATTTGCAACGCCTGTCGGATGAATTTTATCAATCTGAATGTATTCCGTATTAAGTCCAAAGTATTTTATTTCATCAATGGCTTTTGTCCCGAGGATGTCTTTCCCCACACGGCTGATTATGTTTCCCTCCCCGGTAAGTTTATGAATATGAAAAATAAAATTTAGCGGCGCACCACCAAGTTTTTTATGAGTTGGAAAAAGATCGAAGAGAATCTCTCCAATAGAAGTTATTTTCATACAAATGGAATTTTTATTTAATTCAACTTGTTTACTTTTTTGTATAACAATATGGAATTTAAATGAAAATTTATCAACTTAAATCATCGCAGATTTTTCCGATATCTTTATCAACAGCATGGAAATTTTTCTCTGACCCTGATAATTTATCGAAAATTACACCTAAATGGTTGAATTTCGAAATCACTTCTGAATTACCACGCAGAATGTATGCTGGAATGATTATTTCTTACAAAGTCAGGCCGCTACTCAATTTCCCGCAAAGTTGGGTTACTGAAATAACTCATGTGAACGAACCTTATTACTTTGTGGATGAGCAGAGATTTGGTCCTTACAGGATGTGGCATCATGAGCATATCTTTACCGAAATTCCCGATGTTGGGGTAGAAATGCAGGACATAGTTACTTATATCGTTCCTTTCGGTGTATTAGGAAGAATAGCAAATAGATTGATTGTCAGAAAAAAGATTCTGGAAATTTTTAAATATCGTAAAGAAATTTTACAGAAAATGTTTGGTCCCTCAGTGAATAGTGAAGGAAAACTGGAATATTTCATTCTGGAGAAATAACATTTTATCATTTTACTTTGCTTTATTATGAATAAAACTTCCTTACAGTAAAGCTTGAATTATTCCTGCTCACTTTCAGACTGTTGCATTTGAAGCCAGGGATTTAAATCTGTGTTCCACATTTCTATTTTTATTTTCAATTCTCCGCTGTCCTGCTTTTCCCATACAGTAATATATTTACCTTCGTCACGCCATTCCGGTACATCAGGACCAACCATAACCATTTCATAATTACCGATTTCAATAACTAAGTTGCCGTCAGAAATTAAATCTGTTGTTTTCATATTGAAAGAAGATGTTTTCCATTCTGAATTTTCAGCTTGCTCACTTAATGACTTCAGGACTTCAATTCCTCTGATCATTGGCTGGTAGCTTGGTAAAGAAATAACATCCTTGGTGTAAAGTGACATCATAATTTTTGTGTCATTTTTAATCATCGCCTCGGCATATAACCTGTTCAACTTTTCAATCTCAGCTTTTAACTCGTGTTGATTTTGTGCTAATATTAAGACAGAACTTAGTAACAATAATGAAAGAATAAAATTAAAACGCATATAAACTCCTGATTAATTTAAATTAATATCTGTGGTAAAATAAACTCTTCCAACTTTATAACAAGAATTTTGAGAGACTAATTTTCTTTTATACTTTGCATCAGAAAATGATGTATTGTTTATGGAACTAAAAACCAACTACAATAGTATTGCATCGTCGTATGATGAGAGATATAGTTCAAACTATCTGACTTATATTGAAAAATCATTATTCAGTATTGCCTCCGATGCCAACATTAAAACAATCCTTGAAGTTGGGTCTGGTACGGGGAGGTGGTTGGTTGCCCTGAAGTTGTTGAATAAAAAAGTGGTTGGGGTTGATTATTCAATCGGAATGTTGAAAATAGCAGCTAATAAACAAAATAATTTCTTTCTTATTAATGCTGATGCCTGTAAACTTCCTTTTTCAAAAAATACTTTTGATCTGATTTTTTGTATAAATGCAATTCATCATTTCCCTGATAAAGAAAAATTTCTTTCAGATGCTTTGCTAACATTAAAACCAAAAGGACTATTATGTATTTATGGTGTTGACCCCCAGCTTGACAAAAACTGGTATGTTTATGAATACTTTGAAAATGTTTATGAAAGAGATTTACAACGATTTCCATCATTAAGTGAAACAAAAAAATTATGCACAATGACCGGGTTTAATGTTGAAGAACAAGCTCTGGTTGAAAAAGTATTTTCTGAAAGAACAGGTAAAGAAGTATTTTCAGATCCTTTTCTTAAAAAAAATATGACCTCCCAACTTGCAAATCTTTTAGATGAAGATTATCAGAGAGGAATTGATAAAATCACCAATAAAATTTATTCTGAACCCGGAACAAAATTTATAACCGACATAAAATTTTATCTAACCAAAGCAAGAAAGGAAAACTGAATGCCGGTTCTAATAGATAAACCAACCGCAATTCCATCTGCTGGAAATAAACCCAAATTAATTGAAGAATATTTTGGAAGACTTAATTCAAAAACTACAGAAGTAAGTATTGCAAAAATGAAAAGCCCTGCCGGCTGGCTCGAGCCGGCGCAACAACCTGAGTTTGATGAATATACGGTTGTTTTAAAAGGTATTTTGCGTGTGGAAACCAAAGAGAAAACATTTGATGTTAAAGAAGGCTCCGCAATTCTAACAAAAGCAGGCGAATGGATTAGATATAGTACTCCCTTTGAAGGTGGTGCTGAGTATATAGCTGTTTGTATCCCGGCTTTTTCACCCCAAACGGTTCATAGAGAAGAATAACGGATTTTTATCGTGCCAAATTATTTTCTGATAAAAAATTCTTGACGCTTATGTAATAGTTGTGCTTTATGAACTATATTCCCACTAATTGGAACAAATCCGGATTTAGTTCTAATTATTGAAAAATTTTGTTTTGATAAAGTGATAAATTGGTTAAAAACACAACCATAACTTTTTAAGTGACAGTGGAATATTATTTGTAATTGTTTATAGTCACTTATAAGGAAGCGCAACATTGATGTTTGAATTCAAATTCACTGATGAGCAGAATATGCTCAGAGAAACCGTCCGGGATTTTACCAACAACGAAATTAAACCCATTGCTTCAAAAATTGATCAGGAAGGAAAAATACCAGAAGATCTGATACGAAAGTTAGCAGAACTTGGATTTCTGGGAATCTCATTTCCCGAAGAATATGGTGGTGGCGGATTTGGTGAGGTTGGCTATTGTATAATGCAGGAAGAAATTGCACGCGGTTGCATGTCTACTGCTACTTTCATCGGAGCTCACCAATCAATCGGTACAAATGCAATTTTTATAGGTGGAACAGAGGAACAAAAGAAAAAATTTATTCCTCCTCTTGCTGCCGGCGAAAAGATTGCAGCATTCGGGTTAACAGAAGCTCAGGCAGGTTCAGATTCTTTTCATCTTAAAACTCATGCCGAACCCGATGGCGACGACTGGGTTATTAATGGAGAAAAATTGTGGATTACCAACGGTGGTATTGCTGATATTATTTCTTTGTTTGCAAGAACAGAAAAAGGAATAACATTATTTGCGGTTGAAACGGACAGACCCGGATTTAAAGCCGGTCCACCGGAAAAGAAGATGGGAATTCGTGGTAGTGTAACCAATGCTCTATTTTTTGAAAATGTTCGTGTCCCAAAAGAATATTTAATCGGTCAGGAAGGACGAGGATTTATTTATGCAATGAAAACTCTTGATGCGGGCAGACTTGGATTGGGTGCTGCATGTCTTGGTGTTTCAAAAGAACTTCTTGAGCTTTCAACAAAATATGCAAAAGAAAGAATTCAGTTCGATCATCCGATAGTACAGTTTCAGGCAATTCAGTTTATGCTTGCTGAGATGGCTGTGATGATTTACAATATGGAAAGCATTGTCTATCGCACTGCGGTCGAGTATGATTTACACAAAGATATTTCCAGACAATCTGCAATGGTTAAATATTATTGCTCTGAATCGCTTGATAAAATAGTTGATTATGCTGTACAGATTCACGGTGGGATGGGTTATTCACAGGAGCTACCAATTGAAAGAATTTATCGTGATTCACGTATAAACAGAATATTCGAAGGTACGAATGAAATTCAAAAAGGAATTATTGCCCGTGATATTATAAAGAAAAACGGAAGAATATAATTTAAATAGTATTAAAGGAATAAAATTATGCCTGTAAAGAAAGCAACCACAGCCAAGACCAAATCAAAACCTAAAAAGACATATTACTATAGAATATTTTTTGATGATAACGAAGCTAAAAACTATATGAAAAGTAAGTTGACTCACAAACAGGTTGAAAAATATCTGAAAGCTTATGAGAAAACACATCAGAAATTCATTAACAAAGAATTTGTTGATTATCTGAAAAAATATGACAGAACAGCAGAGCTTATAGAAATAAGCGACATCTCGTACTGATAATTTCTGTGCTCGTCGCTTTATCTTCCCGGTGAGTTGTTTGCGCCTCCTTCAACTCATCGGGATTTTTTTATTCGCACTAAAAAGAAAAACCTTCGGAGTTATCAGAAATTATCCGATGAACTCCCGAAGGTTATCAGTCATAAATAAAAACTAAAAAAAGCAGAATACTTTACTTTATTACTATCATCTTCTTTACATCTGAATAATTGCCGGCAGAAAATTTATAATAATAAATTCCGCTTGGCAGCGACGATGCATCAAAACTAATTTCGTAAGAACCGGCTTCTCTGTATTCATCAACTAATGTGGCTACTTCATTTCCAAGCACATTGTAAACCTTTAATGTCTGCTTACCATCCACCGGTGACTGCCAACTTATCCTGGTAGTTGGATTGAATGGATTCGGGAAATTCTGTTTCAGTGAAAATTCAAGCGGAGGATTAAAGTTTACAGCTACCGAATTGAAGATTTTATAACCTCCGTCAAAATCAATTTGTTTCAGTCGGTAGAGAATAACACCTCTTACCGGATTTTTATCAACAAATGAATAGGTATTTATTTCGGTTGAAGTACCGTTACCTCTAACAAATCCGATTTTTATCCAATCAGAATTATCACCTAAAACTTTTCTTTGAATTTCAAAACCAGAATTATTTGTTTCACTTGATGTAATCCATCGTAGCTCAATAGAGTTATCCAGCTGAGTTGCAGTAAAAGATGATAATTCAACAGGAACAACTGCATAAATATAAATTCCGATATCATCAACATACCATCCATCTTTAGTTACAGAACCATCGGTTCTTAATTCAAATCTGAGTTTATTCTGTGATGATGTTAATCCTGATAAACTTATTTCTTCCTGAACCCATGTCGTTTGTGCTGCATCGTAAACAGGTTCACCTGCGGGAGTTTGCGCCCCCTGGCCAGATGCAGCATTTGTATAAAGTCCTTGTAAAGGAAACCAGCTAACTCCATTATTAGTTGAGAGCTTAACCTGTCCGCAATCCCAGGAGTTTTCGATATCCCATTTTGTCCAGAATCTTAATTTAGGATTTGAGTAGGAGCTCAAATTGAGCGGGTCTTTCAAAGTCATTGTAACATTGGCGCTGTTTGTATATTGACCAGAAGGACTATCAGTGTATGAATTTGGTGCAGAGTGATAGGATGATGTTGTGACTCCCCAAACAGGGCTACTGGCAGGTGTTGCTGAAACTGTCCACAAAGTATTTATGTTGTTTGTCGTATCTGCTAAAAGTAAAACAGGCGTACCAACTATAAAGCTTAATGTATCAACTCTCATTGGAGTGTCATCAGTGAGAGTTGTAACCATCATTTTAACATTTACATCCGCCGGAATATTTCCAATCGTAAATGCAAAACTCTGATTTAAATTAAGCGAGGTTCTTGAAGCAATGTTCCCCACATTTATTGTTCCGTTAGTAATTGTTATCTCAGGATTATCAGAAGTTAAAGTTAAAGTTACATTTTGTGCATCAGACAACCCCTTATTCCTGACTGATGGGATAAACAATTGCACGTTATCGCCCGGATTAAAAAACTGCTGAGAAAAACTCGGATTGACAACACTGACATAGGCACCGCAAACCCATGTTATGTAAAGATTTGGTTTAAGATTTTCAATTGCAAGTGGAAATATTTCTGCTTGTGAAGGCCAGAAACCAGTTGAACCAACCTCCGGAGTCATTGCAAAGATTTTTGGTTTTGTTGATTGTTCGCCATACATCCAGTCATCTGCGGAACCATTTACATCATATAAAATAGCTGGTGGCTGACCATTCTCATATCCGTTATATGCAACCATATCAGTTGAAAATTCAACAAAAATATTATTATCCGGCGTCGGTGTATTTACATAACCCCACGGATAGAGCAACAGATTTGAATACGTGTGATAGTTTAGTGTAGTTTTAAAATTTTTACTATTTGTAAAATCTCTTATCGCCTGTGTTTCAGGTTCACTGAATGGCGCGGTACCTCTGTAAGTCTCGCTTGAAGGTGTTCCACTCGAGCCCGTGTTGTTAATGCCCCACATATATCCAAAATTACGATTGAGATCTACTCCATAACTGTTGTCACTGTTCAGTCGTCTGTTCTTTCTCCACATTCCTCCGCCGCTTGGATTTGTTTGTCTGTTATATTCATACCCATCGGGATTGATGCAGGGAACAAAATAAATTTCTCTGTTATTAACGAGGTATGTTACTTCCGGATCAGTGCCATAATTTTCCAGCAGGTAGTACAAATAATACATAATTGTCATCATTGCCTGTGGCTCGCGGGCGTGTATCAAAGCATTAAACTGAACCTGGGGTTCACTCTCGTTTACATTTGGATTATCTGATATTTTAACAGCATAAATTGGTCTGCCCTGAATAGTTGTTCCTATTTGAAATTTTTGTGTAATAATATTCGGATAAAGAGCATACATAGAATCAAGTCTCGCATTTATTTCGGCAAGAGTAAAGAATCCTCCCATTGAACCATAGCCAAATCCTTCTACATTATAATATTCCTTGCTCATTTGTTTAAAGTTTTGTTTTTCTGATTCTGTTAGTTTAGGAAGATTTGAATAATATGAATACCAGTCATCTATCAATATATCATATCTGAATCCGGAATTCTGAAGGATTTCAAATTCTCGCTCGCTGATAAATGTAGTGATTGAATTATCTTTGCCCCAATTAAAGTGATCAAACTCTAAACCAAGGTTATACAGATTTTCGATTTGTTCTTGTGAATCGAGATAGATTTTTACTTCTTTATAGTTTTGTGCAGAAATTTTAACTGCAACAAAAAGAAGTAATGTAATTATTAATGAGCGAAACATAACCTCTCCCTGTGAGAAATTGATTATTGAAAATTTTATTATCTAAACTTAACTGAAAATTAATTAAATAATAACTATTATTACATAATAAATTTATTGAACAACATTTGATTTCCATAAATTTCAGACCAGCTTAAGGAGGATTTTATGCAGAAAATTACTGTTTATGAAAAACCAACATGTACCACTTGTAGAAAAGTATCAAAAATATTAACTGAAGCGGGAATAGATTTCGAAAAAGTTAATTACTATATCAAACCTTTCTCACAAAAAAAATTGAATGAACTTTTAAAGAAGATGAATATGAAACCTTCTGAGCTGTTGAGAAAAAATGATGAGGTATATAAAACGCTTAAAAGAAAAATTGAAGAATTATCTGAAGGTGAAATATTAAACATTATGATTGAAAACCCGGATCTTGTTCAGAGACCAATTGTTGAAATCGGTAGTAAAGCAATACTTGCACGACCACCGGAAAAGTTAGTTGCTTTTCTTAAATAAAAAAATCCGTGCAGTCGTAAGCTAATTCTTACGACTGCAGAAATTTTTAATCTTCTACAACAGCAAGAACATCAGAGCGCTGAAGAATTTTGTAAACAACATTATTCATTTCAACTTCTTCACCACCATACTTTGCAAATAGCACTTTATCGCCTTCGGAGATTTTCTCCCGTAAATCTTCATCTGTACCAACTGCAATTACTTTCCCCATTCTTGGTTTCTCTTTTGCAGTATCCGGAATATATAAACCTGAAGAAGTTCTTTCTTCTTCTTCAATTGGTTCAACAAGTAAACGATCATCTAATGGTTTAATTTTCATTTTATTTCTCCTTAATTTTTAATGTTTAACATTGCATTTATTTTCGGTCTGTCAAATCCAACAATTGGGCGATTGTTGATTAGTATCACGGGAACTCCCATCTGTCCTGTTCTTTTTACCATATCCTGAGCAGCTTTCTGGTCACGGGATACATCCACTTCTGTGAATTTGATATTCTTTTCTCTGAAGTATCTCTTGGCTGCATTGCAGAAACTGCAGGTTGGTGTTGTAAATATAACCACTTTTGGTTGAGTTGCTGTTTGCATTTGTATTATTCCTTATTATACAAAAAATTTTTGCAAAAAGTTTGATGAACAAAACATCCACAGGTTTCAGCTATTGAAAGTGAATCCTTTGAACTAATAAATCATCACACACAGCAAAAAAAATCATAAATAAAAATCAAGGAGAAAAAAATGCTTAGAACAAATCTCACTCACATTTTATCTGAACAGGAACACGCAAAACTTTTACAGGAAAATGAAAATGTTATGGTTTGCTGCGGCAGAATGGGACCAATGTGTATTCCTGTTTATGAAGTAATGGAAGAACTTGAAAATGAATATCCGCATGTAATATTCGCTGATATGGAATTTGATATTCCTGATGCAAGAGTAATAAGAGATTTACCTGAGTGCAGAAATTTTGCCGGGCTTCCTTTTGTAGTTTATTACAAGAATGGTAAAGTAGTAAAAGCTACAAGCAGTATTCAATCAAGAGAGCAGATTACTGCTATACTTGATCAATACTTTGGTCAGGAAGTTAAAGAAACAGCTAACAAATAAAACCTAAAAATTTAAGAATGTCGTTTCGATAGATATTATAGCCAGCGTGAGAAATCTTATCATTATCAAAGATTTTTCTCCTAATAAATCCGGATCGAAATGACAAATGATATTTTTCTTAAATACCGAACAAATAGTTTTTCAAAGGTCATCCGACTGCTTGTTGGATAAAACTTTCAAAATTAGCTGAGGATGACTTGAAGTTTTATTTTAACAATTGAGGTGAACAATGACTAATCACTTTGACGCTATAATTATTGGTGCCGGTGCAGCAGGATTAACTGCGGGAATTTATCTTTCAAGAGCAAAAGTAAAAACCTTAATACTGAATGAAGGTACTGTCGGTGGTCAGATGGTTCTTACTCACGAAATTGCAAACTATCCGGGAATTGAGAGTATCAGCGGATATGAACTTGCAAGAAATATGAAATTGCAGGCGCAAAAATTCGGTGCGATAATTAAAAGTAATATCAAAATAACATCTTTTGACTTAAAGTCATCACCAAAAAGATTTATAGTTAACGGGAAAGATGAATACACTTCTGATGTTGTGATAATTACAACTGGTGGCAGATCGAGAACACTTGGAGTTCCCGGTGAAAGTGAATTTAAAGGAAAAGGAATTTCATATTGTGCAACTTGCGATGGTGATTTTTTTCAGGATAAAGAGATTATAGTTGTGGGTGGAGGAAATTCTGCGCTGGAAGAAGCGATATCATTAACCAAATATGCATCCAAAGTAACTGTAGTTCATCAGTTCGATCATTTTCAGGCATTTGAACATTATGTAAATGAAGCAAGATTAAATCCAAAAATTGATTTCATTATGGAATCCAGAATTATTGAGTTCATTGGTGATGAAAAGTTAAGAATGGTAAAAATTCAGAATCAGAAAAGCGGTGAAGTGTTTGAAAAAGAAATTGATGGCGTTTTCATTTTCATCGGATATGTTCCAAACACAGAAATTTTCGAAGGAATACTTGATTTAAATCGGTACAAAGAAATTATTGTTGACAAGAATATGTCTACTAACATTCCGGGTGTTTATGCCGCCGGAGATTCAATTGCAAAAAGATACCGACAGGTTACCACTGCAGTTGGAGATGGGACAATCGCTGCATTAAGTTCTGCAGAGTATCTAAATAAATTTGAAAAAGCTGAACTTGTAACTGAAGCAGCAGTTAATTAGTACTTATTTTAACGATTAAAAGGAATTGCAATGAAAAATAATTTTAAAGTTGCGTTTGCGACAAACGATGGGATTAATGTCTTTGCACATTTTGGCAGAGCAAAATATTTTGAAGTAATTGAAATTGAAAACGGAACAACAAAACTAAAAGAAAAAAGAGTTAAGCCTGATTTTCATTCTGCAGAGAGTCATAATAAAGAACATAATCACGATGGGCATCGTGAGAGACATAATATTATTTTATCATTAGTAGAAGATTGTGCATTTATAGTAGCAGGCGGAATGGGATATGGTATTTATGATTTTTTAAGCGCAAATGGAAAGCAACCAATTGTTACATCAGTCAAAACAATTGATGAAGCTCTTTCTCAATTGATTGCGGGAAGATTGGAAAATCATACTGAGAAACTTCATTAATGTGTTGTTCTTTATAATTTGTTTTTTGAATTATAACAGATTATTTTTAATCAGATAAATTTATCTGATTATGAAAATAATTGTCCGCAAATATTTGATACTAATCATTTGTATAGTTTATCTACTCGCAGTTAATGCTAATCTGATAATCTGGCTTGAGTATAATTATAACTACGATTTTATTGTTAAGTTTTTGTGTGTTCAGAAAGATGAACCGGAAAATTTATGTCATGGCTCCTGTCATCTGAAGAAGAATCTTGAGCAGACAGATGAACAAAACAAACCAGCTGAAAAACCGGGACGTGAATTAAATACATTTTCAGTTTCAAGTCACCTGGAAAATAAGAATACTTTAAGCAATATCTTAAATAATCAACCCTCAGAATTTAATTGCGACAATATTTTTAATCTTCTTTCTTCAGATATACAACCAGATTCACCACCTCCAAAGTTACTCTGATTTATTTTGCTTTAATATAATCTGTCTTAAAACATTTTAGCTGTTTTTAATTATATGTTTAACAATAAATCGGAGTAAATATGAATAAGATTTTCATTTTACTTCTTTGCATTACTTCTTTCATAAGCTTTGCACAACAGAAAGAGGAAATTAAAACTTATCAGTTACCAGCAATAGAAGTAGTTTCCAAATCAGAAATACCTTTCGTAGAAAAATATAAATATGGTACTGACTATAACAGCATTGCATTAAATAAAAACGGATTCTCCTTAGTAAGAAGAGGATTAAATTTCACACAGGACTTATATGTTGAAGGATTCAAAAGAGGTGATATAAAAGTTGTAATAGACGGCGAACAATATCATAATGCCTGTCCTAACAGAATGGATGCCCCGGCTACCAGATTAAATGTGATTGATATGTCGGAGATTGTATTATCAAAATCTGCTTCATTGATTAACTCAGGATTATATGGAAAAGTTGAGTATCATCGTTCAAAACCTGAAGAAGGATTAAGAATCAAATCAATTCTGCAGGGAAACTTAGGCGCACAGAACGAATATGATGCTTCATTATCTGCGGAAGCTGCTTATGCAAATTTATCCGTCAGATATTCGTCTGGTAAACCTTATGAAAACGGTGAATCAAAAACATTCAGAGATTTATATGGATATAAAGACAATTTCCGTTACAAGTTTGTCAGCACATCTTTTCGTCAGGCATTGAATGAATATGATATTGAATTCGGTGGTAACTTTACTCAGGCAAAAGACATCTCATTTCCTTATCTGCAAATGGATGAACGCAATAGTAAAGTTCTTGGAGGATACTTCTCATTCAAGGGGAATAAACTTTATTTCAATTTTACAGACCACCTGATGAACAATGCTTTGCGAACCAACTATCCCAATATACAAATGGAAACTTCTGCGAAAAACTTTACTGCCGGTTTAACAGGCAGTTTCTATGAATTTATTTATCGTAACTGGAATGCCGATAACTTTATCAGTATGCCAATGATGGAACATTATATTTCAAATAAGTTAATGCCTAATGTAGATCAGATTGGGCTGACTATGGCAACTGATTTTTCATTTGAGAAAATTAAAACTTTTGTTAAAGGCGGAGCTCAAATATTTAGATATAAAGATGGTTCAAGAAATGATTTTTATAAAGAATTATATCCCTCGGCATCAGATAAAAGATTTTTTGTAAGTGGTGCACTGCTTGCAAACTATTCAACTCAGATGTTTAATAATTTAATAATATCTGCTATTGCAGAAATTGCTACAGATGCACCCGAAGCCGAACAACTTTATATTGCGATTAAAAGACCGATGACAAATCCTGACTGGTCAGGTAATCCGGAACTTAGGCAACCTTTAAGAGGCGGTTTGCGTACAGCAATCAGTTATAAGTTTGTATCACTGGAGTTATTCGGAAATTATGTTTCGAATTATGCAGAACCTACCAGAAAAATGAAACAAATGAAACCTGCTTTAACTTATGATAACATAAACGCAGTCATAGCCGGCACAAACTTATCATTTAATTATGAATTAGTTGAATCGCACTTGAGTTTTCTATGGGGAGAAAATTACGACAATAAAAAACCTTTAGCTGAGATTTCACCGGTTTCTGTTTTCACTTTGGTTAAATCTCCCGAATTGGCAGGATTCAGACTAGTGATTAGCCATCGGTATGAAAACTCACAGACAAGAGTAAATGAAGATCTGAAAGAATTCCGAACTCCTTCCTGGAATTCAATAGGATTTGGTATAGAATACACTTTGGACTTTATAAATATCACACTGCAGGGAAACAATTTGTTAAATCATAATTATGTGAGATATCTTTCCTACTCACGAAATCCATTTAGTGCCGGCACACCTGTTTATGAACCCGGCAGATCATTCAGTTTAACTGTAAGTATGAATAAACTTTTCTAATTCCTTTTAGATGAAGCTGTCTTAAGCAAATACTATGATTTAAGAGACAGCTTCATCGCTTCATTTAAATTATTCAGTAAAATATTTTTGCAATCAAAACTTCAGAAGAATATGAAAAAGATTGCAATACTTCTGTTTGCTCTTGTATTTAACATCAACTCTTATGCTCAGCATTTTAGCTGGGTTAAGATTGGTAATGGAGTACAATATACATTTACAGAGAATCACTCCGGTAATAATATTCTTGTTGTTATCGGTGGTTGGCAGGCAAAGCAGGAATGGGTTAATAGTTGGGCAAAAGAATTATATCAGGCAAAGGTTAAAGATTTTGGGGTGAAACATATTCTTTCAGTAAAAGGACCTGATGATGTATGTAATGATAAGAAAGAAAATGATTTGGTAAAACTTGCAGAGTTTATGAAGAACATAATTTATGCAACTTACTTTATTGATAAAGTAATAATAGTGGCACACTCAAGCGGAAGTTTTGTTGCCAATGAATTACTGAATATACTTTATGGAAAAAATGGCATTGCAAAGGATACTTTTTATATAAACAAGGTCCATTACTTTAATCTAGATGGCGGAATTGGTGGCGGAGAATGTGGCGTTGCATTGGATGATGAAGTGATAGATGATATCGCTAAACTTTATGCAGTTTCAGCTTATGATTCAGCAAGCGGAATTTATTCAAGCAATTATGAAACAATAATACAACTAACTAAAATGTATAAACAGAAATCTGAACTGATTGTAGTTGATGCAACTGAGAGTGGATGTAAAGGTAAATGGTGTCTGCACGATGCACTAATAATTCGTAAACCATACAATCCTGAAATGTATGATCTCGAAAGAGATTACACACTCTTTGATGAAGAGCATAAAGTTCAGACTGATTATTTAAATTATTTAAAGTAAAAGATTATTTATACTTCTACTGTAAATAGTGATAATCACAAATTAGAGAGAAACTCAATAAATTAACTTCCCTTTTTAGTTAATATATCATTATTTTATTACTGTCAGTTGGTTGAAAAGCTTATTAAAAAATTGTCATAGATATAAAAATATTTTCGGGCAGAATTAACTTGAAGTGTTGATGAAGAAAGAAAAAGCAACCAATTAAGACTATGTCCAGAGCCGTAAAGAAGACAATTAAAATTGTAAGGTCCCTTGAACAGAATTGGTTAACTGAAATAAACTGAAAGGATAAAATTATGAATAAGGACATCAAAAGCACCCAGAATAGCTTTACAATGGGAATAGATACAGTAATTATTCGTGTATCTGATATAGAAGCTTCTAAAAACTGGTATTCAGAAAAACTTGGGTTCAAACCAATTTGGGAAGATTTGAATTTAAAATTAGTAGTTATGGACACTGGTTGCCCAACGAGTATAACATTGTGGCAAACCAATAAAAAAATATCTATTGATAAAGAAATCGCATCTTATCCTATATTCAGAATAAGTGATGCAGATATAGCCAGAAATGAATTATTGGGAAAAGGTGCTTCAGTGAGTGAGATAATTGAAGATAATGTTGTTCGGTATTTTCAGATATTTGATTTGGATGGAAATATTCTGGAAGCTTGTCAGGTTCATGAATAAAATTTTAGAGCAAATGATTTTATTTACTAAGAAATAATGATCTCAAAGCAACACGATTTTCCCCCATTGGTTTATCTGAAAATTCCATTTGAATTGTAGCGAGCTTTTCTTCGAACGGCCCAATAGTCCAGCAATCCTCAGCACTAATATTTACAAGTGGCTCGTTTTCTTCATTTAAAGGACATATATCTCTCATCTCAATTAATTGTTCTTCATTAATTTCTTCTATCCACCTTAATGGCAATCCTTGAGTTCTGCATACATAAGGTCTGTGCTGGTAAATTCTGCATTCACCTTCATCATTAAGAAATGCACATTGTCCCTCAGGGTAAGGCTTTTCGTTGTTCAATAAATCGGAGTAGCGACTTTTGATATTCTCGGCTTCAACTTCGAAAACAGTTATATTATCAACACAACAGGAAAAGCAACCGGCATTGCATTTTAATCTTGATTTATGCCTCTCAGACAGGAATTTTGTAAGTAAATCTACTTCATTATAAAACTGCTCAAGTATTTTGAATTTATTTTTCACGCCTGTAAAATATCAGATAAGTTGAAAGAACACTTTATTTAACCTCCTTTAAACATAACACATTTTATCTCAATTTTCTGAAGAAGAATTTATTTAAGAAAGAAAATTATTTAATCAGCGACATAATTTTTGTTTGTATGAAGTTTCCTTGATTACCTCTGATTGATAATTGATAAAAATAAACCCCGCTCGGTAAATCAGATGCATTGAACTTAACTTCATAAGTGCCTGCTTGTTTGTATTCATCCACTAATGTGGCAACTTCATTTCCAAGTACATCATAAACCTTTAATGTTACAAACCTCCCCATAATCCCCTCCTTAGTAAGGAGGGGATGCGAAGCAGGGGTGGTTGGAATTGAATATTTAATTTTTGTTACCGGGTTAAATGGGTTTGGATAATTCTGATATAAAATAAATTCGTTTGGAATGGTAGTGTTTTCATCTGCAGAAGTAACAACTCCATCCCATCCTGCAATACGCGCCATTAAAACCCAGAATGCTTTAGCCACTCTTATTTTACCTGCTGAGATTGCACCAAGATGACCGCCTTCTGGTTCAGTTGTGTACTCAGGACAAATGGCGGGAATATCGAGACTATCATCAGGATGATTTTCGTAGTTGTCCCCGTAAGAATAAGCTACACCATCTCTGTTATCATAACAAGGTGAATCCGATGGAGTGTGTGAAAGTATATCTGCAACATCAAAAAGAATTATCTGATTCGATTGGGCAAATTGTCTTAACTGATTATTGAATTCTTCAGATTCAATTGTTCCAATTGCCCTTGCCAGCGAAGAGGTGAACCAGATAACTTTTTTATCCGGATGATTATTCTGAAACTGCAGGTAATGGTTTGCTGTGCCGGTTTGTCCTGCTCCGAAAAATCCATTAACGGGATGAGCGATTGAAGATCCGCTTGCAACTTCAAGATAGCTGAATTGGAACCCTACAACATCGAAGCTGTCAATTCTTTGTTCAACATAATCAATAAAGCAAGCTACTTTCTGATTCCAGTTATCACAGCCAGTCGGCCAGAACTGATAACTCCAGTTACTGCAATCCCATGTCCCCTCCCAGTAAACTTCTGATGGATCAACAGGGTATGATGGATTACCTCCGTGTTGATATCGTTTGCAATGATTTGGCGCAGATGAGTGGGGGTATGAAAGGCAGGTTAGTCCTTCATAAATATTTGCCCCGACTGACCGATCCATAAACATCATTCTCAGATTACTTGCAGCAGACTTGTAGTGCTCTGGAATGCTATCAAAAAGTACTACAGAGTATCTATCAATTTTAATCTGAGCATAATGTAACTGAAAATAGTTCAGTGAAAGAAACATAAAAAAAATAATCAGTATGAATTGAGTTCTATTGTTATACATAATGTTAATCCTTGCTCTCTAGAATTTTATGTTTATTCTTGAATAAATTATACTTGTTGATAATCTTTGTTTACTGATTTCAAGTTAAGCTCTTAATCTGATGTGAATCTCATTAAATCAAGGTCCTACTAACTGGTTATTTAACCAATTTGAATACCATTAAAGAATGCTTTTAATCTTTCAAAAAAAGTGACTTTCTTCACTTTAGTATTTTACCAAATTGTTAATAATTACATTTTAACATTCTATTGTGGTAATTTTGAGCAATATTATCCTTCATTTTATTTAACAGAAAAAGAAAGATTTTGGGAGTTATAATGTTTTACAATCTTATAAAAAAATCAGAATTTGATAAGGTAAAATCTCTTAAGACTAATAATAGCAATGAGTGGGAAAATCAAATGAAGCTCTTTGCCGATATGTGTCGCTACAACACGCTCGTTGCAGTTAAGAAAGCCGGCTCAGGTCATCTCGGTTCCTCACTCAGCGCTATGGATATTGTAACATATCTTTATCTGAATGAACTGAATGTACTTGAAGTCGGATTCGACTCCCCTGATCGTGATATTTATTTCTCATCTAAAGGACATGATGTTCCGGGGCTTTATTCTTTATTCTATGCTCTTGGAATCCTACCCGAAGAAAAATTACTGATGTTAAGAAGATTACACGGACTCGATGGTCATCCGGAAGTTCGTCAGCCCGGAATCGAAGCGAGCACGGGTTCATTAGGAATGGGGATCTCAAAAGCAAAAGGAATGGCCTGGGCAAAAAATTATAACAATAATAAAGGTCATGTTTATGTGCTAACCGGCGATGGAGAATTTCAGGAAGGACAAATATGGGAATCACTTCAGGCAACTGCTCATCAGAAGGTGAATAATGTAACTGCGATTATGGATCATAATAAATATCAGACAGATATGCTTGTTGCTGATGTTAACAATATAGAAGATGTAGTGCAAAAAGTTTCTGCATTTGGCTGGTATGTAGTAAGAATAAACGGACATGATTTTAATGAATTGAAAAACACTTTTTCCGAGCTGAAAAAAGTTACCGACAAACCCAAAATGATTATTGCAGATACGATAAAAGGCAGAGGAGTTTCTTTTATGGAAAAACCTCTTACAGAAACTTTTCAGGGAAAAACACTTTACAAATGGCACTCAGGCGCACCTGATGATGAAAGTTATATTAAAGGTTTGAACGAGTTGACAGAATCTATCAACAGACTTACTGATGAACTTGGTATTGGAAAAATCAATATACCTGAAAACAAAACCGAAGGAAAAGTTGCAACCAAACTTGATAAGGAATTTGTAACCGAAGCTTACGGAGAAGCATTGGTTGAGCTTGCAAAGACAAATAAGAAATTTGTTGTACTTGACGGAGATTTATCTGCTGATTGCAAGCTCCGTAATTTTGAAAAAACTTATCCGGACAGATTCATCGAAAACGGAATTGCTGAACAAGATATGGTTTCAATGGCTGGCGGATTGGCAAGAATGGGATTGATACCCATCGTAAATACATTTGCAAGTTTCCTTGCAGCAAGAGCAAACGAACAGATTTATAACAACGCAGGTGAGAGAACAAAAATTATTTACACCTGTCATTTTGCAGGCATAATTCCTGCAGGACCTGGAAAATCACATCAGAGTGTTCGCGATATTTCTTTATTCGGTGCTTTGCCGAATGTAACAATAATTCAGCCGTGCAATGCACAGGAAACAAAATGGGCAACAGATTATTGTATCAATGTTGCTGAAGAGAATTGCGTTTTGCGATTAGTTATCGGACCATCACCGGAAAGAATTCAATTGCCTGCAGATTATAAATTCAAAGTTGGAGTTGGGGCAACTCTTACCGAAGGAAAAGATGCTTTACTTTTTGCTTACGGTCCTGTTATGCTTCACGAAGCTTTAGTTGCAGCTGATTATCTGAGTAAAATTGGTTTTGGATTAAAAGTAATTAATATGCCGTGGTTGAATAAAATTGATTTGGATTGGTTAAAAGAAATCGTAAAAGATCAGAGAAGAATTTTTGTGCTTGAAGATCATTCAGCTATCGGCGGACTTGGTGATAGAATCTTAAATGCATTAGTGGAAATTCGTGAAATTAGTGGTCCGTCTTCGTCTGGTCAAAACCAGACTTCGCCGGGACAAGCTATCGAATTTACTAATTTTGGTTTGAGAGAATATCCCGAATGCGGAACACCACTAGAGGTTTTGGAATACCATCAGCTTGACGGAAAATCGCTTGCCAGAAGAATTTCAGGAATTGAAAATATTGAAGAAGCTGAATCACTAAAGCAGAAATACACTGCTGATGCACCACAGTAATGATTCTGTGTGAAAATTAAATTTGTCGCTGGCATAATCCATAACTTTATAACTACGACATTTTATAAAAATATTCTACACTTGGAAAAATTTCCCGGCGGAAAGGAATTAACAACTTATTAAACGAAGCTTTTCTGAATTAGAACAATTCAATCTATTGATTAAATTAGAATTGTCAGATAGAAATTTTTCGTTTTTTACTGAGTATGAAGTTAGTTTTCCTATTTCTCCTTTTGTTTCAGAATGTCTTTTCACAGGATTATGATTTTAGTGGAATAAAATTAAAATCGAAGAACTTTCCATTCCTTGAACGAAGCTCCGTTTCATTGACCGAAGCAGGTCCAATAAAATTAGAAAATCATTTTTCGGTTTCATTTGATATTTCATTCTGGTCGCTGAATTATTTCGGACCAATATTTCAAGCTTACAATAATGAAAGTGAACTTGCTAAATTAGTTTTTAATCAATTCCATGATAACGATTACTATTTGATTCAGCTTTATGTCGGAAAATTATTTGACCCATTATTGATAAAGCTAGACAAAAAGAATTTTTACATAAATAAATGGATAAATATTAAAATTGAATTTAACCTGAAAGCAAATTCGGTCTTATTATATCTTAATAAAAATTTAATAGCCGAAACAAACTACAAACTTCCCGATAAGGTTAATTTAAATGCATTCTTTGGATTAGTTGATTTGAGTAATCGTTTGAATCACGACTTGGCGGCAGTGTACTTAAAAAATATTCTTATTGAAGAAAATCATGAAAAAAAACATTTCTGGCCACTTAATCCATACGATAATTCCTGCTCACTTGATAAAATCGGCAGAAGGAAAATATCTTTAACAAATACCGACTGGTTGATAAATGATCATTATTACTGGTATAAAAAGCACGAGCTTGAAGTAAACAATTTTCCATTATTTGCATATGATTCAATCAGATCAAGAGTTTTTATTGATGACAAAACCCGTTTGATTATTCTTGATCTTTTGAATATGAAAGATTCGGTAATAGTTTACAAAAATTCCCGTCCTGGCACTTATCATAAACTTTTATATGATTACTTAAGAAACAGATTGTACTCCACTTATTCAGCTTTAGGGCAGGTTTCCATTTATGATTTTAATTTAAATGAATGGTCACCGATTGACACAAGCACCGAGAAAGATGGACTTTATTTCGGGAATGCTGATTTTATTAATCCTTTTGATAGTTCAATTTATGCTTATGGAGGTTATGGTTGGTACACCGCACATGATAAACTTCTCAGATATGATTTTAACAACAAAGAATGGAAAGAAGTTAATGTAAAAAATAAAATAGGTCCGAGATTCAATATGTCAGTAGGCTCCGGCTTTGAACAAATACAGTTGCTTTTCTGGAACGGAGAAGGAAATGAATCAGGCAGACAGGAAGAAGGCTTCATTAACTATCCGGAGTTGTATTCTTTTGATTTGATTAAGAAAGATTTTGTAAAACTATGGTCTTATAAAAACGCTGATGAATTTAAAAACTATACTCACAATTATCTTTACTTTTATCTCGATAAGAAAGATAGTTCGTTTTATTTTATGAGAGACTATCACGACTCTCTGAAGGTATTTTTACATTTATTTAAAGCTGAAATGAATAAAAACAAAATTACAAGAGTTGGCCAGGAACTACTCAGAGCTTATAATAAGGAAGGGAATAATAGTTTTTTATGCTTTAATACAATAACACGCGAAGTTATTGTAGTCAAGAAAAACTCTGAGGATCGGAAAGTAGTTATTTATGCACTCAGATATCCGCCAATTCCCAAAGAGTTACTTCCACCTCATATTTCATCAACTTCAAGTGAGAGTTATTTTACTTTTATTTTAATTGGAATTGCCTTTTCACTTCTGAGTGCTTTTGTATATCTGTATTACAGAAATAAAAGAACTAAAAACAATAAAGAAGCAGAGAGCCCAACCATAAATTCAGAAAACAAAGTCAAAACAAATTATATAAAAACTTTTGGTGGATTAAATGTTTTAAATAATCAGGGAGAAGATATCTTTCAGCAACTTAGTCCCAAATTAAAAGAGATATTTTTGTTAATTCTTTTCCGAAGTGTTCTGAAGCGTAATGGTGGAATAAGCTCGGAGGAATTATCTGCGACTATCTGGCCTGATTCGTCACCTGAAAGTGCCAAATCGAATAGAGGTGTAGCAATCAGTAAAATCAGAAAAACTCTTTCTTCTGCAGAGGGAATTGATCTGGAGTTCAGAAATAATTTGTGGCTGGTTAATTTGGATAACGGTGCAAAGTGTGATTATCTCGAATTTCTGAAAATCCGCGAGGGAATTAAAGGTTCGGGCACCAATAGTAATCTTATACAACTATGTCTTGATATATTGCATGAAGGAGAATTCCTGAAAGGAATAAGTTATGAGTGGCTTGATTCATACAAACTTGCTGTAAATAATGAAATCATTGGTTTCTTAAAAGAATTTTTAAATGGTAAGTCCGAGCAATTAAAAAATGGAGATAGACTTAAATTAAAAGTCAGTGACATCATATTAAAATTTGATAGTGTGGATGAAGAGGCATTCAAATTCAAAATAAGAACTTATTATAAGTCAGGAAATCATCAACTTGCCAAAAGGACATATAAAGTATTTATTGCTGAATATAAACATTTATATGATGAAGAATATCCGTTGAGTCTGCAGGAAATAGTATTTCCAAAATAAAAATCAGAATTTTTAAAATTAACCGCGAATTAACCCACTTATTAACCGTTCCATTAACCCGCGATTATTTCATTTGCACTAAGAATTTTTTGTAAAAAGCTAAAAGACAGTTCCCCAAAATATTCCATTCTCCGGACCTGGGGGACCGGAGGTTATATGAAACTAATGGAAGTTATAAAAAAGAAAAAAACAAAACCCTGCCCATACTGTGGAAAAATTATCAGCATGAAGGCATTCCGCTGTAAATGGTGCAAAAGATGGCTGATAATGGTATGAGGGAAACAGAGACAGTATAGTTGTAGCACCTCTTCTATACTGTCTCTGTGGACATTTATATTAATCTTAATGATGTTGAATTTTTTCTTCATTTCATAAGAATCATCTTCTTAATTTCTGTATAAAGGGACTTGTCTTCTTTTACCTCAAGTTTATAAAAATAAACTCCACTTGAAAGAAATGAACCATCAAAACTAATTTCGTAAGAACCTGCTTCTTTATATTCGTCAACTAAAGTAGCTACTTCATTACCAATTACATCATAAACTTTAAGGGTTGTGTATATGTCACTCTGAGCCTGTCGAAGAGTGACTTTAGTTCCGTCATCCTTCGACGAGCTCAGGATGACTGATGATGGTATTGTGTATTTAATTTTTGTAATGGGATTAAATGGATTCGGATAGTTCTGTGATAATTCAAATTTTTCGGGTGCATTGATGGTCACTTCAACTTCATTTGAATATGTAATAGCTCCATCATAATCTATTTGTTTTAATCTGTATAAATACCTGCCTGTCAGCAAGTCAGATTTTCCTGAAGTTAAGTTATTATCAATGAATGAGTAAGACTGTCTTTCTGTTGTTGTGCCATTTCCGTATATGAAGCCAACTGTTTTCCATTCTGCATTGCTGACTGAAGACTGAGAACTGTAGACTTGTTTTCTTTCAACAGCGAATCCAAAATTATTTGTTTCTGTAGCAGTTGACCAGTTTAAGATTACACTGTTTCCATTTACACTTGCGGTAAATGAAGTTAATTCTACAGGAATGATAGTTCCGGTTACAGTAAGAACTGCAATTCCTCTGCTTGCACAGCTTATCCAAAGTTCATAACCATTCGGAATGTACTTTACCTCGATGTCATAAATTTGTGCGTGAGGGAGTCCGCCTGTTTGCTGTTGCGGAATAATTCCAAAGTTTGTTCCATCATACCAGCACAAGCCGTAAGTAGAAGTTGTGCCGCTGCCGAAATTTGAAAACCATATTCTGCCGTCATCAGTAACAATTAACGGAGAAATATATTCTCCGGGAATCTGAGAGTTTTGAGGAGAGAAAAACTGATATGTTCCGTTGTTTGCATTCAGTTTAAATAATCCCTTGGAACTTCCAACCCAGGCAATACCATCTGGTGCCGGTGCAACTGTGGTAAGTAAATCGCTTTGAGGATTTAGTTCAGGGAAATCTGTGTTGTATTTTGTGAAGATATACGAACCATCAGTTCTGATTACCTGATTACCAGAGCAGGCCCAGATAGTGCCGGGTCGTGTCGGATCTTTGGCAATGTTTGCACCCCAACCATCAAAAGGAACTGAGGTCCAGGAATTAGTAACATCATTATAATATTTAAGATTAAAATATTCACCCAAACTCCACAATCTGTTTTGAGAATCTTCAACTAAACCTTTTGATTTAGAATGCGGGTAATTGAGCGAAATATAATTACTACCATTCCAGGCATAAAGATTTTGGAACATAGGATTAATGACAATATGTCCATTTGATGGTCTATAACAAATTTCATCAACATTATCAGTAGAAAATGGGAATGGATAACCAAGTCCATAAGTGTATTGATTAAAACCAGTCCATCTGGTTCCATCAAATTTTTGAAAGCCACCATAACCAGGCCCAGCATTTCCCGTCATCCAGATGTTTCCATCATTGTCTATAGTAATATCTCTGACAAAATAATCTATCTGAGATGAATTTGTAATTCGATACCTTTGCCAGGTACCTGTCTGGGCGTCGCGTTTAGCTGCTCCTTCTGTTCCCGTTACCCAAATATTGCCGTTATTGTCAATATCAACTCCGTAAGAATAAGCCCCTTGTTTCCATGAACCAAGATTCTGCCAGGAACTTCCGGTGAACTGCCAAACAGTGCTGTTACCATCAATCAACAATGCTTTACCGTTTCCATAAGCTTTGAATGCCCAAATGTCGTTCAACACCGAAGCAACGGGTGGTTGCGGAGGAGTGATCCAGTTCCCATTCATAGTAATATAATCTAATGAGTAAGTGCCGGGAACGGAGGTGGAAAATCTTACGATCCATAAATTATTTAGTTCATCAGAACAATCACCTCCGGGTAATTGTATCAGATCCCCAGGATTATAGTTGAATGGGAAATAAGTAAAAAGTTGGGTGTCACTATCGAATCTAATAATACCCCCTACTGCACTTATCCATACAAAATAACCACCCGAATTTTTTTGCTGAATAGAAACATACTCGCTGTAAGGAACAGTTGATGGCCAATTATTTGCTGTAGAACCATAAGTCCAATAACGCCAGATATTTGTAGCAGGATCGTAATTAATCAATCCACCATTTCCCCAAACTACTGATACAACCGTAGCCCAGATTGATCCATCCGGTGCTACTACTAAATCCGTAGTTCTGCCACCCGGATGAGGAGAGTTATTTGAACCGTAGAATTCCAAAGATGTCGGTCCTATTGAAGGGTTAAACTTTAATATGCCCCGCCAATGTGCCATCCACAAAATATTGTTTGAATCCTCAACTATATCACTTATTCTCGAGGCTCCGACATCATTTATATTTCCAATTACAGGATAATCAACATTAGAATAGTTAATCCATCTGTTTTCAGACTGAATGTACTTAGCAAAGCCGCCTTCTTCCCAAAAAGGGACATAAGCAGCTATGTATGGATTCCCATCGTGATCAATCCATAGTCCCTCTGCATAATCTCCCTGAATACCTGTGTTTCCGGGGGTATAATAACGCCAGGAATAATTTATCTGAGAATGAGCAAATGTACCAAGTACAAAGATTGATATGAAAAGCGTTTTTTTAATCATGCTTTTTTCTCCATTTGTCTTAGAGGATTAGTTCAACTAATTATAAAATGGGGACACAAAAAATTATTTACTTAAAAAATTTTAATCCAGCATTTAGTTTTTTTCAGATAAAGAAAAAGCGGGTATTTATAACCCGCCTTCTCGCATCACTACTACTTGCATTGTGGAGGGATGAATGAGGGTTATTTCATAAGAATCATCTTCTTTATATCTGTATAAGAGGTATTCTGTCCTTCTACCTCAAGTCTATAAAAATATACTCCACTTAATAGAAACAAAGCATCAAAGTTGATTTCGTAAGAACCTGCTTCTTTATATTCGTCAACTAAAGTAGCTACTTCATTACCAATTACATCATAAACTTTTAATGTTTGATGACCGCTTACTGGAGACTTCCAACTGATCTTTGTACCTGGATTAAATGGATTGGGATAGTTCTGTTCTAGTGAAAATCCATCGGGCGTTATTTGGTTATCTCTTATTGTAGTTGCACCGGGCCATTGGATATCGGTAAAGTTAGTGTTGTGAATAAAATTAGAAACAATATCTCCATTAGATGAATTAGATGTCAACCTCCAGGCATGGTCTACCGGAGGGGGATCATAAACTCCGTTTCCATTATGATCAGCATAAAAATCAATATTGTACTCCTTTCCTAATTCAATTCCGGTTATAAAAATTGAAAAATTTTGAACTAAAATTTGCTGAAGGGAAATCCTTCCTATTTCTAAGGAATTATCTTGTCTGACAACCCTTAATTCAAATTTTTGCCCAATATGTGGATTCATCGAACCAAGATTGACTGTTAACAGGTACTTCCAATTAATATCAACAAAAGATGCATTGTGTGAAAAGTTTAGTGTAACATCTCCTGTATTATTACTAAATCCTATTTCCCAAGCGTGATCGGTCGGTGGTGAATCATATAGTCCGTTATTATTAAAATCAGCATAAAACTGTACTTTATATTCCTGTCCTAATTTTAAACCGGGAAGCCGAATTTCGAAGCTCGCTGAAGCAATTGCTGCAACTTTAATTCTCCCGACCTCTTCATTTATATTATTATTTATTGCTCTTAACTCGAGCATCTGCCCAACATGAGGACTCATTCCGGAGAAATTAACAGTCAACATTTATTGCCATTGAATATCTGTAAATGAAGCATTATGACTGAAATTAAGGGTATCGCCACCAACTTGTGCATTATTCAGTTGTAGTCTCCAGGCATAATCAACAGGTGGAACATCATAAAGACCATTTGAATTATGATCTGCAAAAAAATCTACAAAATAACTTTTACCGGCTTGAAGCACAGGTATTATTACACTAAATCCCGAAACACTTATCTGCTGAGAAGTGCGTCCGACTTCTTTTCTTGTACTCAGATCAATTACCCTTAAATAAAGAGTTTGATTTAAATGTGGTGTCATTCCCGAAAAGTTTATAACAAGATTGTCTTGTGCTTTTGTATTTGAATAAAAAATCAGTGTGAGAATAATGGTTAAAATTCCCGTTAAATATTTTATATGATTGAAATTCATATCGCTATCCTCCAAAAATTTTTATGACTTAATTATTAGGAGCACCTTTTTTAATCCAGGCAGCTATGCTATCAATAACATCGTTTGAAAGTGGTGTTGAATTTAAGGGCATCCGCGGACTTACATCCCCTTTGAGAATTTTAATCAGCAAACTTTGACCATCATCACCCGGCAATACTCTCTTGAAAGATGGGAAAAGCACACTCTGTACATTTACAAGATTTGAGTAAGATAGCCCACTCGTCAGATTGAGATTCCCTTGATTTGCCTGTGCAGAATGACAATTAGCAGATGCACAGGAGTTAAATACTTTTGCCTGAATATCACTAAAGGTAGCAAGTGGTGCATTGGAATTATTAACCGGTGGTTGTGTTGTTCCTTCATCATCAGAGCAAGATAAAATTATTAGTGAAACTAAAACTGTAGTTGTTTTTAAGAGCCACTTATTGAAATTCATTTTACCTCCTGTATTATTTTTTAAGATTAAGAGGCGACTTGTGTAAGTCGCCTATGAGTGAATGCTTAGTTATTTCAATAACATCATTTTTCTTACTAATATTCGATTTCCGGTTTCCAGTCGGTATAAATACAAACCGGAACTCAATCCTCTTGCGTCAAAATTTATTTTGTAGGTTCCTTTATTCATTCTTGAATTAACTAATGTGGAAACCTCTTCGCCCAATGAATTATAGACTCTCAAAACAACCTGCTGATCATCTGGAATTGTGAATGAGATTGTTGTGGTTGGGTTAAAAGGATTAGGATAATTCTGCTCCAGAATATAATTATCTAAAGATATCCCGGCATCATCTACATCATTTGGAGAAGCTAACAACAATCTAATCTGCAGAGCTGTTTTATCGGATGAAGCATCGGTTTTAGCCCATACGATTACTGGTTGTCCACTTGTTAATTCATTCGTGCTGATGAAGTTAAAGTTTAGATCAATTACTACAGTTTGATTTGTAATATTGTATGTACCAGATGGAAGTTGAATTGTATTTCCATTTACCGTTCCTGTAAATCCGTTCACCCTGGAAAAGTTTCTTGAGTCCTCAATCTTAATTCGTAAAGCAAGAAAAGTTGAATCAGGCAGACGAATCATTTTAACTTCAACAAAATGATCTATACTTAAATCTGAAAATGTAATGGGCTGATTGGAATGATTTAAGTAAAGTGTATTGGCATTTACAAAAACAGTTATACCATTAAGCTCAATATTGTTAATGTTTATTGCAGTTATTCTGCCGAATATTTCTATATCTTCATTATTTTCTAACTTTATTCGAAGTGCTTTTACAGAAGCAGGGCCTGTTCTTACTCCTTTCACTTCAACTAATTGACCAATCTGAAGCGAAGAAAAGTTAATTGGATTATTGAAGTGGTCAACTACCAGAGTGGAATTATCAACATCAAAAGTTACACCGGCAACGGTTAGTGATGTAGTGTTTAACTCGGAAATTGTTCCTCGCACTTCGACTTCGTTATTAACAAAGTCTTCCATCTTAACCCTGGAAGCGTAATATGAACCATCCTGTCTTTTTATTCCTTTTACTTCCACCAGCATTCCAACCGAGAAAAAGCTTAAAGTTGTTGGCATTCGGTTGTTATCGAGAAATACCGTGTTTGAGTCTGTGTTAAATAATATTCCGCCAACGGTAATATCTGTTCCAACGATACTTTCTATTTTAGCTTTGATTTTTATCTGGTTCTGAGGCACATCCTCAAGTTTTATTCTTACAGCAAGTAAACTGCTGTCTGACTGACGATAAGCTTTTACCTCAACAAAATCTCCGATGTTTAGTTGAGAGAAAGGAATCTGAACATTGTTCCTGTTTTTGATTACAGTTTGTGAGTTTACAAAAAACTCCCACTGTCCGATGATTAAACTGTTAGCGGTTTTGGAATTAATAAATCCTTTAATTTCCAATTCATTACCGTGCTGATTGTTTTGATCGTCTTCGGTTTTTACTCTTGTTGCAAGAAGATTGTCTCCCTGAAGGATCGCCTTTACTTCAAGCAACATCCCTACCTCAATCATATCAAATGAAAATGGATTGCCATGTCTTCCTCTGTAAATAGTGTTTGCATCAACTAAAAAATTTGTACCATTTACTTCAAATGAGTTTGTTCCTTTGAGAGTTACATAGCCGGTTAATTCAATTTCATTTGAATTAGATGGACTGTCTTCCCACTTAACCCGTGTTGCCAGATAAGTACCATCACCTCTGTTATTTCCTTTTACCTGAACCAAATCATTTACCTGAAAGAACGAAAATAGGACTGTATTTCCGTTTGGTCCTTTAAGCTCTGTATTTTGATCTATATAAAAAGTATAACCCTGTACAACAAGCCAATCATTCCCAATCTGAGTAATGTTACCGGTTATTTCAAGATCTTCGGCATTGGCTGTAGCTATGCCAATCAACATGAAACTTATGAATGCAAAAGTTTTTATAATTCTACTGAAGCATTCAGACAATTGTGATCTGCTCATTTTATTCTCCTTTGTTTGTTTAATATTATTTTATCTGAACAAGTAGTGTGTGTTGTAACAGATTTGTGACAATCGGCAGATAATAATTCTTATAAATGGGACCTGCTGAGGCGGAAGGTTCTTTCTGCTGAAGAATATTATTATGGGTCACTCAACTATATTTACACTGTAAAGAAATGAGACTATAAAAATTTTTTACATCTAGGCACAATTACTTGTAACTAACTAAAAAAATTGTGATTCTTTTGTTAAATCAAGACTTTTTAAACCAATCCCACACATTAACCAGTGGCATATCAATTGTTGAATTCATTCGGTTTATTTTATATAAACAAATTAAAATCAGGGAAAGTGAAAGACTTAATACATAAAAATATCAGGGAAGTTGCTGAGAACTACTTCAAAAAATCTGATATGCAGGAATTCAATGCCTTCTGCGAGCAACTAACCTATAAAACCTCAACCAAAGATGAGGGCTCCGAAGCTAATAATAAAAATAGTTTAATTTTCAAAAGTCAGGTTGATTTACTCATTACATTCGCAACGAACCGTCTTGAACAGGAAAAGCTAATTACACTTCTTCTTCATCTAAGCAAGACTGCTATAACCATAGGCGAATTTACTACGGCAATTGAAATTTCCGGGAAGCTTGTTGAGCTTACTGAGTCGCAAAAAAATTATGAGAACATACTTGCAAATGCTTTATTATTAATTGGTGAGATTAAGAGTCGTCAGGCCGAATGGGAGATATCTTTCAATCACATTCGCAGGGCTAAAGAATTATTTTTGAAAAAAAAGGATTTTAACGGCGCTGCAAAATGTGAAAACATCATCGGAACTATTTACGGCGACATGGGAGACCTAAAACAGGCAATTGAAGCTTTTGAAGAAGCGTTGAATCTGGCACAGGATAAAGATGATTTTATTACGCGGGGAAAGGTCGAGGTAAATCTTGGGATTGTTAACACAATACTTGGCAAATATGATGAAGCTCTTTCATTCTTCAGGAGAAGCCTGCTTAATTTTGAAAAAGCGGGTGATAACATGCGTATTGCCGAAATACATCAGAACCTTTCAATGGTTTATCTCAAGAAGGAAGAATATGAACATGCATCAAAAGAAATAGATGAAGCTATTGCAGCATCGAGAAAAATAAACTATCTGCAGGAACTTGGTATCTCATACATCACAAAAGCCCAGATTTGCGCGAAGACCTTCGACTTTACTCTAGCCAATGCTTTTGCCGACAAAGCTATGGAAGTTGCCTACAAATTAAGCGATAAGCTTACTATAGCTGAAGTTTACAGAATTAAAGGAATGATTCAGAGAAATCTCAAAAACTATACTCTGGCAGAAAACTTTTTACTTACTAGTCTTAGATTAAACAAAGAAGCAGACAATCAGCTGAATGTTGCTGAGACTTCAAATGAACTTGGATTGCTTTACAGAGATATGGGAAGAATAAAAGAAAGCGAGCAAAGGTTTAAAGAGGCGCTTGACTATTTCAAACAAATAGAAGCCGAGCCCGAAATAGCAGAAATAGAATCTATAATGAAATTACTTAAATAATTTTTCTTGGCTCTCCCCCAAGAATGTTCGGGAAAAAGGGTTGCTTTCAACGCCTGCAACCCTTTTTCAGTTTATTCAAAGACTTTTAAAGTCCCTGCATTCCACTCATTATTAATCCACCAAGAGCAATTGAGCCAACAATAGCTCCAATGATAAAATATACAACAATCGTAATTATAACTATTACAACTGTATAACCTAAAACTTTATCTGTGGGCGAACCTTTGACTATGTTTAATCCAAGGTACAGAAGATAAAGTGAATACAAACCCACAATTCCCAGAATAGCGAGCATTGGAATAATTTGAAAAATTCCGGCAACCCAGACAGCGGTATAAGAATATATAACTACTTTTAATGAGCTTAACATATCCTTTTGTGCCCCAAAAGATGGCGCTAATGCATCAACAATGAAGGCTACGAGGTAAATTCCGGCAAGAGTAAGTAAATAGTAAAGAACAGCATAAATCAATCCGTTAACAACGGGAACTTTGAACGAACCGAAAGGACCCAGAGATATGCCGATTAATGACTGTCCGATAAACCCGGCCACTACCGGAATAAGTGCAAGAATCAGAGCATACTTAGTGAATAAATCAGCAACCGTGCTCTGCTCATTTTTTATTACTTCCCACTCAGATTTGGGAGAAATGAGAATGTTTTTTGCTCTTTCGAATAGATTCATAATTGCTCCTGTATTGTTGGTTGATAAGTTATTTTTCCACTCCGAAATCTTTCATACTTTCAAGCTTTCCGATATCAATCAGGTTAAGTGCGGCTTTCAATTCATCCATTGAAACATTGTTTCCTCTGATTTCGGTAATAAATCTTTTTGCAATAAGCACAGAAATTTCTCCATCGCGGGAATCATTATTATATCTTTCATATCCTTTATTTCCTTTATACATAAAAGTTCTTTCATAACCACTTTCAGTCTCTTTATCAATATCTGCCAGATACCAACCATATGTGGCCAAACCGGAAATTCCGGAAATACTTCCGAGGTCTGTTATTTCAACATCAATATTTTTATTGCCCTGTTCGTCGCTGTAATCGGCTTCTGCTTTTGAAATATTTATTCCCATTGCCGAAGATTTTTCTCCGCTTGCATTTTTTCTCTTAAGATTTCCGATTTGTTCTGGTAATAGAGATTTAAGTTCACGAAAATCAACCGGGTTAACCTTCTTGCCTTCATTAAATGACTCTGAAAGGTTCTTCATATTCTCGGCAAAATTTTCAAGATCACCTTTGTTCCCGCCGGATTCTGAATTCTGTGTTTGATTTTCGGGATTTTGTTTGTTCTCCCCACAAGCCAATATAAAAAGAATTGAAAAAAGAAATGTAACCAAAAGCCTTATAATCATTTTAGCCTCCCAAATGATATAGTTTAGAAGTGTTAGGTTTATACAACTGAAACTTAAGTAAATATTAATATCATCTCAATAGTTCAGAATGAATATTTTAACCTTGCAAATACATATGTTCCGTTATCACCATATTGAGTTAACATTTCTCCATTAAAAATTAAAGCAATAAGAAACAAATCAAGATTTGTAATTACCGAATAGTTAATTGAAGGAACAACAACATTTGATTTATCATCAGGATTAATTATGCCGAATACACTCACCCTTAACAATGGGGATATGTTGTAAGCAAATTCCTGGAACAATGACCATCGTGACGCAGATAACATTCCCAGATCCCTCGCTTCCTGTGCATATAATTTAGTTTTATCTGATTTTCCAATGTTATAATATAAAATTTCGGTGTGTGTATAAAATGAATTAGGAAAAGTATAATCACCCGATAGTGCAAATGAAAAAATCATTTTCTCTTCGGCGGAAAGTGAGATTTGATTAACTGCAGTGTAAAGATGATCATATGCGCTTGTTTTATCGTTTTTTTGAGCCAAAATCATTTCACCGCGAAATCCTGCATCGGCGATATCTCCGACCCAACTAAATCCTACGACCCATTTTTTGTTTTTTAATCCTGCCAGAATATTAAAATCATAATTGAATTGATTAAAAGATATCAGTCCAGCAGCAGTATATTTGTTTTTATCGCGTGATGGAGCAAAAGCAAGTTCAATTTTACTTAATGCGCCGGTATAATATTGTAATCTAAAAGCATCGCTGCCCGGAAGCTCTTCGTAATCAAAATCAAGAACAGATAAAGGATTAAATAAATCAGTTGGATTCCAGACCCAGCTTGTTCCCCAGGCAATCCGTTGTCTTCCTAATGTTATTTGAAATCTGCTTTCATTATAGTCAAGAAAAAGTCTGTCAATTTCTGCATATCCGATGGTTTTCTTTTCGTTCCAAATTATCCAGTCAAGGTCAAGTAAAGGTTGGCTGGTTCTGATGAGAGATGAGTAATCGGGTATTTTTTCAATGCTATTTCCGAACAATGCACGAAAGCGAAATTCATTTACTAATGAAAAAGCTTCGCTTAAAAAATATTTCGTGTTTATGCGAGTGTGAATAGTATGATCAAACAATCTTTCATCAAATTGAGGAAATTCTGCTCTACTGAAAAGGTATTTTGTATAACCTCCTATTTCAAAATTATTTTGAGGGTGAATAGATGAACTAAACAAAAATATAAAAAGAAAGTATGTTAATACTTTATACATTTAAAGTTAATAAGTTAATTGCTTTGGGAATATTTATCCAGCTCTATTTTGCCATCACGAAGTTGAATTATTCTGTGTGCTCTTCTGATTACCTTTTCATCGTGAGTTGAGAAAACAAAAGTCATATTGTGTTTAACATTCAGCTCTTCCATTAAATCAAGAAGTGATTCTGCAGAAACAGAATCAAGATTAGCAGTTGGTTCATCGGCCAGAACAAAGGACGGAGTTGATGCTAAAGCTCTTGCTACAGCAACTCTTTGTTGTTGCCCACCTGACAACTCCGTTGGGAAATTATGAATCCTGTCTTTTAATCCGACTGCATCAAGAATACTAATGGCTCTTTTTTCTCTTTCATTCTTTGATATATTCTGAAGAAGCATAATAAACTCAACATTTTCTTTTGCTGTGAAAACCGGGATCAGATTGTACGACTGAAACACAAAGCCAATATGATGAAGCCGGAAATTTATCAGCTCATTTTCTTTATATGTTGAGATATCAATCCCATCAATAAATATTTTTCCAGATGTCGGTTTGTCAAGTCCACCTATTAAATTAAGCAGAGTTGTTTTACCTGAGCCGGAAGGTCCAACAATAGCTGTAAATTCACCTTTTTCAATCTGAAGGTTAACATTATCAATAGCTTTCACAGGGACAATTGTTTCGTCATAAATTTTTGTAATATTATGAAGTTCTATCAAAGACATATAAACCTCAATAAGTTCTGATTGCTTTAGCTGGCTTTAATCTTATTGCTTTAAGTGCCGGATAAATTGCAGCAATAATAGCAGAGAAAAGAATCATTAAAGTGATTACGGGGTAAAAACTCCAGGGTAATGCCGGGTACAGCATTGCAGAGATACTGAACTGTGAAAGTCCCTCCGTAAATGCAGATAAATTTATTCCTGTAGAACTAAAAATTTCTATAACAAATACACCAAAAATTAATCCGGCAAAACCACCGACGAATGACAGAGCAATGGTTTCAATGATTATCATAGTAAAAATCTTACTTCGCTTCATTCCCAGTGCAATCAGGATTCCTATCTCGCGTATTCTTTCAATAACAGACATAAGCATAGTGTTTGTAATTCCGAAAAGAAGGGCAAACAAAATAATTCCCATAAAAAAGTATAACTGAATATCAAGAATATCATAATAAATTTTTATTTCAGGGGCAAGCAGTTTCCAATCTTTTACAGAAAGTTGAGGAAGCGACTGAGAAAGTTTTATAAATACTGAATCAATCTGTTGAAAAGATTTTAATCTTAATGCTATCTCGTGTGAAAACTCTCTACTGTTTAACAAGTTAAATAATTCATTCTGATTAATAAAAATTACAGATTGATCAAATACAGAGGATTCTGTTTTATAAATACCTGCCACCCTGAATGCACCATAAATAATATTTCCAACAAAATCCTGAAAGCTTAAAACAATTTTCGATTTAAGTTTTACATTAAGCTTTTCCGCTAGTTTCTTCCCAACCACCGCTTCAGAAACTCCGTCTGAGTTTAAATAATTTCCTTCAACAATCTTATTTTCAATTGTAGTCACATTACGCTCTTCTTCCGGAATTATTCCTGTTATTCTTACTCCACCGGAAGAAGTTGGTGATGAGCACATTCCTTCGATTATTACTCTGGTAGATAATCCTTCTAAATCAGGAAGTTTTTTAATCTCATTAATAACCGATTTGAATTCTGGAATAGTATCGGTCAGAATTTTTTCTTCATCAAATTTTTGGGAATGAATCTGAATATGACCAAGTTCTCTGTCAATTGTTGAATTGATCAGAGATTCATACATCCCATACATCACAGCGCTTGCAAATAATCCGCAACTTAAGCCGGCTGTTATGGCAGCGATAATTATTGCGCTTCTTTTTTTGTTTCTCCAGATATTTCGCCAGGCGAGAATAAAAAGCATATCAACCTCTCAAAGCAACTGATGGTTTAAGTTTCATAATGAAATTAATCGGATATAATGCAGACACAAAAGCAATGGCTAACACAGTCCAAATCTGCGCGAAATACATTCCGGGATAAAAAGCAAAAGGTATAATCGGATCAAATCCCCAGGCAAGAATTGCATCTGCAGTTTCTCCGGTTAAAGGGATAGGATGTTTTTCAAGATATAACAGGATAGGAATACTAACTATCGCCCCGGCAGTAACCCCGATAAATGACACAAAGAATGTTTCGAGAGTTGTTACCAAAGCAAGCTTTCGTTTTTTCATACCGATTGAAATCAGAATACCGAATTCCTTAACCCGTTCAGCGGTCATCATCATAATTGTTCCGAAAATACCGAATGCGATCACAACATAAAGAATACCGAGCATAATTATTCCTGAAGCATTATCAATCTGAATTGATTGAACAAGTTCTGGTGAAAGTTCAGCCCAATCCATTATTTCGTGCGAATTATCGAAATATTTCTTTAAATATGATTTTGTTGATTCAATTTCATTTGCATCTTCAAGAAGAATTGAAAGCGAGGTTATTCTGTCAAACGCAGAAAAAAGTTCCTGCGAATAGGTAAGTGAAAGATAAGTGAAAGACTTGTTCTGATCTGGTATTGCAAATTTCACAATTCCAATAACGGGGACAATTGCTGCAGCAGTTATTCCGTGAAATCCCTGTCCATAAAGAACAACTGAGTCGCCTACAGTTACCCCAAGAAGCTTCGACAGTCCTTCTGCAATAAGAATTCCCTTTGAATCAGCTTCAAGATATTTCCCTTTTACAAGTTTATCTTTAAGCTTTGTTACATCGTTCTCAACTTCCGGAATAATTCCATTGACCTGAACAACTTTACTAACTTTACCGAATGAAATCAGTGAATAAGTTTCGAGCCGGGGAATAATCCCTGATATTTTATTATTTTCTTTTAATTCTTTAATGATAGATTCATCAAAATACATACTTTCTTCAAGTGAACGCTTTTCCCAGAAATCTTTCCCGTGAACCTGAATATGGCCTGTATAAAGCCGAACAGATGAATCAATCATATAATCATAATAACCTTTTTGCATTGAACGCATAATAAGCGAAAGAATAACGGCAAAGAAAACAGAAGCTGCGGAAATTATTGTGCGTTTTTTATTACGCCAGAGATTTCGCCAGGCAAGTTTAATGTAAGTAATCATCTTACCTTTTTCATATTTTGCTCAGAGAAAAAAGATTCGTCAATTTTGATATTGAACTGAATTTTTTCGTATTGCATAACTGTTTTATTTCCCGGCTTGTCAAAAGGAATCATTTCCCAATGAGTAAAAATTCTTCTTCCATCCATCATCTTTATTTCAGAACCCACAAATTTTTTCACAACTTTGTCATTCTCGTCATAGTATTCAGTAAGTGGTTGAAGGTAGGAATCTTTTGCTATCCATGTTATAATTTTACTCCAGACTACTCCTGCTTCGGGTTTGGGTGTAAGTTGAATTTTATAGCAATCAAAACCTTCAATTTTTTCTTCACCAATAATTTTATGAGTGTAATCATTTATAACCGAAGATTCCCTGACCAGATCATCATTGGTAAAATCACTTCCCATCCAGCTCTGAAGCATCATTGACGGCGGAATTTTTATAACCTTTTGTGCAGAAGGTAACCAGTTCCAGACTTCATTCTTTCTTTTTAATGTTACCGTTCCCTTATCCCTTGCAGGAGCAGAAATATAAATTAGAGCATAGTTTGGCTCTAATGCCCAAACTTTCATTGACATTTCTCTGTTCCAGTTTGGTTTAATAATTTTCATGGTTAATTCAGTATAGCTGGATTTTGCTCTCATCAGCTCATCTGCTTTTTTTATAATATCTGTTGCGTTCTGTGAAAAAGCAGTTGATTGCGAAATGAAGGGAAATAAAAAAATTAATATAAATGAGGAATTTAAATTTTGAAGTAATCTCATAGTTATATTTCTAAAAATATTTCGTATCAAAATTATATGGAATTATTTCAATAATCACCTAAAATCGGACAAGGGGAAAAGCAATGTGATATTTTGCATTTTGTAATTATTCAAAATCAAACATAAATTTTGACAGTTAATAATAATCTTAGGAGGAAATAAAAAATGATCAGCAAAGAATTATTAGACATTCTGGTTTGTCCTGAAACAAAGGCAGAATTGGTGCTTGATGGTAATTACCTGATATCAACTGATAAAAATACAAGAAGAAGATACAGAATTGAAGATGATATTCCTATAATGCTGATTGAAGAATCAGAGCAATTGAGTTTTGAGGAATGGTCTGCAATAATGAAAAGGCACGGAAAGAAGATAGATTAGTTTTTACAGCAAGTGATAAAGATTGAGTAATAGGAAAAGGTCTGAGTCAAGCTCAGACCTTCATATAATTAATCATTATTTTAATTCAGGAAATTTTTGTTCCCAAAACTTCAAGAAACTTTGCCAGCCAATTAGGGTGAGCAGGCCAGGCTGGAGCCGTAACAATATTTCCATCAACAAATGCTTTATCAACAGGAATGTCCTGATATTCACCTCCTGCAGCATTAACTTCCGGTCCAACTGCGGGATAGCAAGAAATTTTTCTTCCCTTAACTCCACCGGCTGCTGCAAGCAACTGTGCACCATGACAAATAGATGCAATTGGTTTTTTTGCATCAACAAAATGTTTAGTGTATTCAATCACCTTCTTATTTAACCTGATGTATTCTGGTGCTCTTCCACCCGGGATAACGAGTGCATCATACTCAGCAGGATTAACACTATCAAAAGTAAAATTTAGTGTAAAATTATGACCCGCTTTTTCGCTGTATGTCTGATCTCCTTCAAAATCGTGAACAGCAGTACGAACTTTTTCTCCAGCTTTTTTATCAGGACAAACTGCGTGAACTTTATGCCCGACCATTTGCAGTGCCTGAAATGGAACCATTACTTCGTAATCTTCGACGAAGTCTCCGACAAGCATTAGAATTTTCTTTGAAGCCATAACATCCTCCCTGATTTATTCTGATTGTTGTTTAATTAAATATCTTTTGATTTTTTGTGTTGTGGTTTTCTCAAATTCTGTTTCACGAATGTAGAACTTTCTAATCTGTTTATAATTAGCAAGTTCATTATTTACTCTTTTAATTTCTTCTGCTATAATATTATTAATTAGTTCGGGAGTAATCTGAACATTATTTTTTTCTGAATATTCTATGAATGCTTCGGCATCAGTAACAATCTGTGCTGCAATTATTTCATCATGCTTTTCGTCTTTTTCACCGTAAACCATACTTTCCTGAATAAACGGGCTTCTGTTTAGCAAATCTTCTATTTCTTCCGGAAAAACATTTTTGCCATTGTTTGCGATAATAACATTCTTTTTCCTTCCGGCAATATGCAAGAATCCATCACTATCAAAGTAACCAAGGTCTCCGGTTTTAAACCAACTATTTTCAAATGACTCCTGGGTAAGTTTAGTATTCTTGTAATAACCAAGCATAACATTATCACCTTTCACAAATATTTCTCCGACACCATCAGCATCAGGGTCATTAATTTTAATCTGAACTCCCGGAAGTGGTAATCCCGCAGCATTGTCTTTAAATGCATAAAGTCGGTTTAAGGCAACAATAGGAGCAGTTTCAGTTAATCCATAACCTTGAACAAAATTAAAACCGAATTCCCGCAAACCTTTTGCAATTTTCGGGTCTGGTGCAGCACCACCTGCAATAAATAATCTTATTGAACCTCCGAATTTATTGTGCAGCTCACTGAAAATAATTTTCTTTGCACTTTTCCATCCAATAGCATCAACGATATTAGTCAGTTTAACAAGAGGAGGGACGATTTTGGATTTGATTTTATCTTCCTGTATTCCTTTATAAATTCTCTTGAACATTTTATCATAAAGAAGTGGTACACCCAAAAGGATTGTTGCTTTTACTCGCTGAAGATCATCAACAACTGTTTTCAATGATCTTGCATAATGAACTGAGGCGCCCGCATATATTGGACACAAGAACCCACAAGTACATTCATAAGTGTGATGAATTGGCAATACAGATAAAAAGCGATCTTCCGGTGTAATTTTAATCATACTTGTCATCGCCATTAGATTTGCAGCAAGATTTTTTTGACTTAGCATTACGCCTTTAGCTCTTCCAAGCGAGCCGGATGTGAAAATAATTTCTGCCATCTCAGAGGGTTCAATTTCAGGAAGTTTTTCTAAATAAGGATTTTGTTTCCCGATCAGTTCAAGCATAGAATAATTCTCACCTGTACTTTTCCTATCATCCATACTTACCAGATATTTTAATTTCAAGAGCGAAGATTTTTTCTCGAGTAACATTTCCTTAAATGTATTCGAATATACAATTGCAGTTGCGTCTGATTCATGAATTATGTTAAGAATTTCATTTGTTGTGAGATTTTTATCAATAGGAACAATCACCATATTGAATGTCATTGCTGTCAGATATGTGATTCCCCACTGAACTCTGTTCTCACCAATAACAGCAATGTGATCTCTTTCTTTAAGACCAATTTCATTTAGTGCTTTCCCAAATCTGAATACAAAGTCTTGTAGCTCTTTATATGTTACTTTTGGAATCGGATAGTCTGATAGGTCCTCCAAAGCAATCTTATCCGGATATTCTTTTGCTGAACGGATAAGCATATCCTGTATGGAAGAAATATCTGGCACATCATATAGGGCATATTTTTTCACCATTTGATAACTCCTTGTTAAAAAGTTTTTTGAATAGAAACAGCACCGCGCAAATCCCCCATCTGATATCCTCTGGCTTTGTCTTCGGGATAAATTTTATTTATCACTTCCTTTACCTGGGGTGCGATTTGCTCTTCAGTTCCGTGGCAGTTCAAACATTCCGGCTGAACAAAAATCGGTTTCATATATCTTATTTTGTAAATACCGTTATCCTCAATCAGCTCAGCATATTCAGTTTCCGGCTTAAGTTCATTTTTTCTGAATTGATCTTCAAACATATTCAGTACCCTGGCCTCAAATTGATCAGGAACATTCATAGGATTTCTGTTTTTAAAACTGACCCGTTTAATGTATATACCTTTTGATATTCCATAATTGTTTGTTAGAACCTGTGCAGTATCGGAACATACTGATACTGCTGCTACAATTCCGTTAGTTTGTATTTCTTTGATTAGTACTGTTTTGAGTGATTCAGTAAAAGATTTGGCATCGGCACGAAGAGAAGTCTTGACTTCTTCAGTTAATACTGGCTTGCTTTGTTTTGAGCAAGAAATGATAATGAACAAAGATAAAACGGAGAAGACAATCAACTTTTTCATAAATAATTCTCCTTTCTGTTTCAAAAATAAATAATCTTTAGCGTAATAACATCTTTACCTTAATATGCATAAGTTTGAAATAAATTTTACAATTTATTCTGATGAACAGATTCCATTCTGAACAATTTCTGACTCAGAAAGATATATTCAAATTCTGGCTTCCACTCGCCGCAACATGGTTAATGATGTCACTCGAAGGACCGTATCTTGCAGCTCTAATTGCACGGCTTCCGGAACCAAAATTTAATCTTGCTGCTTACGGTGTTGCTTTTTCTCTGGCTATGATAGTTGAGTCGCCTGTGATTATGATGATGAGTGCATCCACCGCGCTGGTAAAGGACTATAATTCTTTTCTTGCTTTGAGGAAATTCAATTACCGATTAAATTTCACACTAACAATGGCGATGATAATATTCAGTATTTCTCCAATATTTTATTTTATTGCTGAGGATTTGATTGGACTTCCACACACTGTAGCCTTTTTGACACATTTAAGTATAATCATACTAATTCCCTGGCCCGGTGCAATTGGCTACAGAAGATTTTATCAGGGTATTTTAATCAGGAACAATCAAACAAGATTTGTGGCTTTGGGAACCCTTATCAGATTAATCTCAATGACCACAGTAGCTTTATTACTTTATTTATTCACACAGCTTCCGGGCGCTGCAGTAGGAGCTTCAGCTTTGTCTTCGGCTGTAATTATGGAAGCAGTTGCAAGCAGGATTATGGCAAACAACCTTCTCAAAAAAATTAAATCAGAATTTTCAAATATCAATTCAGTATCTGAATTATCACAAAAAGATATTTTCGCATTCTATTATCCGCTTGCTCTTACTTCAATTCTGACACTTGGTGTTCAACCGTTCGTTACATTTTTTGTTGGACAAAGCAAAAGTGCATTAGAGTCACTTGCTGTTTTACCAGTTGTTACTTCATTTGTTTTTATTTTCAGGGGACTTGGGCTTTCCTATCAGGAAGTTGTAATTGCTCTGATCGGAGATAAATTTGAACATTCTGATCAGATAAAAACTTTTGCAATTAAACTTGCATCGTTCACAGCCGGAACTTTGATGATTATCGCTTTCACTCCCATAAGAGATTTATGGTTAGAAGGTGTATCCGGATTAACTCAGTCGCTTGCCCGATTTGCTCATCTACCTTTAATGATCATGTCATTTTTCCCAGCAATGACTGTTTTGATAAGTTTTGAAAGAGCAATACTGGTAAAAGATAAACATACAAAAACAATTACTATCGGAACTGCAACGGAATTCGTGAGCATTATTATTGTCTTAGCGATTTGTATAAAGTATTTTGATCTTATAGGCGCAATTGCTGCAACAATTTCCTTTGTGATTGGAAGAATGGCTGCATGCCTTTATCTGTTTCCGCCGGTTTTAAGGGTATTGAATATTAGAACATAATTTCTGATAATTGATTTAAGATAAGAAGAAATTTTTATGATGAGAAATTTATTTATCACTATGGTTTCAATACTTACAACGGTGGTTGCTGTTTCGTTTAATAGTATTGTAAAGCAAAATCATTCAGACTATTATTATCAATCAGTTACTGATTCAACAAAGAATAGGGAGAAAAAAATGGCTGATAAAGTGATTCGAACCGAGGAAGAGTGGAAAAAAATTCTTACACCGGAACAATATAAAGTTCTCAGAGAAAAAGGTACCGAAAGAGCATACACCGGTAAATACTGGAATCATTTTGATGAGGGAGTTTATAAATGTGCCGGTTGTGGTGCGGAATTATTTTCTTCTGAAACTAAATTTGATTCTCATTGTGGTTGGCCCAGCTATTTTACTCCGCTTGCTGGTGACAGAGTTATTTATAAAGAAGATAGAAGTTATGGGATGATTAGAACAGAGGTTCTATGTGCAAAATGCGGAGGTCATCTCGGGCATGTTTTTGATGATGGTCCCGAACCAACCGGATTAAGATATTGCATTAATTCTTTATCCCTGATATTTGAAAAACGAGAAAAGAAATAACAACAGTAGCGCTAAGCTACACTTATTAAGAAGAATGAAAAAAATACTATTTGTTTGTAAACAAAACAGGTTAAGAAGTCCCACCGCTGAAAGTGTTTTCAGAAATTATCGCGGAGTTCAGGTTAAATCTGCCGGTTTGGATCCTGTTGCCAGAAATCCTCTTACATCTGAATTGATTGAGTGGTCAGATATAATTATGGCTATGGAAAAATCTCATCTGGAAAAAATCAAAAAAAATTTTCTGAAAAGCTAAGAGGCAAGCAATTAGTCTGCCTTAATATTCCTGATCAATATAATTTTATGCAGCCGCAGCTTGTTGAAATTCTAAAGGAAAGAGTGCCAAAACATCTTAAATCTTTAAAATGAAAAAAGCCGTTTCTTATTAAGAAACGGCTTTCAAAGAATTAATTGATTTATTTTTCAGCGTGAGCCAACCAGAAACCACTGATACTATAAATTTTTGAATCAGCCCAGGTTCTTACCTTAATTGTAAAACCATCCCTTGAAACTGACATAGCTTCAACATTGTATCTGCTGTTGGCATCTTTGTCGGTATCAATCTGGGTTACTGATAAAAATATTGTCGGCTTTGTATCAAAAGGTTTTGGGAATTCAACATCGATTGTCATTGTTCTTTCACCGGTATTTTTATCCATATTGTATCCGGCAACGGAAGGATTAACCGACCATGTTCCGCTTTGAACTTTTGATTGTGCTGATGTTAAAGCTGTTAATACAATAAATATTGCTACAACTGCTATTACTCTCTTCATTTTCTTCTCCTTTAATTTGTGATTAATTGATGGATTTCCTGTACAAAATTAGCTAAGACCTCCTTTATTTACAATATAAACTGAATAGTATATAAGCACACACAACTACTTCTTCCAGACTAATTCATTGTTCCTTCAATCGAATTTAATTTTACTTTTAATTATTTTGAATACAAACAATGAAAAAAAATATGATTGCATACTATAATGGAATTTATCTGCCTGTTGATAAAATATCTATATCTCCCTTCGATCGGGGATTCTTATTTTCTGATGGAGTTTATGAAACGCTCAGAACTTACAACAGAAATTTATTTATGCTTCAAAAGCATCTTGAAAGATTAAAGTATAGTTTGGAACAGACAAAAATTAATTTCTCTGACTTTAGCAATCTTGAAGAAATTATTTTCAATTGTGCTGCGAAGAATAAAATAGATCGGGATTTCAGCGCTTATATTCAGATCACCAGAGGAATATCATTCCCAAGAACACATCGTTATTCAGAGAATATAAAGCCCAATTTATTTGTCTATACCGAAGAGTTAAAAAACCGTTGCCACGAACTGACCAACGGTGTAAATATTATACTTGAGCGGGATATAAGGTGGAACAGGTGTGATATAAAATCAATTTCTTTACTTCCGAATGTGATGTCAAATCAAAATGCCTTTAAAGAAAACTGCTACGAAGCAGTTTTATACAGAGATAATTTAATTACTGAAGGTTCACATACAAATTTCTTTGCTATTAAAGATGGAAAAGTAATTACTGCACCTTTATCAAATTTTATACTTAATGGTATTACCAGAAATATTGTATTCAGAATTTGTAACGAAAATAATATACCCGTTGAAGAAAATTATATCTTTTTAACTGATATTTTTAATTACGATGAATTTTTTATTACCGGCACATTAACTGAGATTACACCAGTTGTGAAAATAGATAACAAAACAGTCGGCAATGGCTTACCCGGTGAGTTGACAAAAAGAATTCAGAATTTATTTTTCAACTTTGTTAGAAACTATTAAATCATGTCATTTCAAACTACAAAGGTATTTCTGCTAACCGGTGATTGGTTTGACTATAAAGGGAAGAACATAATCAGACTAATAGGCACTTCAAATGAGTTGGGGGCTGTTGAGATTATTATAACAAACAATAAACCGGTTTTTTTTATCGGACGAAACACTATCCTCAATCCTGTAGCAAAAAAATTTTTCAGAAAAGAAACTAAGCTTAAGAACTTTGACAATGAAGATGTCGATGCTCTTTATTTTGAAACTCAGTCAGCTCTTCAGAAATATGATGCAGAGCTGAATGAACAGAATATTAAAACTTTTGAATCGGATGTTGATCCATTAAAAAGATTTTTAATGGAAAAATTTATTTATGCTCAGATAGAAATTGAGGGAGAAGCACAGAAAAAAAATAACATCATAAGATTCACCAACCCAACACTAAGACCAACTTTTGTAAATCCTGAATTTGTAGTCGCATCACTTGATATTGAGACAGGTATCAATCAACTGTATTCAATCGCAGTGCATCTGACCGGAAGGAATGGTGAAACTAAAAAAGTTTTTATGCTTGGTGAACCCCTAAAAAAATCTCCCGGTTATATCTCTTTCTACCCATCCGAATCTGAGGTGCTAAACAATTTTATTAACTGGTTTAATGAAGTTGATCCTGATATAATAATTGGCTGGCATGTAATTGGCTTTGATTTATTATTTCTTGAAAGCAAATGCAATGAATTAAATATTCCCTTTAACATTGCCCGCTCGAATGGTAAGGTTACAATCAGAGCAAGAAAACCATCCGGTTTCTTTGCAAATATTACTGGCAGAATTACTATTGACGGACCTGTTTCGTTAAGAGCATCATTTTTTAACTTCGAAGATTTTAAACTGGAAACCGTTGCACAGGAGCTCTTAAAGACAGGCAAAACAATAAATCCAGAAAAGAAAAAAGTTGATGAAATAGACAGACTTTTTTCAGAAGATAAAATTTCTCTTGCCGAATACAATTTAAATGATGCTATTCTTGTAACTGATATATTCAGGAAAACCGGTTTATTGGAATTATCTGTCCGGCGTTCTCAAATATCGGGATTATTTATTGATCAGTTAGGTATGATGACTAACGCATTTGACCACTTTTATCTTCCTCTGCTTCATCGCAAAGGATTTGTTGCACCAAATCTCCGCGATATTAAAACAACCGAGCATGCTGAAGGTGGTTATGTTATCGAACCAGAACCGGGAATTTATGATAACATTGTTGTTCTGGATTTCAAGAGTCTGTATCCATCAATTATACGCACTTTTAAAATTGATCCATATTCTTTGCTGATGAAAGATATAGACTCAATTACTACATTAAACGGATATAAATTTTCTGCAACTCATCATATCCTTCCGGATTATATTGACGAATTAATGAATCAAAGAAAAGAAGCTATTAAAAATGGGGACAGACAACTTTCCCAGGCAATCAAAATTCTCATGAACAGTTTCTATGGCGTTATGGGTTCATTCGGATGCAGATTCTATCATCCCGATTTACCGAGGGCGATTACCGGAACGGGTCACAAACTTTTGCTCGGCAGTAAATACTATCTTGAAAGCAAAGGATATAAAGTTGTTTACGGTGACACAGATTCCCTTTTCATTAAACTTAAAGAAGTAACGCTAAGTGATGGAGAAGCACAGGGTAAACAAATCGCAGAAGAATTAAACAATTATTGGTCGGAAAAATTAAAAACTGAATATAAGGTTCAGTCATATCTCGAACTTGAGTTTGAAAAATTTTATGAGAAGTTTATAATCACACCAGCGCGTGGGTCTGAAACCGGAGCCAAAAAAAGATATGCCGGATTAATTAATAAAAATGGTAAAAGAGAGATTGAATTTGTCGGGATGGAATTCGTAAGATCTGATTGGACAAAGCTGGCTAAGGAGTTTCAGGAAGAACTTTATATGAAAATTTTCTCGGGTCAAGAGGTTGATGATTTCATTAGGGAAACAATAAAAAAACTGAAAGAAGGTAAGTATGATGAAAAACTTATATATCGGAAACGGTTGCGGAAAGAAGTTGAAGATTATACTAAAAATGTTCCTCCACATGTAAAAGCAGCAAAAATGCTGAGAGAACCAGGCGATGTTGTTTATTATGTAATAACTGAAAGAGGACCTGTTCCGGTTCAATTAAAATACTCTGATATAGATTATAGTCATTATATTGAGAAACAATTAAAACCGATTGCTGATTCTGTACTTGGTTTGTTAGATAAATCTTTTGATTCGATTGTTGGTTCAGATCAGATGAGTTTTTTTTAATAATCATTTAAGTGGTCAGCAATTCATTATTTTAGCAAGAATCAAAGAATACTTCGGAAATTTTTCAGATGAAAATAAAATTTATCGGCGGAGCAAGAACTGTTACAGGTTCATTGCATTTGCTTCACATCAATGGCAGAAAAATTCTTCTCGAATGTGGTCTCTTTCAGGGCAGAAGAAAAGATACATACGACAAAAACAAAAACTTTTCCTTTAACCCAAAAGAAATTGATGCATTAATTTTATCCCATGCTCATATTGACCATAGTGGAAACATTCCAAATCTTGTTAGCAAAGGATTTGAAGGGCTAATATTTGCAACATCAGCTACTGTAGACCTTTGTCAGATAATGCTCAGGGATTCAGCACACTTACAGGAAAAAGATATCGAGTGGTTAAATAAGAAACGCTCAAAAAAAGGCGAGCCGCCGGTTGAACCATTGTATTCACTTGATGATGTTGAAAAAGCAATGGAACATTTCGTCGGTGTACAGTATAATAAAACCATTGAACTTTTTGATGGAATAAATTTCAGTTTCAGAGATGCTGGACATATTCTTGGATCTGCCGGAGTGCATTTTGAGATAGAAGAAAACTCACATAAAAAAATTTCCCTCGGATTCAGTGGCGACATTGGAAGACCCGATTCACCTGTAATTAAAAGTCCTGATCTACTTCGGGATCTTGATATTCTTATTATGGAATCAACTTATGGCAACAGACTTCACTCATCATCAGAAGAAGTTGAAGAGGAGCTTGCTCAGACCATTAATCAGATTGTTAATGATAACGGAAAAATCATTATACCTGCATTTGCTGTCGGAAGAACACAGACAATAGTATATGTACTTCATAAACTATTCAACCAAAACAGAATACCGGAAATACCTATTTATGTTGATTCACCATTAGCAGTGGATGCCACAAATGTATTCCGTTCACATCCTGAATGTCTGGATAGAGAAACTTATCGCATATTTCTTCAAAACGGAGAAGACCCATTTGGATTTTCACGCTTAAGGTATATTAAGAAGGTTGAAGAATCAAAAGAGTTGAATGATAAAACTGGGCCAATGATTATTATATCGGCTTCCGGTATGGCAGAAGGTGGTAGGATTTTACATCATCTGGCAAATAATATTGGGAATCCCAGAAATTTAATCCTCTTTGTTGGTTACGCAGCAGAAAATACACTGGCAAGAAAAATTATGGATGGCGAAAAAAAAGTAAATATTTATGGCGAAGAAT